>Ga0114977_10002372_pt1 | contig 12125 bp, 9 predicted proteins | sample S_130805_MF_Meta_FD_87026 | JGI IMG/M metagenome (GOLD analysis project Ga0114977, IMG submission 87026) | Freshwater microbial communities from Lake Simoncouche, Canada to study carbon cycling - S_130805_MF_MetaG | ecosystem: Environmental > Aquatic > Freshwater > Lake | place: Lake...
ATTCCGTCGTTTGTCGCGATGCCATGGAAAGCTCTTCATCCGGCTGCACCTGGGGGGCAAGCACCTGGCCAGCATGGCGGGTGGTTGGGTCAAAGCTATGACGGCCTTTTGTTGCAAGGGGATCCGAACGATCCGAAGTGGCGTCCACAAGGTCTGTCGTTACCTGCGGAGATCACGCTAGATCGACTCGAATCGCGTCGGGCATTGATGGAATCGCTCGAGTCGCAGCGCAGGTTTTTAGCGGATAATCCAGCCGTTTCGGCACTGGGGACGCAGCAATATCAAGCGGCCCAGATGCTGTCGAGTTCAAAGGTTCAGGAAGCGTTTGATCTGACGAAGGAGAGCGATCAGACTCGAGATCGTTACGGAAGAAATATCCACGGCCAATGCGTGTTGATGGCAAGAAGGTTGCTTGAACATGGTGTTTCGTTGGTGAGTGTCAATTGGCACAACGACGGTCAGAATTTTTGGGATACGCATGGAGACAACTTCAAGCGGCTTAAAAATGATTTGATTCCACCTTCTCAAGCGGCGTTGGTCGCGTTGCTTGAGGATCTCGAAGCTCGCGGTATGCTTGAGGACACCCTCGTGGCTTGGGTGGGTGAGTTCGGCCGACGTCCACAGATTACCGCCAACAATGCAGGCCGAGAGCATTGGCCCTACTGTTATAGTGGTCTTTTGGCGGGTGGCGGGATCCGACGTGGGTACGTGCACGGTGAGAGCGATCGCCATGGAGCTTATCCGGTACGCGATGCGATGACTCCGCAGGACTATACCGCAACGATGCTTCATCTGCTTGGTTACGATCCGCAGCAAACACTTCTGGATCGCGAAGAGCGTCCGCATCCTTTGTCGACCGGCAAGGTTATTCACGAGTTGCTCGGTTAAGGTTGCTCGGCTAAGGCTGATCGGGAAGGCAGCTCGGCTAAGAGAGTGTTCGCATGTCGCACCAAGATGAGCTTGGTGCGAACGTAGCAGATTTCATTCAGCATCGTTTCAGTTAGCGACTGAACCGAAGTTGATCGACAGGGATCGGTTCTCTTACTGCGCGTCCCAGGAGCTCCAGGGGGCGGTGTGATCCGGTCGAAGGCCAGGATCGCACATCGCTTAGCTCGGGCATCAGTTCGATCAACTGATCCTTTAGAGTTACGACAAGTCTCGACAGTCTTGTCGAAGTGGGGATCTCGCTTAGAGCCATGACCGTTTTCATGATCTTGACCAGACAAGCGCGGTCGCGGAGGGATTCGGTCAGAGGTTCATCGCGATCGACAAGTAGGATTTCGATCGGCACATCTAAGATATCCTTCCAGAAATAAAGTTCTTGAAGGGTTAGGTTGGAACCCGGTCGCTCTTGGCTTCGTAGGACGCGCAATGCAATACCGGATTGTCTGGCTATCGACCTTAGCGAACGACCTTGTTGCACCCTGACTTTTGCTATCCGATGGTAGGATTTGCGTCTGGACTTGTATTCTGGTGCCGGTCCTTCGGTTACTTCACGCTTGGAATCCATAATACTTCTTTGATGGAATTGCGTACAAGCGAGGAACAGTGTGTGCTCCGATCCTTCTGTTGGTAATGAATGTGGTTGGACAAGGATAAAGCAACGGTTGTCTTGGGTATTCTGCGCGGATTACCTATGTTGTCTCCCCTGCAACGTAGGGGAGTTTCCCTTCCGAAGGGCAGGAGTGGTGGAAATCTAAGCAAAAAGCAAGGAAATACTGGTTTTGCTAGCAAAGCGGGCGGGTTGGAAATGGGTGTTAAAGGCTTGCTAATCGGAATATTTTACCAATAACGCAAACTCGGCGTTATCCGCAGAGTGTGAACTGCCGATCTGACGAGATGTATCTCCACCCACATACCCGTAGACAGGTATCCCATGGAAGGTTCATCGAAAACCCACCAACGGCTCAAGACAGCAATTCGTAATGCTTGCATAGCAGCTTTGTTGGTTCCAATAATTCCAATGACTTTCAGCGGTTGCAATCGAGCGCATTATCGCACGCGAGCCGACCAGGAGGTCAGTCAGTTGATTGACGAGAAGGTTTGCGATGCTGCGGCGCCGTCGATACCTGGGATTCAGGTAGATCGAGCATCGCGGATGTTTGATCCTTTCAATCCGGATCGACCGCCGATGCCTGAGGATGACCAAGTTGCGCATGGGTACATGCGGATGGTCAATGGCAAGAAGCATTATCCGCTTTGGGACGTCAATGGTCGGACGAACACGGCGGAGAATCCGATTTGGTGGCAATACTTACCGCTTGATGAGCGTGGCGTATTGGTGCTGGACGCGGACACAGCGGTGCGTGTAGCGACATTGCATAACACGAACTACCAAGCGGAGATCGAGACGCTTTATCTTTCTGCGTTGGACGTAAGTTCTGAGCGGTTCTTGCTGAGCAATCAGCTTTTTGCTGGTTACGGATCGATTTATACAGCGGATGGTTCGCTGCGGCGAGGTGCGGGTGGTAACACGAGCACGACGGTATCGAACAGTTTGTTTTCGCGTGGACCGCGTGGAATCGGGCTTCGTCGTCAGTTCACAACTGGTGCGGACATGATCGTTGGGTTTGCGAATACGTTGACTTGGCAGCTTGCAGGTCCGGACACGCAGACGGCGACGACGCTTTTGGATTTCAGTTTTGTGCAGCCGCTCTTGCGTGGGGCTGGGCGGGACGTGGTGATGGAGCGACTGACTCTTGCAGAGCGAACGTTGCTTTATAACGTTCGTGCTTTTGAGCGTTATCGAACAGGTTTTTACACGACGGTTACCGTTGGTCGACAAGCGGAGGCTGGTCCGACGCGTCGTGGTGGTTTGTTTGGTGGTGCGGGGCTTCAGGGTTTCACGGGTCTCGGTGGTGGATTCGGAACGGTAGGTAACGTACAGAACAATGCGGGTGGAGCTGGGTTTGGCGGTGGTGGTGCGGTACCGCAAGTCGGCGGGTTCCTAGGGCTGGTTCAAAACCAGCTTCAGATTCGCAATGCGGAGGAGAACGTGGCTCGGTTGCGCGACAACTTAGCTCGGTTCGAAGACACGCTTCGCGAGCAGTTGACCATCATCCCGGCCACACAGGATGCGATTCCGAGTCAGCAGTTGCAGGTAGCTCAAGCTCGCCAGGCGTTGATTTCATCGCAAGCGAGTTTACTGCAGCAGAAGTTCAACTACGAGCAAGCTTTGGACAACTTCAAGTCCACCCTTGGGCTTCCGCCGTATGTATGCATTGAGATCAAGGATCCGATACTCGATCAATTCGATTTGATTAGTACCGACCTAAAGAACCGACGTGATCAAGTTGCGGATTTGCGGGATGCGATCGGTGACGACAACGCTAAGTTGCTTGAACTCAGTCCTGTGGAAGCCAATCCGCAGACGGGGATCAAAGAGCGATCGCTTCAGTGGAACGAGCAGTCCAAGGGTTCTGTTGCTGGGATTCAGCAAGGGATTCGCACGATTGAGGAAGTTCGTAAGACGTTGTTAGGGACGGACTTTGCTCGAGTTCGCGAAGACATCGCTAAACTGCGAGACGTGCTTCCACAGCGTGAATCGGAGTTAGCGAGACTTCGTGAGATTTACGCTCAGGAGCGGGACATGGTCTGCAATCTGCTCCCTACTGATACCCTCGACTTGGCGTTATTGTCCTCTAGCGATTTGGAGTCGCTCCCAGAGAAACTCTCGAAGGATCTTGATAAGCTTGAGGACCGCTTCCGAGCACGCGAGGCGCGGGTCAAGAAGTTAAGTGATGACGCAGAGCGAGCGATGGCGAGCACCAGTGGGGACGGTAAAGAGCAGTTCAAAAGCTTGCGAGACCAAGTGATCTTGCCTAGTCAGTCGTTGTTAGCAGAGTTCGCCGAAGATGTGCTTGCTTTGCAAGTTCTCCAAGCAAGGTCGCGGGTCGAGAGTGTGAATCTTCCGCAAGTTGATTTGCGGCAGGAGGAAGCTGTCGAGATTGCGCGGCAGAATCGGCTTGATTGGATGAATGCGCGAGCACAGTTGGTGGATTCATGGCGATCGATCGAAGTCGTCGCTGATAACTTAGAGAGCTATCTCGATGTGGTTTTCAGCGGAGACCTTCAGAATGCCAACGACAATCCAATCTCATTGCGAGGCAGGACTGGACGGCTGCGAGCTGGATTCCAATGGGATACGGCATTGACTCGAATGAACGAGAGAAACCAGTATCGTCAAGTGTTGATCGAGTATCAGCAAGCCAAGCGGAGTTATTACCGTTACGAGGACAGTGTGTGGCAAGGCTTGAGGTCATCATTGCGAAACATACGCTACAACCAGTACAACTTTGAGTTGCAGCGATATGCGGTTCGAATTGCTGCTCAGCAGATCACGATCAACGAAGATCTGCGGCAGATTCGAGAGAGCTTGAATCAAGCTTCTGGACCCACGGCAGCTCGGGATAGTGTCTCTGCTTTGCAAGATCTTCTCAACGCTCAGAATACCTTCTTAGGTGTTTGGGTGTTCTACGAGGCGCTTCGCAGAAACCTTGACCAAGACTTAGGTACGATTCGGGTTGATTCAGAGAACATCTGGGTCGATCCAGGGCAGATCACTTCGGCCACGTACGGTTTCCCCGGATCGGCAGGAGGAGCCTACTGTCCTCCTTGCCAGGATCCGACAAGTGAAGTGGTCGCAGAGAGACTTGAGATCGACACCGGTGATCAACAATTCTTGGATCAGCAAGGCGTTGATCCGCGAATCATCGAACCCCGGGCTATCGAACCACTGCCATTGAATACGACGTTACAGGATTACGTAAAGCCTTAAGACGTCTTAAGCGTGAACCGTTGATGAAGCTCCCGCGAGGGAGTTTTCATCGAGGAATTGAGACGGAAGTAGTACTTCGACCGTTTCAACCGACACTGTTGCGTGGTACTTGCCCATGACTTCTTCGCGAAGGACTTTGATCAATCCTTCGCTGACGTGAAACGGGACGATCGTTTCGATCCGGACGCTTGGGGAAGGCACCCATGTTCCGTCGTGGATATTATGGCGTCCGACTCCTTGGGCGGGAGTGACCGTAAATCCAGTAGCACCTCGGGAGATGCATTCCCTTTGCACCAGTTCTTCGCAAGCGGGTTCTGCGATGATGGTGATACGACGCATTCGGTTCAGTCCGCGTTTGCGGGCGGCATCACCGTGTTCTGAGAGAGCTTGATGTTGCTCTAACCCGACGATTTCTAAACGCAATCCTTCGGCTTCCATGTCGGCTTGCATCTCATGGAGTTTTTCCATGACGGTATGGTCGACGAGCTTTGCATCGGAGATATCGACGATGAGGTTGTTTCGTTGCACGAGTCCGATGTGTTCGATTTGGCGTTTAAAGGGGATCCAGTTACTGAATACCGCTGATTCGCTTGCCCGTATCTTGACCGTATCCTCCGAGACTGGTTCGATGTCCAAGTAAGCCTTGAAAAAGGACTTCATTGGTACGCCGTTGAGGGTGTGGATGAAGAACTTCATGCCGATACCGGCAGCAACACCGAAGAGCAGGTCGGTCCAAAGAGTCACTAGCAAGGTTGTGACGAAGATGATGAATTGTTCGCGACCTACGTGGTAGGCGTGCATGAATTCGTTTGGGTGAGCAAGCCGATAGCCGGTGTAGATCAACATTGCAGCTAACGCGGCTTTGGGGATCAAGTGCAAGGTCGAGGGCAACAGCGAGACACACAGAAGCAGTAGTACACCGTGCCAGAGATCGGCAAAGCGGGTTCGTGCTCCATTGTCGATGTTGGCTTTGCTTCGGACGATCTCGGAGATCATCGGCAGTCCACCTAGGAGCGAAGCTACTAGGTTTGCAAACCCGACCGCAAGAACGTCACGGTTCATGTCCGTTTTGCGTTTCCAAGGATCGATAGCATCGATCGCCTTCGCGCTCAAAATTGATTCGAGGGTTCCGATGATGAAAAACATCAGTACCCATTTCCAGGCGACCCAGTTGCGAAGCGCCCCGAATTCCGGAGTGACTACTTGTTTGAAAATCCCGAAGATCTCTTGGGGCAAGGGTACCAGGTGGCTTTCACCCAATTCGTACTCATGTCCTAGAAGTTGGTAAGTGTGTTTTTGAAGCAAATTAAAGTAGAGTCCGATAAGGACAGCGACCACCAGGACGACTAATTGAGGTGGAATAACCGATGCAGCTTTGAGCCGTTTTTTGAGCCATGGCCAAGTTGCCAGAAGGGCTAAGCTTATTAAGCCGATCGCTGCGATGGCTGGGTTTGCCTCGGAGAGGAAGTGAGGGATTTCCGCGAGCAGTTCGAAGGGTTCTTGCAAATCGGTTTTTACGCCGAGAGCAATCGGTATCTGCTTGGCGATGATGATCACACCGATTGCGGAGAGCATCCCGTGGATCGCGGACTTTGGAAAGAACTCACTGAGTATCCCTGCTTTAAAAATCCCGAAGAGAATTTGCAGCACGGATGCGACAGCTGCGACAGCGAGCGCAGAGCGATATGCATTGATGTCTTCGGCGGTAATCTGCCCATCGGCAAATCCATTCCCACCAAAATCCTTTACGCAGCCGAGGACGATCACGATCATCCCGGCAGCTGGACCTTTGATGGTCAATTCCGAGTTGCTAATCAAGGTGGTGAGGATACTGCCGATCACCGCCGTCAAGATTCCCGCCATCGGCGGGAATCCACTTGCTAATGAGATCGCTAAGCACAATGGCAGAGCGATAATGAAAACCATCAGACCGGCGACGAAGTCTTCTTTGAGGTATCGAGAGAATCCCCGCAAATCGCCGCGCGGAGTCTCTTGTTGAAATTGTGACACGTGAGCACTTTCCCTGAATTGATTGAAACTGTGTGAACCTTGCTATTCGCTGTGAGCTGCAGCAAACGTCTTAACCGAGCAAAAGGTTCCATTCAGGGGGAGGACGTTGACGATGAAACTCTAAGAGGGCTTCATCGACATCGATGGTGCAACACTCCAAAGGTAACGGTATCCAACGAGTGCTTGAACAACTGAACGTAAAGGAAGGTTCTGCTAGATACCGATCGGCTTCCTGCTCGGTAAGTTCTTCTGCATCGGATCCGAGCTCTTCGAAGGATTCCGAAGTGCAGATGGGAGCATCCGAGTGCATCCAAGGTGCGATAGAATTGGCGAAGAGACCCAGGAATACCCCGAGCAACAGCAGCCCGATCAAGGCTGGAGAACAGAGTTCGGCATATCTCCAACGAAACATGGTAAACTGCACGAGTTGAGAAAATCGGACCGTCCCTAACGCCATCCGGTAGGCTTCGAAACGGTTTCCATCGGTATCGTCAGCTTCTCGCTTGCGAGCGATGTCCTGAAACAAATTATAGCAAGCCTAGATTCCAGGCGCTCGGAAACTGCCGATTTCGCCGATTTTCCGCCCTCGACGCGTACTTCACTAGCCCCCCAGCCCTCAAAACGAAGCATCTATCATGAATGTTATTATCACCGGCGGAGGTGGATTCCTCGGACACCAACTATGTGAAAAACTTCTACAGGTGCGGCAGTTGGTGAATTCCTCAGGAGTATCCGTGCCGATCGAACGGGTGGTGCTGCTCGATTCGCATTTTTCACGTCCAGCTGATTTGGGAGCCCCAGATAGTGCGATTCGCGTCGAGCGGGTGGTCGGAAGTGTCGAGGATGGAAAAATTATCGATGAGGTTTTAGGTGGTCGACCGGATACGTCGATTTTTCATCTCGCGTCGATGGTAAGCGGGGAATGCGAGGAGCGTTTCGATGACGCTTTGCGCGTGAACTTGCAAGGTGGATTGAACATTTTTGAAGCTGCCCGCAAGCTGGGGCCAACGTGTCGCGTGGTATTCGCAAGCAGCATCGCTTGCTTCGGTGGCCAAGCCATGAGCGACCCTTGTAACGACATGACCAAGACCACTCCGCAGACGACTTATGGTATGACGAAAGTCATGTGTGAGTTGTTGATCAACGACTATTCACGCAAGGGATTTTTCGACGGACGATCTGCCCGTTTGCCGACGGTGATCATAAGACCTGGGAAGCCCAATGCTGCGGCTTCGTCGTGGGCGAGCGGAATGTTTCGCGAACCGTTGCATGGAGTCGATTGCCTGTTGCCGGTTCATCTCGACCAATGCCATCCGATGACAGGTTATCGAACGGTGATCGATTCCTTGGTTGCTCTTCACGACTTACCCGCCGAGCGACTTGGAAGCGATCGAGCTGTTGGGCTAGCGGCCTTGCGAGTTACTCCTCGGGCTGCACAGCAAGCTCTCGCTCAACAAGATATCCCGGGCTTGCCAAAACAACTTGGGAAGATTGTCGAGGTTCCCGATGCGAGGATTCAAGGGATTGTTGATCGATGGCCGTTATCCATTGATGGCTCTCGCGCGATCAGCTTAGGGCTCCCGTCTCCGACAAGTCTTGTGCAGATTATCCGCGAGTACATCGAAGACTTTATCGTTTAGGCGAACAGAGTCTCGATGATGTTTCCTTTGCTCCAAGCCATCGGACGTCCGATGGGTGTAATGGATTCGACGCTTGGGTCGATCCCAAAGGCATGAAGGATCGTGGCGTGTAGATCTTCTACGCGGACAGGATCGCTTACACCTTCGAGTTGTGTGTTTTCTTTTTGCTGTGCTTGTTTCGATGCAGATTCTTTTGCTGATTCGATCAGTTCGTCGGTAGTCGCTCCGTGTACGTGTCCGCGACGGAAGGGGCCTCCGAACAGGACGGTGCTAAACCCGTTGGGCCAATGATCGCGTCCATCGGCGACGTTGATTTTTGGGGTACGTCCAAATTCACCACCGCATACGACGACTGTTGAATCGAGAAGTTCGCGTGCTTCTAACAACTTGATCAAGCCGTGCAGAGCTGCATCGAGGATCTTGCATCGACCGGATTGCAGCGTGTGGTTTTCGATATGGGAGTCCCAACCACTGAGCTCGACTTCGACACAACTTACACCTTGTTCGACAAGTCGCACTGCGGCAAGGCAACCGCGTCCGAAGGGAGTATCGCCGAAGGAGTCGCGTGTGGATCGATCTTCTCGATCGATTTCGAAAGCTTGGATCTGCTCGCTGGACATCATCTGCATAGCCCGTTGTGTCGAGATCGAGTGAAGGGTCTTGTTGGCATCCAAGTCACTGCGTCGACCTCTTCGGAACTGCTTCTCCAGGACTTCTAAGTCTGCGATACGTTTCTGGAACTGTTCGTCATTGACGCGGCTTTTGAGGTTAGGAAGTGGATTCTTGGGGTCGGAGAGTTGGAACGCATCCCATTGGCTTCCAAGGTAACCACCGCGCGAAGGCCATTGGCTTGAGAGGATTGAAACGTGTTTAGGGATTTCCAGGTTGCTCGATGATTGATGGCACAGGATAGATCCGATCGCGGGGTGGATCAGCGTAGGATCGGGACGCCAACCTGTCTTCATGTTGTAAGTTGCCCGTTCGTGATCCCCTTCTTTCGAGACCATGGAGCGGATCAAGGTCGCGTGGTGCATGACTTCGGCGGTTTGCGGCAGGGTGTCAGCGATTTGCAGATCTGGCACAGATGTTTTGATTGCTCGTGTAGGGCCGCCGATCGCGGAGTCGGGATGAGGGTCGAAGGTATCGAGCTGGCTTGGGCCGCCGTGCATCCAAAGAAGGATCAGGGCCTTTGGTCGTAGCTTGTCGCTGCGGGAGGTTTTTGTTTCGTTAGCCAAAGAGATCGATTCCGCGACGCGGGTCCAGAACGGTAGCGACGTTCCAACAGCTAATGCAGGGGCGGAATGCAAGAGCTTGCGGCGAGACCAATGAGCAGAATGGGATACGGAGCCATCGGAACCATTGGATGGAGTTTTGGTGAACCGATTGCGGTAGGAATTGCAAGCTGCCTGAAAGTTCATCGTCTTGGGCTCACAGGTTTAGGGATGTTGCTCAATGTGCAGCATGAATTAATGTGCAGCATTGATTATCGTCTGCGGTCAGGGAACGGTAGAGAAGCATTCGTTCCCGGTAAGCAAATCTTTACAAAAACTTTGCTAAAGGGCCACCTTGAGAAGCAAGTGCATCTATCTTTTTTGTCACTTCAGGGTTTTCGATCAGCGGAGGAGCGTGGTGAGGTTTCGTGCGAGCGTCGATAACCAGGGGGCCTGTGCAGCTCCAATGTTTATGTTCGACCCGTTCCCCGATCCCTCGCATATCGATCGATGGATTGCTTCGGGTGAAGGTGACCCAAGTCCAGTTAGCGATCGATCGGCTGGTGAAATCCGCATCATCGACCAAAACGATGAGAGCGATTTGGGGTGAGCTTGATGGGGCGGAGGCGGACTCTCGGGTTGGAGGGATTTGATTGAAGCGTTGCATGATTGTGTCGAGCTCAAGTTTTGACTCGACGGCAACGACTCCTGGCAAGCAGAGTTTGGGGTGTTGGACACCTTCTGGAAGCTGCAAGTTCGATGGTAAAGTTCTGGTGAGTTCTCGCCGTTTCTCACCGCTTATGGCGGTGACAAGTTTCGAGCCTTGATTCCATCCTTCGCCGGAGTAGTCCAACGTATCGATGGTGGTTTTGGTTTGAAAATGAAGCCCGTTCGCGAAATCGATCCGCTCGAAGACCCAGATGAAGAAAGATTGTAGGTCGTACAAGTCCGGGTGATTCGGATCGTTCCCATCGATAATGAACAGGTATTTCGCAAGGGACATTTGGCCTTGGCCGAGGATCGCATTGGCTTGGGTCAAAAGTTCTTGGGGGCGATTAGGTTTCTTGTAGGGAGTGTAGCGTTCTGAACCGATTGCGAGTAGCAGAGGGTGGACACCTGCGACGTCCACCGCATGGACTCCTCGAACTCCGGGCAGGACGCTTGGGATGATCGGACCGGTCAGTTCGTGGATCAGCTCTCCGAAAGTCGTGTCTTCTTGGGGAGGGCGTCCGACGACAGTAAAAGGCCATATCGCCCCGGGTCGATGGCTGACACTCTGCACGTGCATCCAGGGGAATGGGTGGGTTTTGGCGTAGTATCCGAGGTGGTCACCGAAGGGGCCTTCGGGCTTTAGTGAAGTTGGGTCGATGATACCGCTGATTGCGAAGTCAGCATCGGCGTAGATCGGAGCCGGGGCTTGGATCATGGGGATACGTCCACCCGCCATGGCACCTGCAAAGGTCAGTTCACCGACTCCTTCCGGCAGAGGCATCACGGCAGCGAGGCTCATAGCGGGGGTGCCACCGACGGTGATGGTAACGGGGAATGGGACACCTGCTGCAAGGGCTTGTTGATGGTGGACTCCGATACCACGGTGCAGTTGGTAGTGCAGGCCAATTTCGCGATCGGTTTGGTATTCGTTTCCGGAGAGTTGGATGCGATACATGCCGAGGTTGCACCGCGTAAGGTCGCTTCGGCGAGGGTTTGCTTTGTTCGCTGAAGTGCTTGGTTGGGGTGGCAAGCTGAGGACTTGAGGGAGGGTAACAAATGGTCCTCCATCATCGGGCCATGAAACCAGCTTAGGCAAGTCGCTGATGCGGCAAGGGTTTGCAAGTACGGAGCGGGCTCTTACCGAGTCGGCCCGCAGGGACTTCGGGAGCATCGTCCAAGCGGTCCAAGGAGCGGAGAGGTAGCGGGTGGGTTTTCGAAAGAAGGCGGTCGGGTCGATTTTTAATTCGATAGCGCGTCGGACGCGATCGATGGTATCGCGGAATAAGTATCGGGCTTGTTCGAGCGAGCCGAACAAGTTGCTTGCCATGGGGAAGGAAGTGTTGGTCGGGCGGGAGAAGAGGAGTGCAGGACCGCCTCGTGCGTAGACACGCCGTTGTATCTCGGGGATTTCCAGATGGGGAGACAGCGGTGTGTCGACTTCGATCAACCGTCCGGCAGAGCGCAGGTCTTCAACGACATCACGGGTAGATCGATGGCGCATAGGGAGCAGAAAGTTAGGGGGGATTTGTATTTGTACTTACCCGAAATGTTTTGGGGTGCATTAACATCACCTGAATTTAATAGTGGGGTAGCGTTGAGAGGATTGCTACAGGGACTTCTCTTCGTCTTGTAACTTAATCAGAGTATTAATGTGGAAGTAAAGTTGGTTCGCGAATGAATGGAAGGCCAGTGATGGATCTGGTTCGGAGTACGATCCATCTCGCGATCCGTCGACCGTGCTCATTATAAAACAGGCTGAATCAAATAGTCGTTCTC
>Ga0114977_10002373_pt1 | contig 12122 bp, 11 predicted proteins | sample S_130805_MF_Meta_FD_87026 | JGI IMG/M metagenome (GOLD analysis project Ga0114977, IMG submission 87026) | Freshwater microbial communities from Lake Simoncouche, Canada to study carbon cycling - S_130805_MF_MetaG | ecosystem: Environmental > Aquatic > Freshwater > Lake | place: Lake...
ACCGTACCAGGGTTTGAAAACCCGATCTGGTATGGCGTCATCGTGCCCCGCCGCACGCCGCCGGAGGTGGTGCGGAGATTGCACGCGGAACTCGCCATGATCATGCAGAATCAGGAACTCCGCCAGCGCCTCAACGGCATGGGCTACGAAGTCAGCTTCGGCACGACCGAGCAATTTGCGCAGCGTATCCGTAGCGAGACCGGCAAGTGGCCGGCCGTCGTCAAGGCGATGGGTGGGCCGATCAATTAAAGGGTTACAGATGAGATTATTAATGGCCACGCTGCTGTTCACCGCATCCTGTACGTGCGCACAGAGTTATCCGCAAAAGCCGGTTCGTATCGTTGTGCCTTTCCCGCCGGCCGGTGCAGTGGATATCGTCGGTCGCATCCTTGGTGAGAAGCTGACGCAGGCGATGGGCCAGCAGTTTGTGGTGGAGAACCGCGCGGGCGCCGGCGGTATTGTCGGCTCCGAATTGGTGGCACGTGCGGCGCCCGATGGTTATACGCTGCTGGCGGTGTCGTCGGCGCACGCGACCAACCCAACGCTGTTTCCGAAAATTCCGTACAACACCGAACGCGATTTCGTTCCGGTGAGTCTGGTCGCCGGCAGTTCATACATCCTGCTGACGCATCCGAGCATGCCGGTGAAGAACGTGCGCGAGTTGATTGCGTTTGCGCGAACGCAGGCGGGCCGTATCAATTTTGCCTCGGGCGGTCCGGCCAGTTTGCCGCATTTGTCCGGCGAACTTTTTAATCTGATGGCGGGTGTGGCCCTGGTGCATGTGCCGTACAAAGGGTCGGCACCCGCGGCCACCGCTGTGCTCGGCGGTGAAGTACCTTTGCTCTTTAGTAATTTGCTCGGTGTCATGCCTTTCGTGCAGGCGGGACGTTTCCGCGCACTCGGGGTGACAGGATTAAAACGTGTTTCGTCAGCGCCTGATGTGCCGACGATTGCCGAGGCTGGCCTGCCCGGTTATGAAGTCATCGGCTGGTATGGTCTCGTCGCGCCGGCCAACACGCCGAAAGAGATCGTCGCCCGGCTTTCCGCGCAGACGGCGGCCGCCATGCGTGCGCCCGAGGTGGTGAAACGTTTTTCGAGTGAAGGCGCTGAACCGGTGGGCTCAACGCCGGAAGTGTTTGCCGAGGTGATCGCCCGCGACACCGCGAAGTGGGCGAAAGTGATCAAGGCGTCCGGGGCGAAAGTGGATTAAAGTTTCTGACTTATAACGCTGCATACAATAAATGACTGGGGGAGTACATGATCAAGCGACGTGAGTTTTTACAATGGTCCGCGGCAGCTGCTGCCGCCATGCTGGCGCGCCAGGGCTGGGCGATCGAGGCACCGACGCTGGTGCCGGCGCAACCGCGCGTGCCGCTGGCCTTTGCCGTGCCTGCGGGCGCTTGTGACACGCATGTGCATATCGTTGGCGCCGCCGACCGCTATCCGTACACAGCCAAACGCGCCTATACGCCGCCAGAGGCCTCGGTGGATCAGTTGCGCGCGTTGCATCGCGCACTGCAGGTCGATCGCGTGGTCATTGTGCAGCCGAGTTTTTACGGCACCGATAATTCATGCACGATGGACGCAGTGCGCAGTCTCGGCAGCAGTGCCCGTGCCATTGTCGTGATCGATGAAAAAACACCCGATAGCGAACTCGAGTCAATGCGGCGTAACGGCGCCAGCGGCGTGCGCCTGAATCTCGCGACCGCCGGTGTGACCGACCCGGCCGCCTCAGCGCGTTTTCTACGCAACGCAGTTGAACGCATCCGGCCATTGGGCTGGCATGTGCAGCTCAATACCGAACCGAAGCTCATTGCCGCGCTGAAAAAAGATTTTGACGCACTGCCGGTAACGATGGTGTTTGATCATTTCGGTGGTGCGGATGCAGCACGCGGCGTGAATGATCCGGGTTTTGATGCCTTGCTCGATCTCGTCAAGTCCGGCAAGGCCTACGTCAAGATTTCCGCGACCAATCTATTCTCCACCGAGCCGCCGCACTACGCCGGCTATGCGGCGATGGCCAAGGCCCTGATCGCCGCCAACCCCGAGCGCATTCTGTGGGGCACGAACTGGCCGCATCCGGGTGCGCGACCCAAGGGCCATGATATTGCGCAGTTGCTGCCGTGGCGCGATATCGACGACGCGGTGGTGATGAACCTGCTGGCGTCGTGGGAGCCTGACGCAGCGGTGCGCAAGAAGATTCTGGTGGATAACCCGGCGCGTTTGTTTGGATTCTGAGCATGAAAAAACTTTTGAGTACGGTGTTGTTGGTGGCGTTGCCGCTGTGTGTCGGGCAGGGTCCGGTGCGTGCCGCAGATGCGGAGGACATCACCGAGGGCCTGCGTTTGTATACGCAAAAGGGCGCCTGCCAGGCTTGTCACGGCTGGGCCGGTGATGGTCGCAAGATGGACAACCAGATGCCCACGGGGGCCAATTTGCGCGAAAGCCAGCTTGACCGCGCCAACATGATCATGGCGATCAAATGTGGTCGCCCCGGACGCGGCATGCCGGCCTATGACCGCCTCGCTTATAGCGACGGGCGGTGCTGGGGAATGAAGAAAAGTGATCTCAAGGGGCTGACCGTGGCCGATCCGCCTGCACCCCTGCAGCTGCGTGAAATTGAAACGCTGACTGATTTTCTCTATGCGAAGGTGGTGGGGCAGGGCGCGATGGATCGCGCCAAATGCGTTGCTTATTGGGGCGGTGACAGCGACGTTTGTCGCGAGCTCAAATAAAAAATTCCTGCGCCGCAGAGCGGGGCAGGAATTTGAGGTCGTTGCTAATGCGTTGTGTTGTTGATCTGCAGCACGCCTCCATCCCAACCTTCCCCCGCTACGAAGGGGAAGGAGAGGTTGGAGAAAGCTCTTAGTTCAGTGAGAACACAAACAGGTAGCTTGAATTCTCCAGCTTGTCGAACTTCACCGGATGCAGGTGGCGTCCGCTGGTTTGTACGGCAAGATATTGTTTGCCACCGACCGAGTAGGTGACCGGAGCCCCTTTCAGGGGCGTGCCGACGTTGAAGCGCCAGAGTTCTTCCAGCGTTTCATCGTGATAGGCGATGATCCAGCCATCCTGCAGCGCTGAGAAGACAACACCGCCGGCAGTGGCGATGGTGCCTGACTTCACTTCTATTTCCGTCACCGCCTTGGCCATCACCTTGTGTTTGGTCGTGTCGAACGCGGTGACCGAACCGTAATACAGGTCGCTGGTGTAAGTGCGTTTGTCGCTGGCCTTATCATCGATGTCGCCGCCGCCTTTGATGTAGCGCACCTCGGCCCCGTTCTGCGTGAAGCAGCCTTCAGTGCCGGCACCGTAGGCGATATTCTTCACCGGGTTAAAGGCTGTTGGCTGGTGCGCAACACCGCCATGCCAGGTCGGACAGGCTTTTTTGAAGCCATCTCCACGTAGCGCGCGCGCCGCCGGGTTGTAGATCTGCACATCGAGTTTGGGGTCATATTCAACGGGCATGCCGGTTTTCGGATTGATGCCCTTCGTCCAGTTCACGTCGTTGACATACTGATCGGCCTTGATGAACTTGCCGTTGGTGCGGTCAAGCGTGTAGAAGAAGCCGTTGCGTGCGAAGTGCGTGACGACCTTGCGCGGCTTTCCGTCGACCATCGAGTCGTGCAGCATGTGCACGCCGACTTCGTCGTAGTCCCACGAATCGTTCGGCGTGTACTGGAAATGCCAGGCCAGTTTGCCGGTGTCGATATTGATGGCGACCGCCGAGTTCGTGTACAGGTTGTCGCCGGGGCGCGCCTGCGGATCGTATTGCGGGATCGGATTGCCGGTGCCCCAGATCGTCAGGCGCGTTACGGGGTCGTATGAGCCGGTTTGCCAGAGGCCGCCGCCGCCGGTTTTCCAGGCGTCGTTTTTGTCTTTCCAGGTTTCGCTGCCCGGTTCGCCCGGTGCCGGCACCGCATACCAGCGCCATAACTCCTTGCCGGTGCGCGCGTCGAGGGCGGCGATCCAGCCGCGTGTTTTGCCGTCGCCCGCACCGTTGGCAATGATGACCTTGCCGTCGGCGGTGATCGGCGCGGCGAAGAAGCGTTCCTTCTTGCCGAATTCATTGGTCACAAGAATCTTCTTGTCCCAGACGATTTCGCCGTTGTCGCGATTGATGCCGATGACGCGGCCGTCGGGCAGGTTGGCGATGACCAGGTCTTCCCACAGCGCGATGCCGCGCGAGCGCGAGATATTGCCCTTGTGCGGCACACCCGGATCACAGACCCAGACGAACTCGCCCTTGTTGGGGTTGCGGGCATCGATCTTGTAAATCGTGCCCCAGCCGTCGGTGGTATACATAAAGCCGTTGTCGATCAGCGGATTGACTTGACTCTCCGGACCGTTGGCGCCGACATCCTGCATGCCGCCCAGCGCCATGCCCCACGACATGCGCATGTTCTTGACGTTGTCGCGGTTGATCTGCGTAAGCTTCGAATAGCGGATCGAGCCGTAGTCGCCGTTCATCATCAGCCAGTTTTGTGGCTCGTTGAGGGCGTTGACCAGGCGGTCACGATTGACCGTCATGGTGTATTCGGCAGCAGTTGCCGCCGTCGTAAACAGGCTGCAGACGGCAAGGCCGACGGCCGCCCAATGGCGTGCTGAATAGTGCATGGTAATTCCTCCCAGAATGTGTGTTTCTGCGGCGGGCTCTAGCGGCCCAGGTTATTGCGCAGACAGCCGCAATTTGCCAGCGGAGGGGGCAACTGTCAAAGCTTATCGAATTTCCGCTCTGCCGCCAGTTTGATCTGCGTCAATATTGCCCTCACCCATGGTGCTAACTTGGAGTCTGGTCGTTGCCGCTTTCCATGACGACGGATGGTTCATTACAGTCAGACAAGGAGACAGTTATGTATAAGCACATTTTGGTACCCACCGACGGCTCAAAATTGTCGGGCAAGGCGGTGACCGAGGCGGTTAAATTAGCAGCCATCTGCGGCGCGAAGATCACCCTGCTGCACGTGGTATCCGACTATCGCAAAGCGATGAGCGAAACCTATGCAGTGCCCGCCGCGATGGCGGCGCCGATCCAAAAGAAATTCCAGGACGAAGCGGCGACCCGCTCGCGCAAGATTATCGACACCGCCGGTGCGGTGGCAAAGGCCGCCTCCATCCCCTGTGGCGGTGTTTCGGTGATCAGTGATTCGCCGTATGAGACCATCATCAAGCAGGCCGGCAAGTCGAAGTGCGATGTAATTGTGATGGCTTCACACGGACGTCGCGGCCTGCAGGGATTCCTGCTTGGCAGCGAAACCACCAAGGTGTTGTGCCACACCAAGATTCCGGTGCTGGTAGTGCGTTAAGGCGGTGGTGCGTGCAGGCTATTCGGGTTGCACGGCAGCCTTGCGTGCAACATCGACCCAGCGCGCAATTTCCGTGCGGTTGTAGCGGTCGTATTCATCCGGCGTATTGGCGACGGGTTCGGCGCCCTGGCTGGCGAGGCTGGCGTTGATGTCCGGGTGGTTGATGGATTTTTTGACGGCTGCATAAACGCGGTCGATTACCGGGCGTGGTGTGCCAGCGGGTGCGAACATGCCAAAGCCGCTGATGACGACGAAATCCTTTAAGCCCTGTTCGATCATGGTCGGCACGTTGCGTGCCGCCGCCGAACGTTCGCTGCCGGCCTGCGCAATCATGCGCAGGCGTCCGGTGTTGACGTGCGGCATGGTGGTCGGCATCGAGGCAAACATCATGTGCACGTGACCAGCGACGAGGTCGATCGCCGCCGGTCCCACGCCCTTGTAGGGCACGTGTATGAGTTTGATGTTCGTTGCAAACGACAGCATCTCGATGGCCAGATGGCTGGAGGTGCCGCGCCCCGGTGTGGCATAGGTCAGCTGCTCCGGTTTGGCGCGTGCGAGTGTCACCAATTCCTTGACCGTTTTTGCCGGCACCGAGGGATGCACGCATAGTGAGTTCGGCACATTCGCGACCAGCGTCACCGGTGCGAAATCCTTCACCGAGTCGTAGGGCAGTTTCTTCCAAACTGCCGGATTGATCACATGCGCGCTCGATACCATCAGCAGCGTGTAACCGTCGGGCGCTGCCTTCGCGGCCAGATCGGTGCCCAGCGTGCTGGCCGCGCCGCCGCGATTGTCGATCACCACGGTTTGGCCGAGGTCTTCGGTCATCTTCTGCGAAATCGCGCGCGCGATGATGTCGGTGTTGCCGCCCGGTGCGAAGGGCACGATCATGCGGATCATTTTTGACGGATAAGGTTGCGCGTTCGCCGCACAGGCGGCGGCCAGCAGGGCGGTGCCGATGAGGTGACGACCGTATCGTGTAGTCATGCGTACTCCTCCGGTGTTGCGATAAATGCGGCATTCACCTGCAACGGCTGCGCGGATGTATCCACTGCGCCGTCGATATTTTTTGTGCGGCTTATTCGCCCTTGATATTAGCCTGCCGGATCACCGGCTCCCACTTTTTTAATTCGGCCTTGATGTATGCGGTGAATTCTTCAGGCGTGGTCGGTGCGGGCAGCATGCCTACCGGCAGCATGATGCCGGCGACTTCTTTCGAATTAAGAATCTCGACGATTTCGCGGTTCAGACGTTGCACAATGGCGCGCGGCATATTCTGCGGGCCGATCACGCCGGCCGCCCCCGAGGCTTCATAGCCGGGCAGGCCGGATTCAGCGATGGTCGGGATCTGCGGGAGATAGGGGTTACGTTTCTCGCTGCTGATGCCGAGTGCGCGTAGCCGTCCGCTGTTGACGTGCGGTAGTGCCGCTGCGCTGTTACTGAGCGTGAGTTGTGATTCGCCCGACATCACGCTAATTAGCGAAGGCGCAACACTCTTGAACTGGATGCGCTGCATTTTTGTTTTTGCCATCAGGTTGAAGAGTTCAGTGGCGATGTGGCCGGTGCCGCCCGCGCCCGATGAGGCGTAGGTTACCTGTCCCGGATGCGCGCGCGCCAGCGCGATCAATTCCTTCACGTTCTTCGCCGGCAGTGAACTGTGCGACACCATCAGCAGCGGAAAGGTCAGCAGGTTGGTGATGTGGGTGAAGTCACGCAACGGATCGTAAGAGAGTCCTTCCTGGATGAGCGGACTGACCGTTAGCGGCCCCAGTTGCGTGGTGGCGATGATGTAACCGTTGGCCGGCGAGGTCTTGAGCACCTCGAGCCCGATGATGCCACCGGCACCGGCGCGGTTTTCGACCACCACCTTTTGCCCCAGCCGCAGCGAGAGTCGTTCAGCGACGATACGGCCGCCAAAATCCGGTGCGCCACCGGGCAGCACAGGCACGATCATGCGGATCGGTTTGTCGGGATAGTCCTGTGCGGCGGCAGCGCTCACCAAACCGAGAGCGCTGACAAGCATGCACCAACTGTGGATGTTGCGATCGCTGTTTTTCGCATTCATGCGTTCATTCTATAGACATGTGTTTACGCGCGAAAGGCGGGGTGGGGGCTAAACAGTCGCAGCGCGAAAATACCCCCGGGCGATGCGCGCTGCGGGGCTAAAATAGCACCCGTTCGAAGGTGCAACCCCGCACCCTTTGATTTTCTCTGTTGCGACGCGCTGTTCGTCATTGATTACGTCGCATTACTTCATAGTCTGTTGACCCTCCTCCATGGCGCAACCCGCTAGCCGCTTCAAATTGTTTGCGCCGCGTCAAAGCCGCACCGCGGCGATGCCCTTCATCATGATTACCGCGCTGATCGACATGATGGCGATCGGTCTGATTATTCCGGTGTTGCCGGCACTGGTGGGCAGTCTCACCGGCTCGCAGGTCGATCAAGCGTTATGGTATGGCGTGGCGACCTTCGCCTTTAGTCTGGCCAATTTCTTTGGCTCGCCAGTGCTGGGGGCGCTCTCCGACAGCTTTGGCCGGCGACCGGTGCTATTGATCGGATTTTGCGGACTCGCGCTGAATTTTTTCGCCACCGCACTGGCCACCACCATCGTGATGCTGATCGTGGCGCGACTGTTTGGCGGTGCGATGCAGGCCAATCTGTCGGTCGCCAATGCGTATGTCGCCGACATTACCGAGCCCGAAGGCCGCGCCAAACGTTTCGGCATGCTGGGTGCGATGTTTGGCGTCGGCTTTATTCTCGGTCCGGTGATGGGCGGCTTGCTTGGTGCGATCAGTCTGCATCTACCGTTTTATGTGGCCGGTAGTCTGGCCATGGTGAACCTCTGCTACGGCTATTTTGTGCTGCCCGAATCGTTGCCGGCCGAACGTCGTCACGCCTTCGAATGGAAGTCGGCCAATCCGTTTCGTTCGCTCCGCGAGCTGGTGCAGTTGAAGGGCTCGGGGCGGCTGGTCGCAGTGGTCGCCTGCAGCGGTCTCGCGCAGTTCGTGCTCTATACGACGTGGGTGCTCTACACCACCTTCAAGTTTGGCTGGGGGCCACTCGAAAACGGCTGGTCGCTGGCGGCCGTCGGTGTGGTCTCGGCGCTGGTGCAGGGCGTGTTGCTCGGCCGCATCCTCAAAGTGGTGAGCCCGCGACGGCTCGCCGTGATGGGTTTGCTGTCTTCGACGCTCGCCTATGTGCTGTGGGGGGCTGCAACCGAGGGCTGGATGATCTTCGCGATCATTTTCGTCAACTTGCTCGGCGCCACCGTGTCTTCTACGATTCAAAGCATTATTTCCGGCGTTGCGGATTCAAAAAGCCAGGGCAAGACACTGGGCTCAATCGGCGGCCTCAACAGTTTGATGGCGGTGATCGCGCCGGCCATTGGCGCACCCTTGCTGACCATGGTGTCGCATCTGCCTCAAGGCGACTGGCGTATCGGCACGCCGTTTTATTTTTGCGCTTGTTTGCAGGCGATTGCGCTGGCGCTGGCGGTGACGCATTTCCGTCGTGAGCGTCTGACACTTGCCGCTGGCGCCGCGTAAAATCGGCGCGGTTGCACGAGACACATTCGGGAGCACGCAGTGGACGTCATGGAAAACCGGCTCGAAAAAATTGAAAGCAAGCTTGGTCTCGCTGAAGACCTGCTCGACGAATTGAACAAGACGATCTATCGCCAGCAGCAACAGATCGAACGCATGCAGCATGAGATGCGCACTCTGCGCCAGCAGGTGCAGGCCGCGCAGCCGGCCGAACAACGCAATCTGCTCGACGAGATTCCACCCCACTATTAATAGGCCGCCCGGGACCCGCCGCAACAGCGGAACCGTGCCGCCGTGGTGCGGTGCTATGATGAGTCTTCGTTCGACTGCCGGAGGAGACCGCGATGTCGCAACAGAAACTCAAATATTCTTGCCTGCTGGCGGCAGTGACCGCTTTGTGCGTTTTGTCTGAGGGCGCTTATGCACAGGCGTTTCCGTCGCGGCCGATCCGCATCGTGGTGCCGTTTCCACCCGGTGGCACCTCCGACATTCTGGCGCGCTCGATCGGCCAGAAGTTGACCGAAGAATGGGGACAGCCCGTGCTGGCCGACAACCGCCCGGGTGCGGCCGGCAATATTGCCTCGGAGATCGTCGCCAAATCCAAGCCCGACGGTTACACGCTCTACATCAATACCGTCGGCACGCATGCCATCAACCCGGCGATTTATGCGTCGATGCCGTTTGATGTGATCAAGGACTTCACGCCGATCACCAATCTGGTGAACCTGCCCAGCCTGATGCTGGCACACCCCTCGGTGCCGGCAAAAAATCTCAAGGAGCTGATCGCGCTGGCGAAGAAACGCCCCGATGCCTTGCAATACAGCTCAGCCGGCAGTGGTACGCAACCGCATCTGTCGGCGGAGATGTTCAAGATGATGTCCGGTGTGAGCATTGGACATGTGCCCTACAAAGGCGCCGGGCCGCAGATGATCGGTATCATCTCCGGCGAGGTGGCGCTGACCTTTGCTACCGCACCCTCCGGTGTGCCTTATGTGAAAAACGGCCAGTTGCGCGCCATCGGTGTGACCAGTGCCAATCGCATTCCGGCGTTGCCGACTGTGCAGACCATCGCCGAGGGCGGAGTGCCGGGCTTTCTGGCCGTCGGCTGGAATGGTTTGATGGGCCCGGCCAATATGCCGCAGCCACTCCTCGACAAGATCCACGATGCAGTGGTGCGCATCGTGCGCACGCCCGAGATGAACGCGCGCTTCATTGATCTTGGCGCGGAGCCGGCGTTGTCCACACCCGCCGAGTTCGGTGCGCTGATCAAGGCGGAAATCGTCAAGTGGGCGAAGGTGGTCAAGGAGTCCGGCGCGAAGGTTGATTGAAACCGCGCTGATGCGGCGCCACCTCATGCGGCAATAAAAAACATGACCATCATTTATCACCTCAGTACTCGCGCGGCGTGGCAGGCCGCGGCGGCGGCCGGCGCTTATACCGCCGACAGTCTGGCCAGCGAGGGCTTTATCCATTGCTCGACCGCGCAGCAGGTGCGGGCCACCGCGACGCGCATTTTTGCCGGGCGCACCGATCTCATTCTGCTGTGCGTGGACAGCGCGCAAGTGGGGCCGGAAATCCGCTACGAGAATCTAGAGGGCGGCGATAACCTCTTCCCGCACATCTACGGGCCGCTGGCTGTTGCTGCAGTGGTGGCCGTGCATGACTTTCCGCCGCGCGATGACGGCGGTTTTGACTGGCCGCCGGGACTGCCGCTGTAATCCGTCGGGCCTCATTGCTTTGGCGGGCAGTATGGGATTTTCTGCGTGCATTCAAGCGCGTATCCCGCTCAGGCAGGAATGTCCGGTGACGGGCTCAAGTTCTTTCGATGGTGCGCCGTAAAGAGGAGGTAAACCTCAGTCCAATCACGGCGAGCGGCAAAAAATGTCTGATCTACAACCTGTTAGTCACGACCACTACATCGGCCGTTTTCGCGTAGTACGCGTGCTCGGTCGCGGCTCCGAAGGCGTGGTTTATCTCGCCCACGACCCCAAGCTCGGGCGCGATGTGGCGATTAAAACCAGTTCTCTTGGCGCTTCTCCCGATCCGCTGTTGGCCGAATTGCTGGTGACCACCGCGCAGACCGCCAGCAAACTCAGTCATCCGAATATCGTGCCGGTGTTTGAAGCCGGCATGAACGGCGGTGCGCCGTACGTGGTGTTCGAATATGTTGAAGGGCGTTCGCTGGCACAGATACTTGCCGCAGACGGTCCGTTGACGATGGCGCGTGCCGTCGTGATGATGAGCCAGATCCTCTCGGGTGTAGCGCAGATTCACGAACGCAGCCTGATCCACGGCGACATCAAGCCGGCCAATATTCTGGTCGGCAATGGGGACCGCGCCCGCGTCGCGGATTTCGGCTTGTTGCGCCATGAACAGGCCTCGGACATCGACCAGACCTCGGGCACGCTGCGCTATATGGCGCCTGAATGTTTCAATGGCGGCAAGACCGATTGCCGGCGTGACGTCTATGCGCTTGGCCTGGTGTTCTACGAAATGCTCACCGGACGGGCGATCGTTGAGCGCGGTACTTCCAAAGAACAGATCGAACGCATTCTGAACGAAACGCCGCAGCCGCCCTCGGCTGTTAATCCGCGCATCGCGCATGTCATCGACGAAGTGGTCTTGAAGGCGTTGTGCAAGGCGCCTTCACAGCGTTATCAGGACGCCGCGGAGATGAAGACCGCGCTTGATCGCATCCGCGTGACGACTGAAACGCGCGACGACATCGCCGTCAGCGAGGCGGCGGTGCATAGCACGGTGGAATTTCTGCTGCGTCGCATGGCGCACAAGAGCGATTTCCCCGCGCTGTCAGCCAGTCTGACGAGCATTAACCAGATCTCCGCCGAGGGTGAGACCGCCTCCATTCAGGCCTTGTCCGACAAGATCATGCGTGACTTCGCGCTCACGCAAAAGCTGCTGCGGCTGGTGAACTCGGCCTCGATGGCGGCGCGCAAAGTCACCAAGGTCTCCGAGGCGATCACCATCCTCGGCGTGCGCCATTTGCGCACGCTGGCGACTTCGATGTTGTTAGCCAGCGGTGCCAACGATAAAAAATCGCCGGGCATCGCCATCGCACTGACCGACGCCTTTGTCGCCGGGTTGATCTCGCGTAACGTCGGCCGCATCAGCGGTATTGCGGCGGTCGAGGAGTTGTTATCTGCGGCATGTTTAGTCCGCTCGGTGAATTGCTTGCACTGTATTACCTGCCGGAGGAATACAGCGAGATCGCGCGTCGTGTCTTCAATTCAGAATTGCAGATCGATGCCGCCACGCG
>Ga0114977_10002377_pt1 | contig 12098 bp, 11 predicted proteins | sample S_130805_MF_Meta_FD_87026 | JGI IMG/M metagenome (GOLD analysis project Ga0114977, IMG submission 87026) | Freshwater microbial communities from Lake Simoncouche, Canada to study carbon cycling - S_130805_MF_MetaG | ecosystem: Environmental > Aquatic > Freshwater > Lake | place: Lake...
CAGGATTATAAAAACATTTATAGATTCACAGTCAATTTCGAGTGGTACTCAACTAATAAATATTAATCTTCCAGGTGAATTGTCAACAGGCATTTACCATCTAGTTGTTTCAACTTCATCAGAAAAAATCAGTACCAGAATTCTGAAAAATTAAAAAACCACTGCTTTTCCTTTTAAAACAAAAAAACCGTCAAATTGACGGTTTTTTTGTTTCTATTAATAAGATAATTAGTTCTTACAGAATTTAAATGTAAGCTGTTTTCCATTCTCAGCTGTTGAACGAACAAAGTACATTCCTTGTGCTAAAGCTGAAATATCATATGATCCAAAAGAAGAACGGTTAATAATTGTTTTTCTACCAGAAATATCAAAAACTTCAAGTTGGTTATAATTAACAGAAATTGAAATATACTCAGTAGCCGGATTTGGATAAACAATCACAGATTCAGTTTCACCTGCATACAATTCATTTAAACCAGATGAAGCACTTTGAAGACTCCAAAGTTCAATTCCTGTAGCACCATCAGTTGCAGAGAAAAATAAATTATTCCCTGAGACAGCAAATTTAGCCGGTGTGGAAAATGCAATAGCACCTGGATTAATATCCATTACCAAATTTGTTCCATTGCTAGTTCCATCACTGCTCCATAATTCCAAACCATTGGCAGAATCAATTGCACTAAAATAAAGAATACCATTCAAATTAATTAAATCCTCAGAAAATGTCAGACCTCCGCTACTTCCAGGATAAATATCTTTTACCATTACAGTTCCTGAAGTAGTACCATCTGTTTTCCAAAGTTCTCCACCACTTACACCATCATCTGCCCTGAAAAACAAAGTTCCATTCACATTGGATAGTAAAGATGGGTTAGAATTGCCAGTACCAGGATTTATATCAGCTACCATTACTGATCCTGAAGAAGTTCCATCACTTTTCCATAATTCAACACCACTTACAAATGAATCATACAAGGGGAAAAACATTGTTCCATTTGCATCTACAATTTTTGCTGGCAAATAGGTACCGAAAGGAAGTGTAAAACACAAAACTGTGCCAGAAGCTGTGCCATCCGTTTTCCAGATAGCTGAACCAGTTCCGTCATTTGCTATGAAATAAACAGTATTGTTGGAAACTACAAAAAACTCAGGTCCGGAACCATTATTTCCTGGTGCAATATCTTTTAGCAATACAGTTCCTGCTGTTGTACCATCTGAAACCCAAAGTTCGTCTGCATTGGTAGGGTCTTCCGCTTGAAAATATAGCTTTCCGTTAAAACTAACATAATCAGTTTGAACATTCCAACTTATACCATCATCACTTCCTGGAGCAATATCTTGTAACAAATACGTTCCGGATGCAGTACCATCACTTCTCCAAAGTTCCATACCATTGGTATTATCCTTAACTGTAAAAACTAGTCTACCGCCAACATTTACAAAAAAGTCAAGATCTGTATCAGCAGATCCAGGAGTTATATCCTTTACAAGCACAGTGCCTGCAGCAGTACCATCGCTTTTCCAAAGCTCTTTACCGGTAGTTCCATCGTTCGCATGAAAAAACAAGGTGCCATTTACATTGGTATAATCGCCTGAACTGGAGCCATTGGTGGTTGGGTCAATATCTTTAACCAAAACGGTTCCAGATGCTGTGCCATCACTTTTCCAAAGCTCATTTCCTTGTCCACCACCAGCTCTGAAAAACAACGTATTATTAATGTCTACAGGATCGCCTGCAGGATTAGAACTACTTGAGCCAGGGTCAATGTCTTTTACGAGGTAGGGTGTTTGTGCAAATCCGGTAAGAATGCTTCCGAATAACACAATAGTTAGAATACTGATTTTTTGTTTAAAGTTCATCTTAATTTAAGTTAGCTTGTAATTTTTTTTTAAATATAATAACAAAAAACAAATTATTGAAAAAATTTTTAAATTTTTGGTTTTACTGATGAAAATCCTCGATTCAATCTAATATGAGCCTTTAAATTCTTATTGGTGTTCTAAAAAAACCATTTTAATAATTATAATCCTGTTAACCATTTAACTTTTTGCTTCTGCCTTTTAATTCCTAATTATAAATTTTTATTCCTTTAATTTATCATGATTAAAAAATGTATTTTTGAATATGGTGAGTAATGCTCAGGAAACAGGTACAACAGTAGGGTTTACTGATTCAGTGATTCGGCATATCGGTGTAGGGATTGGTTTTTCCCCCCGAACCAAGGCACTAATTGCCGAAGTTTTAAGAATTCGTAGAGAATTTGGCTCTAAGCTATTTTTAATACACGCAGGTGGCCATTCTGATGATAAAGAAACAGAAATCAACGAAATTCTTGATAGTCTTGAGGCAAATCGTTCTTTTATTGAAATTGTTTGGAGAACTGGAAACAATTATTCTGTAATCAGAAACATCGTCCAGGAATTAAACATCGATCTATTAATTGCAGGTGCTGTTAAGGAAGAAACCGGATTGAAGTATTTTACAGGATCACTAACCAGGCGATTACTCAGAAATCCCTGTTGCAATATGCTTGTATTGACCGATATCTCTGAAACTCCTACAGCTGTTGAAACCATAGTTGTTAATTTAAGTGATTCCAAAACCTCTGAAAAATTATTACAATTCACTCAGTTTATTGCCAATCATTTTGCCAACAAGGACATACATCTTGTAAATGAATGTCACTTACCCGGTTTGTATTTTTCTGTTAGCGATTCAGGATCTGAAGAACAAAGCCAGGATATTAAAAAACAAATAAAGGAAGAAGCTGAAGAAAGAATGAAGGCAGAACTAAGTGATTTACAGCTTTCTAATGAACGTATTTATTACCATTGTCTATTTGGAAAAGAGGGTTGGGAAGCATTGAAATTAACCAATGAGGTACATGCAGATTTGTATGTAGCACCAGCTCCTAAACAAAAACTTAATATCATGGACCGATTGTTTCAGCATGATCTGGAATATCTACTGATGCATATGCCTTGTAATTTGTTATTGGTAAAAGAGTGAGCCATAACGAAACCATAGCTTTTTTTCTAAGTCTTGCCATTATGCTTCTTACAGGGAAGCTACTTGGTGAAATTTCGCGAAAACTAAATCAACCGGCAGTAGTTGGAGAAATTATTGCTGGTATATTATTAGGACCAACTGTACTTGGAAACCTTTCTCCAGACTTTTTCACCTCTGTTTTTCCAGCCAAAGGGAATATTGCAATTGGCAGAGATAGTATTGCTAAGGTAGGCGTTGTGTTTTTCTTATTCGTTGCTGGCCTAGAAGTTGATCTCACGCTTATTGTAAAACAGGCTAAAACTACTGCAGCTATGAGTATAGCTGGAATGGCCATTCCATTTGTGATTGGATTCCTGTCAGCATGGTTTTTACCACAATACCTGGGTGTAGGTCATATTGAATCAGAAAATCAGCGAATCGCATTCAGTTTATTTTTTGGTGTAGCCTTAAGTATAACTGCATTGCCGGTAATTGCCAAAACATTAATGGATCTTGATTTGTTTAAAACAAATGTTGGAACAGTGGTTATTGGGGCAGCAATGTTTGACGACCTGGTTGGTTGGATGATATTTTCTATCATTCTGGGCATGTCAGGCAAGGCTCACAATGATTTGGATTTGTGGGAATCCCTAACTTTAACCATAGGTTTTTCATTATTTGTATTAATAATATTTAGAAAATTTATGAACATCATTTTACCAAAAATGATGACACATCTGTCATTTCCGGGAACTACCATAACCTTGATTCTGGCTGTAGCTTTGTTTGCCGGGAGCTTTACCGAATTTCTAGGGATACATGCCGTTTTTGGTGCTTTTATGATTGGCATAGCGGTTGGAGATTCCCAACATTTTACGGATAAAATCAGAGGTATTATTCACCAATTCGTTACCGCAATATTTGCTCCTTTGTTTTTTGTCTCCATTGGATTAAAGGTGAATTTTATTTCCTCTTTTGATCCATTCCTAACAGTTTATGTATTATTGCTTGCCACCCTTGGAAAATTTGCAGGTATATTAATTGGAGGCACATTTACAAAACAACTTAACCGAAGGGAAATTTTTGCTGTTGCCTTTGGAATGAATGCCAGAGGAGCCATGGAAATTATTCTTGGCCTTATTGCCTTTCAAATGGGATTGATAAATGAATCCCTCTTTGTGGCTCTTGTGATCATGGCTCTGGTAACTTCTATTTTTGCAGGTCCAATGATAAAACTGCTTCTGGATAAGAAATGATTCTACTTACTTCATTTTAAGATGAGTTAACCACCATCTTTCAGGAATTTCATCATTTGCTGCCAGTTCAAAGTCTGTCCTTGAACAGGAAATAAGTTTCCGTTGTTCCTTGCCATTTCCATTCAAATTTTTGAGTCCGTGATTTCCAGGAACTTCCATCCACCAACGATCTGAAATTTCAGAATGATAAAATACGATTTCCTCAATTCCCCCACGAATAGGTGTTGATATTTTTTGAACATTACTACGTTCATGATTTGGCATATCATTTCTTCGGGAATAAAATCCTTCTATGAAATACCAAATCATCTGAGCTGTCAGATGAGAAGTGATTTCATTTAAATCTTTTACAGGATTTACTTCGCAGAAAGAGACCGAGGACACTTTATTTGACACCCCAGCATATCTTGAAAGCTGACACATCTCTTCGGCAAAAAAGCCCGGAGGGGAAGGATGATTTGTACCCGGAGCATCAGCATGTCTTACTGAAGAAAGGTCAAAAGACACCAGATCAGCATCCCGCATAACAGGTTCGGATATAGTAATATCTTCCTTGAGTAATCCTAAACGAATCGCCTCAAAATTCATAGATTTCATTGCCTTTTTCTCAACATCAGAAACATAATAACTCTGATGACCAAGATTGGTATAATGATATAGAAAATTAGGACTATGCAAAAAGATTTTATGATTATAGGTACGATTATTTATACCGAAATCGGAATCATCCATGTCAAACCTATTATCCACAGATACATAAGAGATTTCATGGTTAAACTTTTCATATCCTAAATATTGTCCATATGCAATATCATTTGAGCCTCCAATCAGAATGACTTTTTTTCCTTCTCGTAATAAGAAACCTGTCACGAAAGCAATAGCATCGTAATACTCAGATAATCGATCCTTTTTTTGAATGTTTCCAAGGTCAACAATTTTCATAGTTTCCTTGGGCATTGAGAATTTATAAAGATATTTCCGGATTATTTCCGGTGCAAGACCACATCCTTTTATACTTCCAAAGGAACCTTTGTCTTCATCACAACCAATCATTACAATGTCACAATCTTCCCATTGAGGAAAACCACCTGTATGAATGCGTATGTTATTACCAAAACTACGGGTATTGTATTCCCGACTTCTAATTTCTTCTTCGTTTAAAGGCCTGAAAAAAACAGACAAATCCATAATTGATACTAATACCTCAGAGAATTAACTTTAAATTTATGTTTTTTTAATTGATTCAGTCATGTATTTGGTAACCGGCGGCACAGGATTTATTGGAAGGTCTGTTGTAAATAAGTTGATAAGTGAAGGGAAAAAGGTCAGGGTTCTCACCCGCAATCCCAAACATGCTGGTATTTTATTTGGAACAAAAGTTGAAATTTTCGAAGGGGATATCTTAGATCCTCAAAGTATTGAGGAGTCATTAACTGATATTCAATATGTTATCCATTGTGCTGCTATGGTAAGTTTTTGGAAAAAAGAACACAATAAGATGCATGAAATCAATGTAACAGGTACTGCAAATCTCGTGAATGCAATGTTGGACACCTCTGTTAAAAAATGGTTGCATGTTAGTTCCATTTCAGCGCTTGGAAGGTCCGTTTCTGGTCAACGTGTAGATGAACTTACAGAATGGAAAAACTCTCCTCTTAACAGTGCTTATGCAGTTTCTAAATATAAAGCTGAACGTGAAGCCTTGCGGGGATTGGAGGAAGGTATCCCAATGGTTATGGTAAATCCCGGGATGGTCATTGGCACGGGTGACTGGAATGAAGGAACCCCCAAAATGTTCAAAATGATTTTCAAAGGTCTGCCCTTTTACCTTACAGGCACCAACGGTTTTGTCGGTTTAAAAGATGTTACAGAAGCTATTTTTGCTTTGGTACACTCAGAAGAGTATAGTAACGGAGAAAAATTTATTCTGGTAAGCCAAAACCTAACCTATAAACTATTTTTTTCTTTGGCAGCAAGAAGCCTTGGAAAAAAACCTCCAGTTATAGCACTCGGAAAATTTTGGGCAAGAATTATTGGTTTTTTTTCAGAATTGATTTCTTCAATAACCGGAACACGACCTATTGTTAGCCTGGAATCTACACGAACAGCTTCGAATGAATTTTATTATAACGGTGATAAAATCTGTGAAACCACAGGGTTTGTTTATCAACCTATGGAAGAAGTAATTCAGGAAACAGGAAAGTCCTTTTTAGTTTGGAAAAAAGCGGAGAAATTATAATTTCTTACCTACTTTACTGTGTTTTTTTCCGTAAAGGAAATAAATCAAAAAGCCAATTGCCATCCAGATAAATAACCTAAGCCAGGTATCTCCCGGAAGTGAAAGCATTTGAATAATGGCAATGCCAGCACCAAGAATAGGTACAACAGGAACCCAAGGTGTTTTGAATGGTCTTGGAATTTCAGGATGTGTTTTTCTAAGCACTAAAATCCCTATGCAAACAATAGAAAATGCAAGCAGTGTACCTATGGAAACAAGCTCGCCTAGAATATCAATAGGAAGCATTCCTGCAACAACCATAGCCACAAAACCGGTAAGGATAGTACTTTGGGCTGGTGTTCCATATTTAGGGTGAATTTTTGAAAAGAACGGTGGTAATAATCCGTCTTTGGCCATAGAATAAAAAATTCTTGGCTGACCGAGTAACATTACCAGAATCACAGAAGTTAATCCTGCAATCGCAGCAATTTTGATTACCGGTCGTAACCAAATCATACTCTCGCCCATGGCATCCACTGCAACAGCCATTGGATCAGGTACTGAAAGCATTTTGTAGCTAACAACACCAGTAAGCACAATTGCTACAAGAATATATAATATCGTAGAAATAGTCAAAGATCCTAAAATCCCAATAGGCATATCCTTCTGAGGATTCTTAGCTTCCTGCGCGGCTGTTGAAACTGCATCAAATCCAATAAAAGCAAAAAAGATAACAGCAGAAGCACGAAAAATTCCGCTCCATCCAAATTTTCCAAATTCACCCTGATTTTCAGGAATAAATGGAACCCAGTTTTCGGCGTTTACATAATAAAATCCAAATATGATTAATAGTAATATAACCACCACTTTCACTACAACCATAATATTATTAAAAGTTGTAGATTCTTTAATTCCCCTAACAAGCAATAAGGTTATTACCGCAACTATAAACATTGCCGGAAGATTCAGAATGCCTGTGGTTGAAGGTAAATTATCAATCCCAATTCCACGGGTTGTGAGTTCTTGTTTCAACCCTTCAGACAATACCCTCCACCCTTGTTCAGGTACATTTACAAGGTGGCTGCCGGTAGCGGCTGTTAACTCTGCTGGAAATACTATTCCAAAATCTTTCAGAAAACTGGTCATATATCCGCCCCAGCCAACAGCAACTGTACTGGCAGCAAAAAGATATTCAAGAATTAAATCCCAACCAATTATCCAGGCTAATAATTCTCCTAAGGTGGCATATGCATAAGTATATGCCGAACCCGAAATGGGTATCATTGAAGCAAATTCTGCATAACACAGGCCTGCAAAAGCACACGCAAGACCGGATATAATAAAGGAAAATACAATAGCCGGACCTGCATAATTAGCTGCAGCTTGTCCGGTTAATACAAAAATACCAGCCCCAATAATTGCTCCAATACCCAGCAGCGTCAGATTTCCTGCACTTAAATGCCTTTTTAGTCCAGAGCTTTTATGATCACTTAATTCATCATTAAAAGCAGAAATCGGCTTACGTTTCCAGATTTGGTTACTCATGTGTTTAGTCTCCGAAACGAAAATATGCAATCTTTGACGTAATTCAACTTTCGCAGTAAAATATCTCGTTTTAGGAACCTTAAACTTTCAAAGTACCAGTGCAATATGTAGAGATACCCTAACGTCGGAATCGGTCAGATTTCCTGCTCTCAGCACAAATCTTTATTTTCGGGCCAAAACCTGACCATGAAACCTGTTGTTCTATTTGAGGATGAATCCAGATTTGATCTTTTACCCCTGGCTTTTACCCGTCCGATTCAGGATTTAAGAATAGGAATCGATACAATTATTGAAAAATGGCAACGGTTTTTACCAGAGCATAAAATAGGTTCCTTAACCCTTCCCTACCTGATGCCCTTGTTTGGGAAGATATTTCCAGGTGAAGAATGTTTATTTATTAATGCCTGTATTATACCTGAACAAAACTGGATAAATACATATATCCATGGACTTGCACCTGAATCTGGAATTATAGATTCTAATGGGAAAATACTTGCTTTCAAAGGAATTTTTCCTGAAGAATGGTTATCAGGAATGTTAATTTCTCCCAAAAATACGAGTCACCTTAAACTTGAAAAAATCCAGGAAACACCTAACATGGTTCTTTACCCTTGGGATATTTTTAAAAAAAATGCAACTCAGATAAAGGCAGATTTTGAATATTTTTGCAATAAGGGAAATTCAGCAGTATTAAATGATCCGCATACTATAATGTATGGAAAAGATAATGTATTTATCGAAGAGGGTGCCAAAATCAAAGCTGCAATTATTAATGCCGAGTCTGGACCTATTTATATCGGGAAAAACGTTGAAATTCAGGAAGGCGCCATATTACATGGCACTCACGCCTTATGTGACCATTCAGTAGTAAATATGGGAGCTAAAATGAGGGGTGATTCCACCATTGGACCCTATTGCAAAGTAGGTGGAGAGGTCTCCAATTCTGTTTTTTGGGGATACTCTAACAAAGGTCATGATGGTTTTCTGGGGAACTCCGTAATCGGTGCCTGGTGCAATCTGGGAGCAGATACCAACAGTAGCAACCTTAAAAATAATTATGCAGCAGTAAAGGTTTGGAACTACCCTAAAAAGAAGTTCATCGACACTGGTTTACAGTTTTGCGGTTTAATAATGGGTGATCATAGCAAATGTGGAATTAATACTATGTTTAACACAGGAACGGTTGTGGGTGTTTCTGCCAATATTTTCGGTGAAGGGTTTCCCAGAACGTTTATTCCTTCTTTTGCCTGGGGTGGCGCAAATGGATTTACCACTTTTGAACTTAACAAAGCTTTTGAAGTTGCAGAACGCGTGATGGAACGCAGAAAAAAAATCCTTACTGCTGAAGATAAAAATTTACTTACCCATATTTTTAATTCAACATCTGAAAACCGGGTTTGGGAAAAACAAAACAATTGAAAAATTAGAATGAGAAAAAAAATAATTGCAGGCAACTGGAAAATGAATCTGGGCATTCAGGAAGCTCAGGCTTTAACATCCGAAGTGTTGTCCATTTGCCAAACAGATTTCCGGGAACACTCTGGAGTAATTTTGTTCCCTTCCTTTACCAACCTAACAGCTGTTGCACATCTAATTAAAGAAAATAGCAGGTTTTCGTTGGGAGCCCAAAACATGCACGATGCTGAAAAAGGTAGTTTTACCGGAGAAATTTCGGCTGAAATGATTATTAGCACAGGTGCTTCCCATGTTTTAATAGGTCATTCCGAACGTAGACAATTATTTGGAGAATCTGGTGAATTTTTAGCCAGAAAAGTTACTAGTGCACTTAAAAGTGGATTAACTCCTGTTTTTTGTTTTGGCGAAACACTGGAACAAAGGGAAGCTTCACAAACTACCGACATAATCGTTTCCCAGATTCAGGAAGGACTTTTTCATTTAGCTGAAGGAGAATTGAGTCGTGTAATTCTGGCATACGAACCCGTTTGGGCCATTGGAACAGGTAAAACAGCAAGTCCTGAACAGGCACAAGAAGTGCATTTTACCATTAGGCACTTCATTGCGTCAGGATATACAGATAACCTTGCTTCTGCCCTTCCGATTTTATACGGAGGAAGTGTTAGTCCAACAACGGCCAAAGACTTATTTTCAATGCCTGACATCGACGGCGGTTTGGTTGGTGGCGCCAGTCTGAAAGCCAGGGACTTTTGTGAAATTATCTGGGCAGCGCTTTAAATACCTGCAATCACTGAAATTTCAACTCGGGCGTCTAAAGGTAGACGACTAACCTGTATGGTTTCACGTGCAGGAAATTTTCCGGCAAAATAACTTCCATAAACAGTATTTACCGTAACAAAATCATTCAGATCTGTTAAAAAAATACTGGTTTTAACAACTTTATCCAAATTGGATCCCGCAGCCTCAAGAATGGCAATTATGTTTGCCATTACCCTTTTTGTTTCGGCTTCAACAGAATCGCGCATCATTTCCCCTGTATCCGGATTTAAGGCTACCTGACCAGAAACAAACATTAGATTTCCATATGCTACGGCCTGACTGTAAGGTCCAATAGGTGCCGGAGCCTGATCTGTATTAATAATGTGCTTAATCATTCCGAAAAGTTACCCATAAATCTTCTTAGTTTTGGAAACATTCAGTTGAACAAGTGAATATATTAATCTGCGGCTCCGAAAATGAAAGTGAAGCTTTAAAAAAAAGACTTCCAGAATATCATACTGTATATCAAATTTCTGAAATTTCAAGGCTATCGGAGTTTCCAATTGAAGAAATCAATATCTTTTTTGACCTGGAAGCAGATAAGCATCCGGAGAGAATAAACGCTTATGCTGGTATAGGAAATCATCCTTTATTTACCTCAGTATTAACTAAAAGTCTTGCACAGATTTATCATGATTCCGGAAGTACATTCAATGGCCCTCTGTTTGGATTTGCCGGAATAAGTGCTTTTTTTAGTGCACCACTCTGGGAAATCTCCTCTTTGCTGGAAAGGGATAAACTATCACTCGAAAATGCAATGAACGCTCTGGGCATTGAAGGTAAAATAGTTGATGATCGTTCAGGATTGGTTGGTCCAAGAGTAATTTCAATGATTATAAACGAAGCATGTTTTTTGTTTCAGGAAGGCAGTGCCAGCATGAAAGATGTTGATTTGGCAATGAAATTGGGCACAAATTATCCCTATGGCCCTTTTGAATGGGCAGATAAGATTGGAGCAGAAAATGTTTTGGCCATTTTGGATGGTCTGTTGCAGGAAACCGGAAATCCCAGGTATAAAGCCTCCAGCTTTCTCCGCAAAATAGCTCTCAGAAAAGAATCCTTCAGGGATTAAAATACTAAAAATCTTAAGTTATCGTTCATAAAATGTACGAGAAAAAAATTTGTTTTTGTTTTCGTAATATGTTAATTTTAACATAAACAACAAGTGAACGAAATATGGAAGAAAAAGTAATCAGAATAGAAAAAGAAGAAATCCCCGGAATTAAATTCATGGAAATTCCTGATAAAAAGGACAAAGAAGGTAGCAGCCAATTAACCCGCCTGCTTGAATCTGGAAGTCGTTTAGGGAATGAATTCAAAGGAAAAGTAACTATACAGTTTATGACAAACCACGGCCTTAGGGAAGTGTCTACAACGATATGGAATGTCACCGCAGAAATGGTAGGATTGAAAAATGGAATCAATATTCCTATTAGTTCAATCGCCTCGGTAAGCATGTAACCTATTATTTTTCAACAATTTAGCCGGACACCCAAAACCTTGGACGTCCGGCTTTCGTATTTTGCCTAACTTTGACTTCATTAACTATTTTTACCACACATCCTCAGCACCTATCGGATGGCAGATAATTTTTTCGGCAACAACGACAACAAAAACAACAATAAACAGCCCCAAAAGAAAAATAATGGGAGCAATCTTTATTGGATTTATGGTTTAATCCTTGTTTTTTTATTTATAGCTGTACTCACACTAGAGAGTAACGGTGTTAAAGAGAACATTTCCTTTAACAAATTTGAAAAAGAACTGATTGAACAGGGACTCGTAAAAAAGGTCACCATTGTAAATGACAAAATGGTTGAGGTTTACCTCACCGAAGAGGCACTCCGCATGGATG
>Ga0114977_10002378_pt1 | contig 12097 bp, 10 predicted proteins | sample S_130805_MF_Meta_FD_87026 | JGI IMG/M metagenome (GOLD analysis project Ga0114977, IMG submission 87026) | Freshwater microbial communities from Lake Simoncouche, Canada to study carbon cycling - S_130805_MF_MetaG | ecosystem: Environmental > Aquatic > Freshwater > Lake | place: Lake...
ATGGTACAAGAACATACTAATTTAGTATCAAATGATACTATTAATCATAATAGATTAGTATTTGATTCTAAGATTACCAAAGAATGGTGGGGATTAAATACGGTACATGTTAAACAAATAGGTATAATAGAAGTAATCGAAAAACCTTTTAAAACCATAGAATTCACGCCATTAAGAATAGGTGATAAGAAATTTTTAAAACCCAATGGTAAATTAGATACGTATCAATATAATTTCAAATGGATAGAGAAATGAAATTAGTAGAATTATTTGAAGCTAGAAAAAATCCTGAATTAAATCCTAGATTGTCAGCATATGAACAATTATTAGAGTATAAAAGCAATCCCCATGCTTATATCCATTTTTCTAATGAAAATAAATTAGGTATCAACCCTAAAGAAAAAGTATATAATGGTGAAAAAGTTACGGAAACACCATTAGGAATATATGCATATCCGTTACGTGAATCATGGAAACATTATAGGGTAGACCATTCACAATCTTTCATGGAGTTCCCACATTCTAAAAAGAAACCGTTCATATTGTTATTTAAATATGATAATCCTTTAGTAGATGTTTCTAAGTATAAAAGTTTAGAAGAAGATACGGAGCATTTAAAATCTAAATATTCTCATCTTATTAATGTTGATGCTTGTTTAGAAAGAGCTAAACATGAGGTATATAATCCTTCAGAATTCCAAATATTTTGGAGATTGACCCATAATATTGCTAAAGAATTACATCCTGAACATGTGTCACATCAATGGAATACAGTTCTTAGAGCATTAGGATATGATGGCTTTCATGATAAAACAGGTAAGGGTTGGATTCATCATAGTGAACCAGTACAATCCATATTATTAAAATATCAAAATATTAATATTTTAGATATGGTTCTTAATAAAGATTATAGAAATCTTAAAACAGAATTAATGGATGTTGATTCTCCTCCAGAATTGGTAGAACTGTTAAAAGATAAAACTGTAAAAATTAGAAATGTGTTAATGTCTATTGATGATAATTTAATCACTTATATGCATAAGTATCTACAACATATTAGCGATAGTGGTAGACTGATGCAATTTATTAATAATAGACAACCTACTGATATGAAGTTACTATTATTAGTATGGTTAAATGGTCATGCTAATGTTAGTAGTCATGACCATCATATGATTGAACATTTAAAAAGAACCTTTGATGCACCATCTGATAAAATATTAGCATATGCTAAACATATGGTGAAAATGAAATGGCATGAAGATATTCTGAAACATAATTTAGATTTATTAAAAACTTTGTAATAAAAAAATCCCTGCCGTAGGCAGGGATTTTTTAAACTCTTTCAAATATTTTAACAATATATAGAGTATAGGGCAATTTTAGAAAGTATCCTATATTAAAATTATCATAATCATAGAACCGTTCTATGACCGATGTTATTAAATTAGTTTCTTCCATTTCTTCATATTCATATACCTTTTCATATCCTTGTATGACTGTAATGAACTGCGTTTCATAATAAGACCATTCATCAAAGGTATCACCATCTGGATAATATTTTAAAAACTTAGTATTTGTCAATCTTCTAAAATCATATTCATCATTAATAATAATGGTTTCATATGATAGTACATTTAATTTTGTTACTATATCATTACCATCATTAGATGCTGGTACAGTAGAATAATATTTACCATTGTTAGGGTCATAAATTTCGTAGATTGTTATATTGTCCATAGGGATTCCTTATTATTTTCTACTATGATATCATAATTTATAAACAAGTAAATAATATATTTAACGGAGAACATACATGACAATCAAAAATCCTACTTCTTTAGTGGTAAATTTTACAGCAGATTTAAATTATGATATGGGTGCAGGTGTTACTAATACAGTAGCCATTCTTAATGATGTAACAACATTACCATTTAACTCTTATGTACATGGTAGTTTAAATATTTCAAATGCTACTGCAGAAATTGCTTTAGGTACTGCCTCTACTATTGTTATTATTGCTGATGATATTATATCAGTTAGAAATGATAATATGAATAATACCATCGATACTAAACTATTTTCTTATAGTGGTGCAGTTGATACTTTCTATGTTTCTACAGCATCTGCTGACCCTATCACTATTGAATATGTATTAGGTACTGAATAATGTTAAAATCCCCATCGAAGATGGGGATTTTTTTAAATAATAAGGAAAACTATGATTAATTTTGACCATTACCAAAATGCTAAAGATATATTAGATAATTACCCAATATATGATGATGGAGATACTTTTAAAATAACTTATGAATTCAATGGTAAATCTTTTACCATCAATATGAAATATTTCTTTAAAGATGAAATATTATTTGGATTTATACATTATGATGTACCAGATAACAATTATGATGACGATTCGTCATATTTAGTTGGATATATTATTGAACGATACGTTATAACTAAATGTGGTAATATTAGGTGTACATTTACATTTTATACCGATGATGATATCCCCAAATATCATTATTATCCAACATTTGGATTAAATCATATTAGCTTTTTTGATACCACCGTTGATATAAAATCAACTAAATATTCTTATTATATGGCATCAAATCATAATTTTTCAACAACAATGATAAATTTTCAACCACTTATTGATTTTTTGGATAATGAAATATGAATATTTTTGAACATTGTTACAACGCCAAAGACATCTTAGATACCTACCCAATATATGATGATGGTGATACATGTACAATATCTTATGAATATAATAATAAATCATTTACAATCAACATGAAATATTTTTGGGGTACCGATAGACGGTTTTATGGATTTGTAAATTTTTTTGAGCAACAGAATAATTTGGATGAGGATTCATCATATTTAGTAGGGTATATATTAGAACGGTATATAAACCACATTTCTAATACTGAATATCCACCAATAACTGTAGTATTTTATACAGCAGATAATATGCCAGAATATCATAAATTAGCAACACTGGGATTTAATCACATTTGGTTTTTCAATACTAGAACAAATATTAAATCCAATAAATATAATTTTTATATCGTTTCATGTTTTAATAATTTACAAACATCATGGGACGATAAACAACTAATACATTTTTTGGATAATGAAATATGAAATTAATTGAGCTTAAAAACATATATGAAAGTATGGAGACCAAAATAGAAGATATACAATGGCATATTAATGGGTATAGATTTGACGGTGAATTTGTGGATAGTAGAGGTGATACATATGAAATAAGATTAGTTAATCTGTCATCGTATACTTCTAATTACCCACATTTATATGGTACATTGAGACATGCACTAATATATGATATACAATTTGGTATATTAAAAAATGGTAAATCTGATATTGCCCTTACTGATAAAGGTAATGTGATGGAGATTTTGAGTATTGTTCGACATGCAGCATTTGATAAATTTAAAGCCGACCATATTGTACCAGATGTTATAAGTTTCACAGCGTCAAGTATACCTACGGATAATACCCCAGAACAATTTAACAAACGTAAACAAGCATATCATATTATTGCTAATAGATTACGCAAAGAATTAACAGAACCATATAATTATCCTTACGTAATCCCCAATATTGTCGGTAAGTATGGAACTGCGGTTTTGTTGAGTAAAATTTATTTAGATGCTACTGAAGTACAACGAATATCCAATGTCCTACAGAGAAAACCATAATCATATATCCATATTTTTCATAAATATTTGATTTAAAATATACATGAAAAATTCCTATGATAAATTCACCCTATAAAGATTCACCTAATAGTTTAACCGATGAAAATAATCGCATAGATTTATCATTTAACAGAAATGGTACCTCCGGTACCATTTCTTGGACTATTCCTCAGAATTTAGATAATCCTAATGCTCCTCCAGTCTATTACAATGGTATTTTACTATTACTGGATAATAAACCCATTGTTGATAAACCTATTAACCAAAAAAGATATCAAGATGATAGCACAGTAGATAGGAATAGACATGTTGGAGATATTATTGGTGATTCTTTAGTTATAGGTAGTTTATATAATGATATTAAAACCAATTCTATTACCATTACTGATTTAAATGATAATGAAGATTATTATATTGCTGGATTTTCAGTAGATAATGTTACCAATTATAGTACACCTATATTTTCTTATCAATTACCCTTAAAATTAAATAAGGATAGCGATAGTACAGCAGGATATCATGTTATTAAACTAGGTATTCTCCCTGAAGATGAAATCACTATTGATAATGATTTATATCTTAATATAGATAATAAAGATTATACGGTCCATATTGTTGCTAATACCTATCAAGAATTAGTAGATGATATCAATTTTAAATTAAATAAGTTAGATAATCCTTATATTGGTAATGAACCTAAGAACACTAATGGTTTTTATTTAACCAATAATACATTATATCAATTTGATGGTGTTAATGATATTAAGCAAGAATGTTTTTTCGGTGATAATCCTCCTAATCAAATAGCAGATGGTACTTATTGGATTACCGATGATAAATTATCACAATGGAATAATAATAAATGGGATGAATTAAATGTTATTAGATATACTAAGCCTACTTTAGATTTAGAAGATGGTGATTATTGGTATGATGGTAATAATGCCTATAGATATGATGGATATATTTGGAAAAAATTAAAAACTTCTGATGGTAAAGACCCAAGCATTACCAAAACATTGAAAAATAATGCGATTTGGTATAATGGAACAAATTTCTTTAAGTATACTAAAGAAAAATGTAGTGCTATATGGAACAATATTGATGTGTTCTATAGTGAGAATAACCCATTAACCTATTTAAATGGTTATTATTGGTTAAAAGATAATAAAATATATCAATTAATTAATAAAGTATGGACATTAACGGATATTGAAACTGGTACAAGACCAGATGTGTTTGCTCCTGTTAATTGGTATGATGGTACCAGTGTATATCAATATAATACACTAACCTTAGCATGGGATTTATTACCTATTTCTATTATTACCTTTGACAAAGATGTCACTATTGGTGATGAATGGTACTGGTATGATGGTAAAAAACTATATACCTATGATAAAATAAATACACAATGGGTTAGTATCTCTTTTACTACTAATAAAGATGACCCTACTTTATCAAAGGTAAAAAAAGGTGATGCATGGTTTGATGATGTCCTTAAAATCTGGGATGGTTCACAATGGCAAGCTGTTGATTATATTGATAATAGTTACGAACCTAAACTTTTGAATGGTGTCTATTATCAAGATATCATAAATAGAAGGTATGTACAATTTAATGGACCATCATGGAATGATTTACAGGGATGTAACCTTTCTTTCGACCCATCCTTATTAACCACTGGTCAATATTGGTACAATATCTCAAACAATACATTATATGTGTGGAACGGAATCACCTGGCAATCATTAATGTATTCATCTTCTTCATTAAAGCCGCAAATACATGATTTGTGGTATAACCCATCCACTAAAAAATTATTAAAATTCAATAAATCATGGGAAGAAACTTCTCCCAAGGCTGTCTGTACTTTAGAAAACGGTGATATTAAAATTTCTAGCACATCATTAGGTAGTAAGTCTATCCTATTCATGTTAGAAACATTTGAAAATAATTCTAATCTATTTAATTTTACATCACCTAGAGGAAGTTATCAAGAACCTGTTAAAGGTACTGATAGTATTCCTAATGAACCACTATATAAACAAGTTGGTGTAGGTACAGATGGTTCATTTGATGAAAGAAGAAATATTATTGATAATATTATGAGAATGTTAGGGTACCCAGCAGTATCCGTTGAATTAGACAAATCTCAATTAGAATTAGCAGTAGATTTAGGATTAGCAATGTTCCGTAAATTATCTGGAAGTTCATATGAACGCGCATTATTCTTCTTAGATTTGAAAAATAACACACAACAATATTATTTAACTGATGCTACTATTGGATATAATAAAATTGTTAATGTACAGGCTGTTTACCGTAGAAATAGTGCTTATATGAGTTCAGCTAGTGGTAATGGTATCTATGCTCAACAATTATTACAATGGATGTACAACCCCACAATGGGGTTTGATTTAACATCTTATCATATCATTAGTGAATATACTGAATTAATGGATACTTTATTTGCTACTAGAATCGTTAGTAGATTCAATGAACGTACCAGACGGTTAGATATCTATCAGAATATTGGTAATTACGAAAGAGTCATTTTAGATACCACTATCGAACGTACTGAAAATGAATTATTCATGGATAGAATCTCTGGTACATGGATTTTAAATTGGAGTCTTGGTGAAGCATGTCTAATGTTAGCAAATGTAAGAGGAAAATATTCAAATGTCCCTGGTGCTGGTGGTTCAGTATCTTTAAATAGTGCTGACTTAGTTACCAGAGCTAATGATTTATTTGAAAAGTGTCGTTATGATATTGATAATTTCATTGCTAATGAACCTGAAAAAATTGGCTTAGAATCAACCATCGTTTGGGGATAATAATGGAATATTTCTATAGCCAACAATTCAAAAGAAATATTATTCAATTTATGGAAATATTCCGTGGGGTGATTGTCAAAACTGGAAAATCATCGGATGGAACAATAAAAGATATTATTGTTCCTATAAGATATGGGAGCATGGATAGGGTAGCAGAATCTATAGCCACAAATAACACTCAGAACCTCCCTACGCGCCTTCCAATCATGACCGCATACCTAAGTACCATATCAATGGCTACGGACCGTTACAAGGGCATAGATAGCGTTAAAACGATGCCTTATACTCCAAGGGGTGGTGTTTTTCCAGATGATACTAAAACTATCAATCAAGTTATGCCAATGCCGTTCAAATTATCACTAGATTTACATATCTATTCTAGTAATATGGAACAACAATTACAAATTTTAGAACAAATTTTATTATTGTTCAATCCTTCTATCCAAATTCAAACATCTAATGCTCTTTATGATGGTGGAAGAATAACGAATGTTGAATTAGTCGGCATTAATAATGATGAAAATTATCCATTAGGCAATGACCGTAGAATGGTTATGCATACCCTTAATTTTGATATGATTGTATACTTAACAGCACCAGCGAAATTAAGAGATAATCTTGTAAAACAAATCAATATTAGAATTTCAGAATTAGATGTAACCAATACCGATATTTTAGAAAATGATTTAGATAATATCACCATATCGATTAATGATGTTTTAGGATAATATTATGACCAATTATAATAGATATATTCCAGAACCCACTTTACAAAATACACCCTTCCAATTATCTAATGACGATAAATCTAATCGTTTAATGAATGATTATGTTACCGAAGGTTTAATCATTGGTGGTACACCTATTAAAGTATTTAAATTGTTAGGGATACATGAACAACAATCATTAACCGCATTATCCGGGAAACCCATTTCTAATGGTGAATATCCTGATTATCCCACCAATAATTTATTATTAGATGATTGCACAGAATGGCGTTCAATCAAACATTGTGGCAAACGGTCTACCGAAACATATATTGGATATGATTTTGGTCCCATATTATATGAAGATGGTGGTACAAAATATGCCATTGATACTCAAAAAAAATATCATGTTACTTCGGTATTCATCCAACAAGGCGAATTATCTAAAAATAGAATATCTAAAGCTAGAATAGAAAATTCTGAAGATGGTAAAACATGGAAAGGTGTGTCATTATTGTTATTACCTGATGATGGTGATGAACATTGGTTAGATATTAAACAATCCCATCCTGCAAGATACTGGAGGATTGTCCCTATTATATACAATGGTTCTGATGATGATTTATGGATTGTTAAAAAATTAGCATTATCCGAATATGTAAAAACTAATATTACTAATATCCAAGATAGCATCTTTATGGAAAATAGAGACCGTTCTTATTCTATGGACCCTATTGATATTAAAGCCTATTACAGCCTAATAGATATTACTACAGATTTAACACAATATGGCATTCAATTATCTGACCAATATACCTTCAAATTTGGTTTTAATTTAACTATCAATAAGTTAAAAAGACCTATTGTTATTGGGGATATTTTAGAAATACCATGTGAAGTTCAATATGATATTAATATGAATCCTGTCAGAAAATATCTTGAAATTACGGATGTTGGGTGGGATAGTTCAGGATTTACACCAGGATGGCAATCTACCATATATTCAGTTATTGCTAAACCTATGATAGCATCGCAAGAGACTATGGATATTGTTGGAGATTTAAATAATGATTTCTTTGAGAATGTATTAGATACCTATAATTCTACAGCATTAAAAGTATCCAATAATATTAAAGCTACTGCTAATACCAATGTTCCCGAATTTGGTGCTAATATTAATGATACCGTTACTATTCCTGAAAATATTGTGCAAAATGCTGCTAATTATGGTGTTGACCTTAAAAAATTAAATCCTGACCCACATGGATATGGTTTAGAAGATGCTATGCCTCCTAATAATGCACCCTATACAGAAGGTGATGATTATCCTAAGAATCCTATCAATGGTGATTATCATCGTTTAACTTATAGTAAATTATCTGACCCTATTCCTCCTAGACTATATCAATATAGTGCTAAAAAGAATCGTTGGATATTCTTAGAATCTGATAAACGATTTGCATCTAATAGTAAAAAACCACAATTGGAACAGTATCTAAAGAATGGTGAAGATATTACAAAAATTGTAAAATAAAAAAAACCCCGCGAAAGCGGGGTTTTTTATGACTATCTATTATTGTGTAATAGAATCCGCAGTTCTTACTAATGTGATTGGAATATAAATGAATTCCACAGTTTTTGCTGGTTTAAGAGCAATTTTAACTTCTAATTCATTTCTATCAATCATATCAGCAGTATTGTTTGTAGCATCACATTGAACAGCAAATTCATATAAACCACGGCTTACTTGAATATTGTGCAAATATGCTGTAACAGCAGATGATAATCCTTGTCTAGTAATTTCATCATTAGGTTGCATTAAGAAATTATATGCTAATTTTCTAACACCACGTCTAATGAATGCTACCATTCGTGATACATTCAAACGGTCTAATGATGAGTTAAATGCTAATGCAACTCTTGTTTTTTGACCCCACACCGCAATACCATATTGTACTGAATCGTGAATAGGGTTAATGTTACATGCGTTGTATAGACTATCACGCATACCTTGGTTTAAACGAACACGTTCAAATACTGCAGCAGATGTACCAATTGCACCTTTTGTAGTATCAACATAACCTACTGCTGCTACACTAGATACACCAGATAATAGACCACGGTTTGGACCAGCAGGAGCAGACCAAACGTTACCAATACTATCACTATAGGCAATAACAGCTAATGCTAAACCAGATGAAGGACATAATACATCATATCCATCTAAGTTAGTGGTATAACCATGTGGATAGTAATAAGCAATCAAACCACGGTTATCAGAACGGATATTGTTACCTGTAGAAACAATAGAACTTTCATTAACTTGTTGACCCCATCTAATAGCATCTCTAGGTGATAAATCCATAGGAACATCACCGATAACAACAGCTTCTTGATTAACTCTATCAGCTAGTGTCAATAATTCGTCAGATACTTCTGGGAAACCAGGACATAACATAAGATTAAATTCATAACCTTCTGAAGCAATATCACTACCAAATTCTGGTTTAACATCCATATTCAAACTAGCATTATCTTGAATAACTTGTGCTAAACGTCTAACTACTTCTAATCTACGTGTAGCATCTGTATTGTTAGTAGATAAATTAAAATTCCCAGATTGTAAAGCATTTTTAGGATGTGTTACAAAATACCAACTATCTGTTTTAATATAATCACGGAATGCAGTATCCACCAAACTACCGAATTGAGCAATACTAAATCCTGGTTTAGTATTAACAAATCTAGTAATATCAACCACACCACCAAAATTGGTAGTTCCATTGCCAATTAATGGGCTTGTAGTATTAGCTGCAACAGTAAGTTCACCAATATTAGTAGTTACTGCACTAAGAACATCAGTATAGAAAATGTTAAATACTTTATCATCGGTGTTAGTAAAATGGAAAGCATTACCAGTTGTTTCTGCTGCGTATAATAGCCCTTTAGTAACATCTTTAATGATACCAGTAAATTTACCGATTAATGTTGTACCGTGATATCTATTACCACTAACAACATATTCTACCGTAGCAACAGTTTGGGTAGTAGCATTAGGTAAAGTAGTATCACTTGGTGGAACAAATACATTTTTCACATAACCAGTAACTTGTAATACGTCATTATAACCTGATGGTAATGGTAAAGTTAAAGATGATGGTAGTGCTGTGTATGCTACAGCAACAGTACCAACAGAATACGGATGGATTTTTGATTCCAATAATCCTTTTGTTCCCATGAATGGGTCTGTTTTTGATGTATCATTTGACAAAATGTCACTGATTGCAGTTCTAACTTGGGTATGAATTGTTCTTGCACCATCTAACAAAATATCATGGACTTGAACATCTGATGTATATGTTGATGTATTACCACCAGTTAAAGTATTAGAGAAAATTGGGTCGTGATATTTGAAATAAGTGTATTTCATGCCATCAGGATTAGAACCATCTTTTGATACTGTATTATAGAAATTTCCACCCAACACAGATGATAAGTTAAATTTCAAATTGGCTGAATTAGTATATCTATCTTTAAATGAACTAGTAGATTGTGAATATTCTCCAATCGCAACATCAATAATTTTGATTAATTTTTCATTATAATATTCTTTACTTGAAACTGCAGTATGATATGCTTTAATATTTGCTTTTTGTGCAGCAGTTAATGTAGAATCCGTTGTTAAACGAATATCACCAGTTGTAATATCAATCAAATCTGATGTCAATGTGAATAATTCATGACCACCCAAATATTGTTTATCCGGGTCAGTATCACCATTGTTACGTTGACTTAATTCTGCACCAGCCATTTGTTTTGCAACATTAACAGCATCAACAGTAGCTTTTTCCCACAATAATTGTAAACTTTCAACATCATCATCTAAATCAATATTAGCACGAATTACATATGCACGGTTACCTACTTTCAAGAATTGATTTAAAGCTAACAAACCATATTCATTACGGCAATCACCATGATATGGTTGGTCATATACGTCACGATAAAAAATGGGAACACCATATAATTCAATACTGTCTCTTAATGATGTTACTAATCTTGGTACACCAGCTTCAATTGTACCTTGCGCTAATACATTTGAATTAGGTTGGGTTTTGCCATATTTAGTGGCAATGAAAAATAATGGTACAGTAACGGATGTGGTTGCAGTATAAATCGATTTATCTGCTACCGTCACCTGTACGCCTGGGCTTAATAATGCCATAATAAAACTCCTGAAAAAAATTGTACAATTTTTAATATTACTTATTTATGCAATTTTTCATAAATATGATTTATATAATTATATTTTCAGGAGTTTTTTTAATATGGCAACTATACTCGATATCGGTATTGATAGTAATAACATGGGTGTTTATCACCCAAAAATGAAAAATAGATGGAAAGCTATTTTTTATAATGCTGGCCAAAGTAATGCATCTATACGTGATGCATTTACCATGCAATGTACAAAATTTAGTAGACCTACTGTATCCATGGAAGAAATACAATTACATAGATACAATTCAGTAGTTAAAGTAGCACAATCGAAATATTCTTTTGGTGATATTACTATGACATTAGAAGATGATATTACCAACTATGCTGCCGGTAAATTACAAGTTATGTTCGAAAACCAGCAACGTTTGATTGGGCAAGTTGATAACCCTTTAATGAAGACCGCAAGAACAGCTAGCGATTATAAATTCTCTTGTGATTTTGAAATGCTAGACGGTGGTACCAATTACGTAGAAAAATGGGCACTCTCTGGATGCTGGTTCAAACAAATTAATTGGGGAGATATGGATTATTCTGA
>Ga0114977_10002379_pt1 | contig 12085 bp, 9 predicted proteins | sample S_130805_MF_Meta_FD_87026 | JGI IMG/M metagenome (GOLD analysis project Ga0114977, IMG submission 87026) | Freshwater microbial communities from Lake Simoncouche, Canada to study carbon cycling - S_130805_MF_MetaG | ecosystem: Environmental > Aquatic > Freshwater > Lake | place: Lake...
ATGTGAATCAGAACAACGAAGATGTGAGTGGAGTGTTGGTGTCGCGACGACGAAGCGGTGGGGGAGCAGTATTTGTTGATCCTTCAGACTCCGTTTGGATGGACATAACAATCAGCAGAGATGATCCGTTATGGAAAGACGATGTTGCACAGTCAATGTTGTGGCTTGGTGAACTTTTTGTAGAAGCACTGTCGCCTTGGGTGCAAGCTGATGTGTTTCGTGATTCCTTTTCACCAGGGGTTGATGGCCGCGTTGTGTGCTTTGCCAGTTCATCACCTGGAGAAGTTTTTGTTGGTGCAAACAAACTCGTGGGAATTAGTCAGCGTCGTAGTCGAGAGGGAGCCAGATTTCAATGTGTGTTGTATCGACACTGGCGACCCGGCGAATGGTCACAAGTCCTTTCTTCCTTAGACGTGCGCTCACGGGTGGCAGATATCTGCGTCGCGACCCTTGATATTCCGGCCCTGACCCTTGTCAATGCCATCTCCGAACGGCTCTCCGGCCTGAGTGGGGAAGAAAGTGGTGAATTTAGGGGCTAAGTGGTTGACAGTGGGGGCTAGTGGGGATAACCTGCCACACGGGAGAGGCGGAGTACTTCACCCAGGAAGGCAGAGACTGTGTTTGTTGGAGTGCACGAGCGACAGCTCGACCCAAAAGGTCGACTCGCGCTCCCTGCTGCATTTCGCCCCCGTCTCGAGCCCCGTTGTTACCTAGCTTTTGGTCGCGATAAGTGCATCGACGTACTAACCGCTGAAGCTTTCGAGCAAGTCGCAGAGGAAATGCTGCAAAAAGTACGCAGCGGAGAAATGGACCGCAACGAGCAGCGTGCTCTTGCCGCCAACACCATTGAGGTCACTATCGACGCTCAAGGTCGAGTGAACCTAGACGAGAAACTTCGCGAGTACGCGGGAGTGCAGCTGGGCTCACGAGTCATTGTCGCTGGATCCTTTGACCGTGTCGAAATCTGGGAGCCAGATCGCCATGATCGCAACATCAGTTCGGGTACCGAACAAATAGCTGGAGCGGGCGCGTGATTCCCGATGCTCTACAAGTCTTTTCAATCAGTCAGCGGCCGACGGTCTCTGGCAGTCTCCCGGATGGCACGGTGGTTAGCTCCAACTCCGCCCGCTACCATCGCGCACATTCCGGGGATACATCTGGGTGGCAATTGCTTTCCGGGAGGCTGCCAGGGACCGTCCGTCATGACACAGGTGTCAACATGAACGCGGTCTTTGCTCATGTGCCAGTGATGTTGGAACAAATCACCGATGTCTTTTCCGGCATGAATGATGGTGTCTTTCTCGATGCAACTCTTGGCGGCGCTGGACACAGCACGGCAATCTTGACCGCACACCCCAAGGTCTCTTTATTGGGAATTGACCAAGACGACATGGCTCTTGAATCAGCTGAACAAGTTCTTGCAGCCGCTGGTTGTAGTGGACGCGTTGCCCTCCGGCGCGCCCGCTTCGATGCAGCGGCGCTGATCGCGGCGAAAGAGGGCATCGGCGCGTTGTCCGGTGCTCTCTTCGACCTCGGTGTCTCGTCTCCGCAATTCGATGTTGCTGAGCGTGGATTCTCTTATCGATTTGATGCGCTGTTGGACATGCGCATGGACCGCTCGCAAACTTTGAGCGCAGATGTGATTGTCAATACGTATGACGAAGATGCATTGACGAGTATGTTGCGCCGAAATGCAGACGAGCGTCATGCGTATCGAATCGCAAAGGCGATTATTGCTGCACGCCCGATTCATTCGACTGCGCGATTGTCAGATGTCGTAAGTTCGGCAATTCCTGCGCCGGCGCGACGTCGCGGCGGGCATCCTGCGAAAAGGACATTTCAAGCCATTCGCATTGAAGTGAATGCTGAGCTTGAAATTCTCCCGGGTGCTCTACGGAATGTCATTTCGTTATTGGCTCCTGGCGCTCGATTGGCCGTTCTCTCGTATCACTCTGGCGAAGACCGCATTGTCAAGTCTGTAATGAGATCAGCAGAGACAGGCGATTGTGAATGCCCACCAAATCTTCCGTGCGGATGCGGCGCTGAACGTTCCGTTGTTCGTGTGCGCGCACCTCGTGATGCAAGTAAATCCGAGTTGGCACTGAACCCCAGGTCGTCGTCAGCACGCCTACGCGTTGTTGAGAAAATTGCCATCGAAGGTCAGAAGTAATAATGGCTGTTGCGATCAAGTTTCCAGCTGTTCTATCGCCACGTGAGGACCGGGACAATCGGCCGAAGTTGGCGTTGGTTCCTCAGAGCGAACGACGGTATGTCCGAGTATTCACTGTGATGGCTCTTGTTGTAACAGTCATGTTTTGTATCGTGTCGCTGCGCGCGCATATGGCTCAACAAGAGATGCGACTTGACAAGTTGAACTACGACATCACTCGCGCCCGAGCACATTTCGAAACCTTGCGTGCGGAACGGGCGAATCTTCAGTCTCCAGGACAATTGATGAATCAGGCGAGTCTCATGGGTCTTGTTCCCAGTCTGGGAATTCGCATAGTAGGTATTCCGGCGGCTGTTGCAGCAGAAGTTGCAGCAACTGTTGGCAAGGTCGACTCTGACGTTATTGCTCATACCGAATCCCCACTCGATGAGTTTGGTCGTTTGAAAGCAGTAGTAGTCGGGTCACCATGAGCACATCAGAAGGTTCACATCGCGGCACGCGTTCACACGGAACGCCGTCATCATCTCGTTCGGGTACCTCTCGTTCTACAACATCTCGTTCAGCGCCGCCGCGAACATCAAGTGGCGGCAGTTCGTCATCTGGGCGTCCACGCTCAACAAGTCGTCCGCCGGTAGCAAAGAAGCAAAGTCGACCGCCAGTTCGCAGTTCGGTTGCGTCTCGTCGGCCAGCTCCAACAGTGTCGCCATTTGAATCTCTCTTAGCGTCTGTTTGGCATTGGACCAAGACGAGTTTCACCGGAGAAGTACCAGCGGCACTTCGATCAAGCAAAATTCCTTCCACAGAAGCTCATCATCGAGTCAAAAGTCGCATTCGCCTCACGGTGGTTCTTTTCATAATTGCTCTCACAGCGCTGCTTGGGAGAGTTGTGTTGTTGCAAACGGTTCAGAGGGATGGCTATTTCGCAGCGAGTGTTGATCAGCGCACCAGAGTAAATATCTTGCGTGCGGCGCGCGGGGTTATTTTCGATCGCAACGGGAATGAGTTGGCCCTGTCGGTCCCGAGCACCACGGTGTATGCCGACCCTCGCTCCATCACTGATATTCCTGCTGTTGCACATGCCTTGTCCGTTGCGCTTGCTCACACACCCGAGCAAGAAGCCAAGCAACTTGCAGCTCTCAGTGCTCCCGGTTCGAAATTTAGTTACATCGCTAGAGGTCTGACTAAAGAAAATGCGCAAACTCTGCTCGGTCTAGGACTTCCAGGCGTGTATTCGTATACAGAACCATCTCGACAAGTAGAAGGCGGAGTTGCAGGAGCAGTTATCGGCCGCACGGATCCTGATGGATTGGGTACGTCTGGTCTTGAAAAGCAATTCAACAAAATTCTCACAGGAGTTGACGGCAAAGGTATTCGCGAAGTTGATAAGAATGGCCGCTCAATTGCTGGAGTACAGAGCACCACAGCAGCGCCAGTTCCTGGCGATGACATCGTCTTGACTCTTGACAAGAATATTCAATTCCAAACTGACACAGCTCTCCTTGATCGCGTTGGCCAACTCAGTGCCAAAGGTGGCACTGCAATTGTGATGAACTCAAAGACAGGCCAGATCTATGCCATGTCGAATGTGCGTCGCAACACTGCAGGTTCTGCTGTTCTTGCCTCAGGAAACTTCGCAGCGGTTGAGGCGTATGAACCTGGTTCTGTAGCAAAAGTATTTTCAATCAGTGCAGCCTTGAATGAAGGTGCCGTGACTCCAGAAACAGTATTGAAGGTCCCGGGCTCAATTGTTGTTGACAAGTTTCCTATTCGTGATGCGTGGCCGCACGGACCAATGGATATGAATGTTCGAACCATCGTTAGCGAAAGTTCAAACATTGGAACTCTTATGACCGCGGAAAAGATCTCCTCTAATTCTTTGCATGACTATTTGTTCGCATTTGGTTTCGGTCAGAAAACAGGACTGGAATATCCGGGTGAAAGTCGTGGAACCTTGCGCCCCGCGAATAAATGGCGAGGCACGGAGAAGGTAACTGTGTCGTACGGTTATGGAATGGCTGCAACACCCCTTCAATTGATCGCAGGAGTGAACACTGTCGCGAATAAGGGAACATATGTCGCGCCGCAACTAGTGAGTGCAACAATTGACAAGTCTGGAAAACGACATCCTGTAGCCGAATCAGCCACTCGTCCTGTCCTTACACCTGAGACTGCTGCAACGATGACCGACATGTTGCGGGAAGTTATCTGTACGGGAACTGGCGAACTTGCTCAAGTGAAGGGCATGGAAATTGCCGGTAAAACAGGTACTGGTTACAAGGTTCAGGCCAACGGAACGTACTCAACAGATACGGGTGGACGTAAGTACTTTGCATCATTCGTCGGCTATTTCCCCGCGGCTAATCCTGAAGTAACAGTGTTGATCAGCATTGACGAACCAGATGCCTCATCGCGCGATCGTTTCGGAGGAACTGCCGCAGCAACTGTGTTTGCTCGTTTGGTTCCGGGAGTAATGCATGAATTGGGCATCCAGGCAACTGGTTCTGGTACTGGTTGCAAGGCGGGCGCCAAGTCTGCTGGTCACTGATCGGATCATGAAGTATGTCTCGTCATTCAGTTTCGCCATTGACTGTCGACAGCCTTGTCATGCATGCCGATATTGCTGCAACAATTATCGGAGATAAGAACGCAGTTTTTTCTGGGATAACTCAGGATTCTCGCAATATTGAGCCGGGCGACATTCTGTGTTGCGTTCGGGGAGATTCATTTGATGGGCATCAGTTCATTAGTGAGGCAGTCATGCAAGGCGCGGTAGCAGTTCTTGTCGATCATGTCGATGAATCTATTGACCCGTCAATTGTCCAAATTGTTGTATCAGATGTGCGCATGGTGCTTGGGCGTGTCGCGTCGGCAGCATTTCGACATCCGGCATCCTCTTTGAAAATGATTGGGATTACCGGAACAAATGGCAAAACTACAACTGCATCAATTCTTGGCTCATTGTTGACTGCTCATGGTGGATCCGTGTACGTGATGGGAACATTGACGGGTGCGCGAACTACACCTGAATCTATTGATTTGCATGCTCAATTGCGTTCGTGTGTGGAAGCGGGAATCGACCATGTTGTGATGGAAGTTTCATCTCATGCGTTAGAGCATCACCGAGTAGATGGAATCGTGTTTGATGTCGCCATCTTCACAAATCTTGGACACGACCATCTTGACTTTCATGGCACCATGGAAAATTACTTTGCAGCCAAGAGAAAGCTGTTCACATCTGAACAATCGAGAGTTGCTGTAGTGAATACAGATGACCCCTACGGGCAACAATTGAAAACGGAAGCTGTTGTTCCGACATTGTCCTATTCGCTATCAAATATAAGCAATGTCACAGTTGAAGCTTCGCGGGTGTCATTTACGTGGAAACAACGTGACGTGCAACTTCCCATTGGTGGCTCTTACGCTGTTGTGAACGCACTCGCTGCAATTACGGCTGCGAGCGAACTGCATGTTCCAGATGAGCGAATTGTCGCTGGTTGCGCCACTGTGCAGACCGTGCCTGGCCGATTTGAGTCTGTGCCAAATAAAGCTGACATCGACGTTGTGGTTGACTATGCCCACACTCCTGAAGGGCTGGAAGGCCTTCTGATGAGTGCACGAGAAATTGCTCGCACGGGATTGATAGTGGTCTTTGGATGCGGCGGAGACAGAGACAATGCAAAGCGCCCACTAATGGGGGGTATTGCGTCTCGTGAGGCTGACGTAGTGATTATCACCTCCGATAATCCGCGGAGTGAAGACCCGGAGCGCATAATTGCTGAAGTGATGTCAGGCGTCGTGACCAATCATGCACTGGTTAGTTCCATCGTGAATAGGGAAAAGGCCATTGAATCCGCCATCTTGGGTGCAAAGCGTGGTGACATGGTGGTTATCGCTGGCAAGGGTCATGAAACAACCCAAGAAATTAACGGCGTGGTGACAGCGAGCAGTGATGTGGCAATTGCTGCCAAAGCACTTCGGGTACGAGAGGAGAAAACGAAATGATTGCAGTTCTTATCGCAGGAGCAGTCGCAATGGTGTTATCTCTCTTTGGTACCCGAGCACTGATTTCGTTCTTTGATTCGATCGGAAAGGGTCAGCCAATCCTTGGTTCTGACGATCATGGTCCTGTTCATCACATGAAAAAACAAGGAACAGCCACGATGGGCGGAATTGCCATCATGGTTTCTGCATTCGTTGGTTGGGCGGTTGCGCATTTACGCGGCGGGATAGCGCTGTCTGACCAAGCGATGATTATGTGGGCCATCTGTGGAGTCCTGTCAGTTATTGGTTTCCTTGATGACTTCTTGAAAGTACGTCGGGCCCATAATCGAGGAATCTTTTGGAAGAAAAAGGGATACATCACTTTTGGGCTCGTGATTGTGATGATGACGTGGCTGCTCGTAGGGACAGGTGTTAGCGAAACCTTGTCGTTTACTCGGCTGGATTTCCCAGGTTGGCACTTGTCGCCGGTGCTGTGGGTTGTGTGGACATCTGTAATGGTGTGGGCAACAACAAATGCAGTGAATGTGACCGACGGACTCGACGGTCTCGCTGCTGGTTCTGCACTATTCGGTTTTCTTGCTTTTACGGTGATTGCATATTGGGCATTTCGTAATCCTGATATTTATCATTTGGTCAACCCTCTTGACTTGGCAGTGTTTTCGGCTGCAATGGCAGGTGCATGTGGTGGGTTCCTGTGGTGGAATGCGGCGCCAGCGCGAATATTCATGGGTGATGTTGGGGCGTTGGGAATCGGCGCAGCACTGGGTCTGTTGGCGGTGACTACTAATACGCACATGTTGCTTCCGCTTATTTGTGCGCTCAATGTCATGGAAGCTGGCTCGGTTGCATTGCAGATGGGTGTCTTCAAAGCATCAGGTCGAAAGAAGCGATTGTTTCGTATGTCACCGATTCATCATCATTTTGAACTTCTCGGGTGGCCAGAAACCACAGTCATTATTCGGTTCTGGATCTTGTCTGGAATCTGCGTGGCTGTCGCAGTAGGAATGTTCATTGCTGACTTCACTCATATTGCCGACTCCTTTGCCGGGCGGTGACATGAAGCGGGTAGCGGTTTTTGGCCTGGCCCTTGCCGGTGCGGCGGCTGCGCGTGCTTTGGTTGCGCGGGGTGTTGAAGTGGTTCTGTCTGATGATTCGATTACGGATGAACACCGCCGTTTCGCAAGTGAACTTGGTTGCACAATTGTTCCGGTAGTAACGCAGTCCGATGTTGCTTCATTTCTCGATGGTGTCGATGTTTTGATTCCTGCGCCAGGAGTTGCGCCACATCACCGCATCATTGTTGAAGCACTTGTGGTCGGGGTTTCTGTTCGTACTGAAATTGATATTGCTTATGAATGGGAACAGCAGAGAAGTGGTGGCCCACGGCCCATTCTCGGGGTAACGGGCACAGACGGTAAAACGACGACCACGATGATCGCAGCTGCATTGTTGCGTGGCGGTGGACGTTCAGTTGGCGAGGTAGGGAATACCGACCTTCCATTTATGGCGGCAATTGATCAATCGTTTGACGCATTTGTCGTTGAGTGTTCAAGTTTTCGCTTGCAATTCACAGATTTCTTTCGCTGTGATGCGTCGGTGTGGCTGAATCTAGCCCCGGACCACCTTGATTGGCACGGGTCGCTACATAATTACACGAACGCAAAACGTCGATTGTGGGCGCATTCAAAGAATGATGATGTAGTTATTGCTCCAGTAGCTAATGAGCTGATTCTTGAATCAGCTCGAACAACTCCAGCGCGTTGTGTCACATTCGGTCTAGATGCTGGCGATTACAAGGTGACGTCGGGATCTTTAATGAGCCCGCATGGGATTATCTGTTCGGTTGATGAATTGTGGCGTGCGCTTCCTCATGACATCACTAACTCGCTGGCCGCAGCCGCATTGGTCATTGAATCTGGGTTAAGTGACGTGGGAGATGTGGCTACGCCGCTTCATAATTTTGAATCTGCACATCATCGCATCGAGCTCGTGGGTCATTTTGATGGATCAGCGTGGTACGACGACTCCAAAGCAACAAGTCCTCACGCAGCACTGACTGCAATCAGGTCTTTTGACCGCATCGTGTTGATAGCTGGTGGGCGTAATAAGGATTTAGATTTGGCCCAAATGGCTACGGAACCGAAGCGAATGGTGGGAGTTATTGCAATTGGTGATGATGCTGGCGCAATTCGTAATGCTTTTGAAGGTGTGTGCCCTGTGCGCGAAGCAATGTCGATGGATGAAGCCGTTGTTCTTGCGCACGGAATGGCTACGGCTGGCGCAACGGTTCTGTTGTCACCAGGGTGCACTAGCTATGACTGGTACAACAACTACAACGAACGTGGTGATGATTTTCAAGACAAAGTAAGAAATTACTTCAACCGAACAGAATCGAGTTCATGATGGCTACTGACAAACGAACAACTCTGACTCTAAAGGAACGCCGACTGGCGACACTCCGACGCGCTGGGGTGGCGGACCGTCATCGTGTTGCCTTGGAGAAACCATCTGCTGCTTTTTTCTGGATACTTATCATCGTCACTTCGTTTGTCATGTTGGGTCTTGTCATGGTGTTGTCATCATCGTCAGTAACGAATTTGCATTCCGGTAGTTCGGCGTGGGGGATGTTTCAACGTCAATTGATTTGGGCGGGCGCCGGAACGTTTGCGATGTGGGCTGCGTACGCATTTCCCTATGAGACATGGCGTAATTCTCGACTGCTCATGCCCGTAGTTCTCACAGTCGTTGGGTTGAACGCAGCCGTGATTCTGAAGGGTGCACTAGTCAATGGTGCACGCGCATGGCTGGACATTGGCCCGTTCCGAATGCAGCCATCAGAATTCATGAAGATTGCGGTTGTTCTTTTCTGTGCAAACTTGCTGTCGCACCGTCATCGTTCAGTTCAGATCACGAGCATTGTGTTGTGGCCGATGATTGCCGCGTTGGCAGTCAGTGCTGGGTTATGTGTGCTTCAGAAGGACTTTGGTGGAAGTTTGATTTTTGGTGGAATCGTGCTTGCCATGATGCTCATCGCAGGTTTGCCAGCGCGGCAATTAGTAGCAACCACTGCGAGTGTCGGAGTTCTTGGAATATTTGTCCTTAATTTTGCGAGCAATGCCAGTGCGCGAATGTTTGCATTTATGCATCTTGATGCCACGAAAGAGGACAGTGGGTATCAGGTGTATCAATCGCTCTTGAGCATTGCGAACGGAGGCTGGTCAGGAACTGGAATCGGTTCTGGTACGAGCAAATGGGGTTATGTGCCTCTTGCATACAGTGACTTCATATTTTCAGTCATCGCAGAAGAGATGGGAATTTTCGGATCATTAATGGTGATCGGTGGATTCTTGGCATTGGTTATCTTTGGTTTGCAGGTAGCTCTGTCGGCCCCAGACACTCACGGTGCGTTTATTGCGGGTGGAATCTCTGCATGGTTCGGGGTGCAGGCTTTGGTCAATATCGGTGGGGTAGTTGGAGCATTGCCAATGACAGGGTTAACGCTTCCGTTCCTGTCGTACGGTGGTTCTTCTCTCATCGCTTCAATGGCTGCGGCTGGTTTGTTGTTGAATGTGGCGCGAGACGTAAAGACGTCTCATTAGACCATGGTGTACGCAGTAGTCACCGGTGGCGGAACAAGTGGCCACGTAATTCCGGCGATAGCAATTTGTGAACTACTTGTTGAAGCGGGGCATCCCGTGTCTGAGATCCGCTACGTCGGTTCTCGACGTGGGGTCGAGCGAGAGTTGATGCAGGCGACTCAGATTGCAGCGGAATATCTCCCCATCTCTGGTTTACAGCGTTCACTCACTTTTCAGGGTATGTCACGAAATGTTTTGCTTCCGTGGCGTTTATTTCGCAGCCGAGTTATCGCGCGCGGTCTCATCAAATTATGGAGTCCTAGTGTCGTGATTTCGGTCGGTGGGTATGCGAGCGAACCAATGTCGCGGGCAGCGCTAGCCGCAGATGTCCCACTGGTATGTGTTAGCTACGACAGAATTCCCGGATTAGCGACGCGTCGTCAAGCGAAGAAGGCGGCTATTTCAGCGGTCGCGTTTGAGGGCAGCCCGCTCCCTCGCTCTGTATTGACAGGTGCGCCTGTTCGTAAAGAATTACGTGGTTTAGATGTGGCGGCTTCAAGAGAATCAGCACGTTCATCCCTTGGCATTGATTCTGATGCTCGCATGGTGGTTGTAATGGGTGGTTCTCTTGGTTCTGGCGTGTTGAACTCAATGGTTGCTGACCTGTTGCTTGCACTATCCGGAACTCATTCGGTGGTGTACCACATATGTGGTCAACGGTTTGTTCGAGATCAAATGCCACATGTGCCTGCGGGTGTGCAATATGTGCGTGTTGGGTATGAAGATCGAATGGCGATTGTGTATAGCGCACTGGATGTGTTGGTGTCACGTGCAGGTGCTAGTTCAGTCGCTGAAATTGCCACAATTGGTGTTGTTGCAGTTCTAGTTCCATGGCCGGATGCAGCTGATGGACACCAAGAACTCAATGCCAGATGGCTGACAGATGCCGGAGCGGGAATTCTCATGGATGACGCGGCATGTGCCGACGGGCGTACAGCAGCTGAAGTGGCGAAACTACTTGCAGACGGTGGACGTGTGAAAGCCATGGCGCATACTGCGTACCAATTAGGGATGATGCATAGAAGCTCGGCCCTGATTGATGCAATCGAGGGGGCCGCTCACGCGACTGTCGCGCGTGGAACAATGGATGACTGATGAATGTGTCTCGCCGTATTGCTGAACCGCTGATTGCGCTTGAAGCTCCTATCAAATGCCACATTGTCGGCATTGGCGGCCCTGGAATGAGTGCAATTGGGCGGTTGTTGGTCGAGAGGGGCCACACGGTGACGGGGTCGGATTTGCATGAGTCAGAAGTCATTGAGGACCTTCGTCAACGGGGCGCAGAAATTACAATTGGTCATCAAGAGTCAGTCGTTCATGGCGCAGACGTTGTCACGTACTCGACAGCTATTCCTTCTACCAATGTGGAGCTTGTAGAAGCGCGGCGCATCGGATTAGAGACTCGCCACAGGTCTGGCATGTTGGCGTCATTGTGCGCCGCTACGCGTGCAGTTGGTATTGCGGGTACCCACGGCAAAACAACCACTACGGCACTCATCACCGCGATGACAACGGCTGGGGGTCTGCGTCCATCTTCAATAATTGGCGCTGACGTTATTGGCGGTAGCGGAAATGTGCACGGGGATGGATCGCTTCTCATTATTGAGGCAGATGAAAGCGATGGGACGCTTGATGTTCTTCCGTTGTCCTGTCTCGTGGTCACAAATATTGATATCGATCATCTTGATTATTTCGGAACTTTTGAAGCCATTACAACTTGTTTCGCAGATGCGATAGAACGCACGCAAGGTCTTGTTGTTCTCAATGCAGATGATCCAGGTTCTGCAGACATTGTTCGAATGCTTGGCAGTGATGGTCGTGTGACAACTTTTGGGTGGTCAGCAAATTCGACAGTTCGAATTATCTCAACAAAGCCACATAGCAACGGCACAGTGGTCGAAGTGTGTATTGCCGACAAGACATACCGTTGTGAGTTGAGTTTGCGTGGGGAGCACAACGTCATGAATTTCGCTGCTGCTCTGGCAATGTCTGTTCAGCTCGGCGTTGATCCCGATGTCGCTTGTGCCGCAGCTGTGTCTTTTCGTGGTGTTGCTCGTCGTTTCACAGAACGTGGCGAATTTCGAGGGTCTTTACTGATTGATGACTACGCACATTTGCCCGCTGAGATTTCTGCCACTATTGGTGCAGTTCGTTCACACCCAGTATTGACTGGTCGTGTGATTGCAGTGTTTCAACTGAATCGATACCACCGCATCGCGACGATGGCTGATTCGTATGCCGATTGTTTTAGTCAGGCGGATCGCATAGTGATTAC
>Ga0114977_10002382_pt1 | contig 12080 bp, 10 predicted proteins | sample S_130805_MF_Meta_FD_87026 | JGI IMG/M metagenome (GOLD analysis project Ga0114977, IMG submission 87026) | Freshwater microbial communities from Lake Simoncouche, Canada to study carbon cycling - S_130805_MF_MetaG | ecosystem: Environmental > Aquatic > Freshwater > Lake | place: Lake...
CGCTAACTCTTTTAATTCTTCAAGAGAACACATCAATTGCACCTGATATCACTGCTTTTAATTCACTCTTGGCATGGCGTGCGCCAGTGCGAAGAAATTCATCGATGCAGGAAGAGTTGGCATCATGGACATTGCGTGAGGCTGAATGGCTTGGAATAACAGGTCAAGGCACTATCTCTAAGTACGGCATTGCATTCCTTGAGGGTGGGGATTGTGAAATTATCAATGAAGATCTTCCAAAGACCGTTGATCACATACTTATACAAAGTGATAACACGGCCATTGCTCCCGGCCCACTTGAGCATGAGGTTTCGCAGCAACTAGCCATCATGGCAGACATTGAAAGTCGTGGGGGCGCAACCGTCTATCGATTTAGCGAGACCACGATTCGCAGAGCTTTAGATCATGGAAAAACAGGCGATGAGATAAAGGCGTTCTTAATTAAGACATCTAAGACTCCGATGCCACAACCTCTGGAGTATCTGATCGCAGATGTTTCTAAGAAGCATGGAAAATTAAGAGTTGGAAATACCGCATCGTTTATCCGATGTGAAGACACCGTGTTAATCGCACAGATCATGAATGATAAAAAGTTAGAAGTACTCGCATTTCGTCGCATTGCACCTGAAGTGATCATTTGTAATCATGATGCAACCGATGCAATGCGTGTTCTTAGAGAAGCCGGCTACTTGCCGGCCGCAGAGTCTGCGAATGGTTTAATTTTGACTAGAGCTCGTTCTGTTCGTGCGCTAACGAAACCACGCCCTCCTCGAATTGTTGGAGAGATTGAAGTTCCTACACTCGAAATGCTCAATGCCGCCATTCGAGTGATACAAACTGGTGAAAAATCTAGTCACAAGCAAGCACGTTTACGGCAAGTTGCAAATGAAGCACTGGGTGCGCTTCCGCGCAGCACTGCAAATGAAACGATGGATCTTGTCAATAAATATATTGCGGAAGAGAAATCACTATCGATTGGTTATGCCGATAACAACGGAGCAGTGACTCACCGAATTATTGATCCCATCCGAGTCAGTGCTGGAGCCTTGATTGCCCGAGATCACGCAACTGGTGAAGTTCAGTCCTTCCGAATTCCGCGCATCACCGGCGTAGCTGCGTTATAGACTTCTCCCATGTTGTCATCGCTAGAAAGACTCGTGCGGTTGGAGTCCCCAACTGAAGATCTAGCTGCCTGTCGCCATGTTATTGCACTTGCATCTGAATTGGCCCAAGAAGTTTTGGGATCACCTGCAACAATTCAAGAGGTTGGTGGTCGTCCAGTTTTTTGGTGGGGCTCTGAAAATCCAGAAGTAATTGTGCTTGCGCACTTAGATACCGTGTGGCCAAAGGGTTCATTTGAGCCCGTTTGGAGCGTTGAAGGCAATGCCGCACGCGGCCCAGGAGTCTTCGATATGAAAGCCGGTTTTATTCAAGCGCTCTTTGCAATGAAGGGTGTCGTTGGTGCTGCGGCGTTAGTTGCAACTACTGATGAAGAGACTGGAAGTGCAACAAGTAAAGAGTTCATCAAAGAGATCTCACGTAAGGCCAAAGCTGTTTTGGTAATTGAAGCCTCCCTTAACGGAAAAGTTAAAACTGGGCGCAAAGGTACTGCCATGTACCAAATACGTATTCATGGAAAAGCATCACACGCTGGACTTGAACCTGAAAAAGGTGAAAATGCAACCGTTGAGATGGGCCACGCAATTCTTGCTGTTGCCGCACTTGAAAATAAGGCACTTGGCACAACTGTTGTACCAACAATGTTGCGGGCTGGCAATACAACCAATACGGTTCCTGATTTAGCAGTCTTAGATATCGACGTGAGATCTTTTTCAATGGCTGAAATCGAACGAGTGGATGCAGCGATTCGAAATATTCAGGCAGTAAATCCTGCAACTCGATATGAAATCACGGGTGGATTTAATCGTCCGCCGTTAGAGATTTCATCGACAATGGCCTTATACGAACGCGCAGCAAAAGTGGCTGCAGCTTTGGGAATGCCCCCACTTGAGCATGCATCAGTAGGAGGGGCCAGTGATGGCAACTTCGCCGCAGCTGCTGGTGCGCAGGTCTTGGATGGGTTAGGTGCAGTTGGTGACGGCGCCCATGCTGCGCACGAATGGGTAGATATAACGACTCTTGAGCCTCAAAGTGCACTATTACATGGATTAATTAAGGACTTACTTAATGACTGATGGACCGTTAATCGTCCAAAGCGATAAGACACTTCTGTTAGATATCGATCATCCTTTATCTACTGAGTGCCGTCGAGCAATTGCTCCCTTCGCCGAATTAGAGCGCTCCCCCGAACATATTCATACATATCGGTTAACGCCGCTAGGTCTATGGAATGCGCGTGCAGCCGGCCACGATGCAGAGCAAGTTATCGACACACTTATAAAGTATTCACGGTATGCCGTTCCACACTCCATTTTGATCGATGTCGCCGAAACTATGTCACGTTACGGACGTCTGCGACTAGAGGCAGATCCTGTTCATGGATTAATTCTTGTAACCACGGATACCGCTGTGCTTGAAGAAGTCATACGTGCGCGAAAGATTCAGCCACTACTCGGTGCCAGAATCGATGCCCAAACGATCGCTGTTTTGCCCAGCCAGCGGGGTCAGATTAAGCAATCGCTACTTCGCTTAGGGTGGCCAGCAGAGGATTTTGCGGGCTATGTCGATGGTCAGGCACACGCAATTGATTTAGTTCAAAGTGATTGGAAGATTCGTCCATACCAAGAGCTAGCGGCTGAAGGATTTTGGCATGGCGGTTCAGGTGTTGTAGTTCTTCCCTGCGGTGCTGGAAAAACAATTGTCGGTGCAGCGGCAATGGCCCATGCCAAGGCGACAACTCTGATTTTGGTTACAAATACAATCGCTGCCCGCCAATGGCGAGAAGAGTTATTAAAACGCACCACGCTCAATGAAGATGAGATTGGTGAATACTCTGGAGCCAAGAAAGAGATCCGCCCAGTAACTATTGCCACATATCAAGTGATGACGAAGAAGAAAAACGGCGTATATGCCCATTTGGATCTCTTTGATTCATATGACTGGGGTTTGATTATCTACGATGAAGTGCACCTATTACCTGCACCAATCTTTCGTTTTACCGCCGATATTCAATCCCGCCGACGTTTAGGTTTAACTGCAACGCTCGTGCGTGAAGATGGCATGGAAGGTGAAGTCTTTTCACTAATTGGGCCAAAGCGATATGACGTTCCTTGGAAAGAGATTGAATCTCAAGGTTATATTGCTCCAGCTGAATGTATTGAGGTTCGTGTTAACTTAACTGAAAATGAACGTTTGATGTATGCAACCGCAGAGCCTGAAAATCGATATCGAACATGTGCAACAACGCGAACAAAGCGCGATGTTGTTGAAGCTCTAGTTGAAAAGCACAAAGGCGAACAAATCTTGGTAATCGGACAGTACATTGACCAACTTGATGAACTATCTGAGGTCTTGGCAGTTCCACTGATTAAAGGTGATACGCCAATTAAGGAGCGCGAAATACTCTTTAACAAATTTAGAACCGGGGAAATAACCTGCCTGGTTGTTTCAAAAGTAGCTAACTTTTCAATTGATTTACCCGATGCAACTATTGCTATTCAGGTATCGGGTGCATTTGGTAGTCGACAAGAAGAAGCACAGCGATTAGGTCGTATCCTTCGACCAAAATCCGATGGCCGAAGCGCAAAGTTTTATTCAGTAATTTCTCGCGACACTATTGATCAGGATTTTGCACAAAACCGTCAACGCTTCTTAGCTGAGCAGGGTTACTCTTACAAAATTATTGACGCCGACGATGTTTTTCAAGGGAAGATCTAAAACGATCTGTATCAACTCGCCAAAAATCGTGATGCTCTCCATTTATATGTATTACCGGAATCTGTTCTCCGTAGAGTTTTTCTAGCTCCGGATTTCCTTCGATATAAATCTTTTCAATAGTAAATTCCAGCTCGGGCTGCATTGACTCCAAGACCTCCACGGCAACTTCACAAAGATGGCAGCCATGTCTGGTGTAGACCGTGATTAAAGGGGAGCCAACCCTGTTAGTTTGCTTAGAGAAATCCATTTCGCCTCCAGATGCCATAGGTGCATCATCTCACCCTGATAACGTGCGCATGTGCGGATAACCAAGATGAGAAGGCTTCAAGTGATCGCCGTCTCGGCAGTTGTCCTTGGCTCATTCCTAGTCGCCCCGCCTGCACAAGCCCATTTTAGAGTTGCTCCGGATACGACATGGGCAAACATCTATGCAGGGCCAGTCACAAATGCGACACCTCAAAGACGTTCTGCACCATCCAATCTCCAAACAATTTCGAAGTTCAATGTGAAGTACAGCAACTTTCCAGATTGGGCGCGAATTGAAGTTCAAGCTGCGATAGATATTTGGGCAGCTAACTTTCCATCCCCTGTACCTATTAGCGTCGATGCATCCTGGGGACGTTCGAGTTCATTTGGAATTCTAGGAAGTGCCAGCAATGTTAATTTCTTTCAAGGTTTTGGTGGTGCTCCAGATCCTTCATTGTGGTACTCATCGGCGCTAGCAAATGCACTAGCAGGAAAAGACTTAGATAAAACTAAGCCTGAAATAATTATCCAAGTTAACTCCAGTGCCCAATGGAACAGCAGAGGCGATGGTGCACCTAGTAGCACCGAATATGATTTAGAGTCGGTTTTCTTACATGAGATTGCACATGGCTTAGGTTTTGCATCAAATGACGGCTATGGATTAACTCGTGATGCAACTGGCAAATATGTCGCAGTTGGAAGTTTAGAACAACCGACACCATTTGATGCATATGCACAAACCGTCGACGGGCGTCGTCTTGCAGATGTTCCTACGCCATCTACTGAATTAGCATCAATTCTTACATCTTCATTAGTCTGGTCTGGTCCGCTTGGAATCAAAGCTAACAATGGCGAAAAGCCAAAGCTATACACACCATCTCGATATCTAGCTGGCTCATCAACTAGTCATTTAGATGAAGATACTTTTTCTAAGACTGGGCTCAACTCTGTCATGACTCCAAGTCTTGACCCCGGTGAAATTTTTCGCGAACCAGGACCTCTGGTATTGGCGATGATGGAAGATATGCGCAACAAACCGCCTGCCGGTTTGGCAACTGGTCTTCCTGATGTACCTAGAAATCCAAAGGCTTATACGGGTGATTCCAGTGCCCTGGTTGTATTTGATGCTCCAGCTAACCTGCGAACGGCACAGTTAACTGAATATGTAGTTAAAAACCTTAAGACTGGAGTTGAAAAGAAATCGCTCACAAGTCCAGTCGTTATGACCGGGTTAAAGAATTCAACTAGCTATACCTTTAGCGTCATTGCGCGCAATGCACTAGGTGATTCTCCTGCAGTAATAACAGCGCCGATGACTCCCCAAGTAGCTTGGAAGAGTACGGTCTTAGATTCAACTGCAAATGGCAAGAACTTAGCAAGTGCAACTTTTAATGGACTACCAGCCATTGCCTATACAGACTCAGTCAGTGGTGATCTTAAACTTGCGACATTTGATGGAAAAATCTGGAAGAAAATAACGGTTGATGGTGCCGGTGGATCAAACGGGCGCACTAAGAACTTAATTAACGGTCCAATCTCTATGTGCGTTAATGGCACCGGCGTTAAGCAGACACTCCATATTTTCTATACTGATGGAACTGCTAAAGACCTGCGATATGTAACTTACAATGGAAAAAGTTTTGCTTTTGATATTGTCGATGGCAACGGTGCCACGCTCAATGATTACACCGACACCGTGCGTGTTCGCTCCTCCAGCGATGTCAGCGTCTCGAATGCCTGCGTTGCTACACCAAACACTGTGCAAGTTTTTTATCGCGATGAGAGCCAGGGCGTTTTATTAGGTGCGGTAAAAATTAAGACTGCTGCATGGAAATATGAGTTAGTTGATGGCGACCGAGCAACTGATGGCCGCTCAACAGGAGACGTCGGTTTTCATCTTTCAGCAGTTTTTGATGGCTCACAAACCGTTGTTATCTATGACTCTGTAGTTGAAGTAAATCAAAAGCAAGAGACATCTACCGGAGAAGTTCGAGTTGCATCACGCGCTGGCACTGATGCAACGGGTTGGACATATCAAACTTTAGATTTGCCTACCGATAACGCAAATGTATTTGGTTTTGATGTGAGCCTTGTAAGAATTGGTAATGACGTTATGGCTGCCTGGTTAGCCTCATCGTTAGTATCTTCGCCTAAACCAGATCAAATTCACTGGGCGTTGCTGAGTAATCCAGCACAAGTTAACTCAATGACAACTGAAAGCTTTGGAACTCCAGGAGAACATATGCTCCTTGATGGTAAAACAATCATCTTTGGCTGCCAAGATCGGCTGTGTTCGTTAGACACCACGAAGTTGGCTCTGGGGCAAAATGCAATTCATCTGGTCACAAGTGCGCAAGGATCTGATAGCACACAGAACGCTTGGGTAGTTGTGAAGAAAATCAAATACTTACTTACTAGCGTCGGCGGAAAGTTATCGTTGCTTAAGCCCTAGTTAGGAGTATAAATAGAGATAGCTTCTTTGCTAGCGCTAATGCATAGTACGCCAAGTATTTTGGAAGTGACTAGACCTAGGACTTCTCGCTGATTGGTTGGCGCACTATTCGCACCGATAATTGTTCCTTTACTATCAAAAGTAAGCAGTATGGGACGAGCAGATTTTGGCGTCCATGTGGCAATCTGTGAAATTTTTCCAGAAGATACAAAAAATGCAGATGTTGCGCCACTAGTAAATGCTGTTCCCGTTGACATAAATCGATAGGTCCATATTGGAACATATGTGCTTGAAAATTTTGTAATGGCTGACTCTGTTTTACTCCCGGTAATAACCTGGCCACCTAATAAAAGTGAAGAGCTGGCGCTGTTCCAATTTCTAACGGCCTTAGCTGCCGAACTTCGCACTACTGTTAGAAGTCCGCCCGTCTTTGAAATCTTAATGATTACTCCATCGGTGATGCCCACTAGCTTCTTACCGTTGAGCGTCTCTGAGCTTGCGCCGACCACCGTCAAAGAACCATCGTTATTCCTTACAACAGCATCTAATGTAGTAGAGGATTTACCTATCAACGTTGGCTTACCAAATTCACCAAGTAGATTAGCGCTCACAACGAAACCCACATTAGTTGAGGTAATTCCTACCAGTGTTGCTCCATTCTTATCTGCAGCAAGTGAAGTAATCAAGACTGGAGCCTTCTGCGGCAAAGTGAAGCTACTTACTGCATGTGTACTTTGATCGATTCTCCAGAGAACTATCGATTTCAAGGATAAATCAACATCTTGTGGCAGTGAAGTTACGTTGTCGGGATTTAGAGCAGATGATAAGGGCGCTGGGGTTGGGGTTAGCGTGCTCTGCGAAATCGATCCTCCAATCCACACATTGCCCGATGCATCTGTTGTTGCTGCACTTGCAAGAGAATGGAACTCTGGATCTAGATCAATAGTCCACAACTCTTCGCCCGATATGTTTATTGCCCGAGCGTAGGATTTCTCAAATTTTGTACCGTAAGTAACAATAGAGCTGCCAGATGTAACAACTCCGCTGACTTCATCAGGGGTTCCAATAGTTGCCACTAGTTTTAAATCTTTGACCGTAATCAGTGCGGGTGCAGCCGAAATGTTTGAAACAAAAAGGAGACAAGTAATACAAACTAGTGAGAGTAAGCGTTTCACGCTAATTCCTGCGAGCGATCGCGCGCGGCTTTCATAGCTTTGGTAACAATTGCAGATAGATCACTGGATTCAAAAGAAGCCAGCGCTGCGGCAGTTGTGCCATTGGGGCTTGTTACATTTTCGCGCAGAGTTGTTGCAGATTTTCCTGAAGTTTCAAGTAGTTTGGCTGCACCAATAATCGTCTGGTTTGTTAGCGTCGTTGCATCTTCTGCAGATAGTCCAAGCTCTTGAGCGCCAGCGACCATGGCCTCTACGAATCTAAAGAAATATGCAGGACCTGATCCACTTGTCGCTGTTACTGCATCCTGTAAATCTTCAGGGACTTCAATAACCCGCCCAGTTGCTGCCAGAAAGCCCGTTACAAAATCCCTTTGTGCAACGCTGACACCTGCGCCCAGTGATATTGCCGCCATGCCAGCGCCCACAATGGTGGCCGTATTTGGCATTACGCGAACTACCGGGTTGTTAGTTGATAAGTGCGTGGAGATGAATTCGATTCGTTTACCGGCGGCAAAGCTAATAACCACGGCCTCTGGATTAATTGTGGCGCCAATTTCTTCTAACGCTGCGGCCATATCTTGAGGTTTTACTACGACCAAAATTGCTTGGGCCGAAGCAACATTGTGGGCAAGATCGCTTGCATTGATTCCATATGTAGAAACCAACTCATCACGTCGATCGATTCTCTTCTCAGAGATTGTTATCATTTGTGCACTAAGGCCACTTGAAATAAGCGCTGAAATTAAGGCTTCACCCATTACGCCGGCGCCAATTACTCCAATGCGTATCTGCTGACTCATTGTGCAAGCCTACCTTCTAAGCGTGTAGGCTCTGCGACTATGTCGGAACTAAAGCCAGGTTTTGCACGAGATTGGGTTGAGTTCACCGACCCCAGCAATCCAGAAGAAATTTTTAAGTGTGACCTCACATGGTTAACGTCTTATTGGACCTGTATTTATGGCGATGGCTGCCAAGGTGTTTTTAAGAGCCAGCCAGACGCAGGCTGCTGTACTGAAGGTGCCATGTACACCGATGAAGAGGATGAAGAGCGCACTGATAAAGCCGCGGCGTATTTAACGCCTGATATGTGGCAGTTCTATTCAGATGCGCGGCCTAAAAAGCCAGGTGCCAAACTTCGTATTTCAGAGAAAGATGAAGATGGTGAGCGCAAGACTCGTCGCGTTGAAGATGGTTGCATCTTCTTAAATCGTAAAGGCTATACAGCTGAAGGCTTCACCGGAACTTTTGGTTGCGTACTGCATCACCTTGCAATTAAAGAGAATAAGCATTTTGTTGACACTAAGCCAGATGTTTGCTGGCAGTTGCCGTTGCGCCGTAGCTTTGAAACTCGCGAAGTTGGCGAGCGCGAATACTCGGTAACTGTTATAGGCGAATACGAGCGCCTTGCATGGGGCGATGGCGGCGATGACTTTGATTGGTACTGCACTAGCAATACTGATGCTCATGTTGGAAAAGAGCCTGTCTATATTTCAAATAAGTATGAGCTTCAAAAACTCATGGGCGAAGCCCCTTACGCGCAATTGGCCAGCGTGTGCGATCACCGTATGGCGGGAATCCGCGACGCGCAGGCTCGATCACTGCCCCTTTTTGTTATCCAACATCCAGCAACACTGGCTGCGACAAATAGTCAGTCCTAAGTTCTAGGCTCTACCCATGGCCAAGGTTGAAAAGGATCCATTCCGCTGCACAGAGTGTGGCTGGACATCGCAAAAATGGGTCGGTCGCTGTGGTGAATGCCAGGCTTGGGGCTGCGTAGAAGAGATTGCTGCACCTAAGAAACTCTCGTTAGTTCCTGGACGTGTTACCCATAAAGCCACACCTATCGGTGATGTTGATCTATCTGCAGCCCATGCCCGTCCAACTGGAGTATCCGAACTCGATCGCGTACTAGGTGGCGGCTTAGTTCCAGGTGCTGCGATTTTATTAGCCGGTGAACCTGGGGTCGGAAAGTCCACACTTCTTTTATCGGTTGCTGCCCAGAGTGCGGCACAGGGAATATCTGCGCTGTACATAAGTGGTGAAGAGTCGGCATCACAAGTTCGTTTACGCGCCGAACGCATCAACGCAATCGACCCAGCGCTTTTTTTAGCATCCGAAACCGATCTAGGCGCAGTGATTGCACATATCGATGAGGTTAAACCCGCCTTAGTAATTATCGATTCAATTCAAACAATCGGCAGCTCGACGGCAGATGGTGCACCAGGTGGAGTAACGCAAGTTCGCGAAGTTGCTGGCGCCCTTATTCGAATCTGTAAAGATCGAGATATCACTTTGTTATTAGTAGGTCATGTTACAAAAGATGGATCAATTGCAGGTCCGCGCATGCTAGAACATATCGTTGATGTAGTTCTACAGTTTGAAGGTGAACGGCATTCACGGCTGCGTTTAATTCGTGCAATTAAGAACCGTTTTGGAGCATCCGATGAAGTTGGTTGCTTTGATTTGAGCGATGTCGGGATTGAATCAGTATTAGATCCCACAGGATTGTTCACATCTCGTCATGCTGAACCAGTTCCTGGTACATGTGTAACGGTGACACTCGAAGGCCGCCGCCCATTGTTGGCCGAAATTCAGGCACTAGTTAGTCAAGGGCGAGAAAATGATTTTGGAAATGCCCGTCGAGTCGTATCCGGTCTTGACTCTGCGCGCACATCAATGACATTGGCAGTGTTAGAGCTTCGCGCCAATGTTCGCATCGGTGGCCGCGACGTGTATGCGGCAACTGTGGGTGGCATGAAGATGTCAGAGCCCGCCGCTGATTTAGCCCTTGCCCTGGCTGTGGCATCGGCAGCTAAAGGCCTTGCTCTACCCTCGGATTTAGTGGCTATCGGTGAAGTTGGTCTTGCCGGTGAAATTCGTAAAGTAAGCGGAGTTAATCGCCGTCTGCAGGAGGCGTTTCGCTTAGGTTTTAAGCGTGCCCTGGTACCAACTGGCTCTGATACAAAGATCGATGGAATGGAGATCGTTGAAGTTTCCCGCCTTGATCAGGCACTCTCACGGGTAAAAATTACAGGCGAATGAACTCGCTTGAAAAACCCATAGTTAACTGGTTTAAAAAGAATAAACGCAATTTACCGTGGCGCGATACAACTGCATGGGGTGTCATGGTCAGTGAATACATGCTGCAGCAAACTCCAGTCAATCGTGTTCTACCTAAGTGGATTGAATGGATGGAGCGCTGGCCAACGCCGGCAGATTTAGCACAAGCAACTCCTGCACAAGTCATTACTGCATGGGGACGACTTGGATATCCCAGACGAGCCCTGCGTTTACATGCAGCTGCACAAATCATTGCAGAGGATTTTAATAACCAGGTTCCCAATGATGTTCAAACACTGCAACAACTACCCGGAATAGGTGAGTACACGGCAGCGGCAATCGCAGCCTTTGCCTTTGATCAGCGTTCACTTGTCATGGATATAAATATTCGCAGAGCCTTAACGCGCATCATTGATGGCAATGAACATCCAAAACCTGCACCAACGTCCAAAGAGAAGGCCGCTTGGCAAGAGTTAGTCCCAGCTAAGAACGCGCATGTGTGGGCCGCGGCAACAATGGAGCTTGGCGCCATTGTCTGTACCTCAACGAATCCAAAGTGCGAGCTCTGTCCAGTTATATCGGTGTGCAACTGGCGCAAGAATGGTTACCCTAAAAGCGATCTGATCCGTAAGTCTCAAGATTGGCACGGAACCGATCGCAAATGCCGTGGCACAATTGTTCAAGCGTTACGCGAGAATGAATCCTTAACAGAGAACGCAATCAAGAAGTTATGGCCAGATCAATCACAGGTAGAAAAGGCCCTTAAAACACTGCTTATTGACCACTTGATTCAAACTATGCCCCGTAATCGCTATAGACTTCCACAATGATTCGCCAAGCGGTTACAGCAGATACGCCACGAATTCTGCAGCTAATTAAGGATTTGGCTTTGTATGAAAAAGCCCCCAATGAGGCTATCGCTACATTGGAGCAGATTGAGCAATCACTATTTTCTGATCGGCCAAGTGCATATGCCCATGTTGCAGAGGTTGATGGAGAAGTTGTTGGAATCTCAATCTGGTTTCTTAACTACTCAACATGGCTCGGTAAGCCTGGTCTCTATTTAGAGGATCTCTACGTTGATCCAGTTCATCGAGGCAAAGGCTTAGGCCTTGCGCTATTAAAAGAGCTCGCTACTATCTGCGTTGAACGCGGATACGAGCGTCTGCAATGGTGGGTTCTAGATTGGAATGAACCATCGATTGATTTCTATAAATCACTTGGCGCCGTTGCCATGGATGAGTGGACCGTTTTCAGACTTTCTGGCGATGCGCTACAGAAATTTGCTAACGAGGGCTAACAACTCTAAA
>Ga0114977_10002385_pt1 | contig 12072 bp, 8 predicted proteins | sample S_130805_MF_Meta_FD_87026 | JGI IMG/M metagenome (GOLD analysis project Ga0114977, IMG submission 87026) | Freshwater microbial communities from Lake Simoncouche, Canada to study carbon cycling - S_130805_MF_MetaG | ecosystem: Environmental > Aquatic > Freshwater > Lake | place: Lake...
ATTAAAGAATGGGAGCATTATCTAACTGAGCAGAAAAAGTTGCTCGATCAATTTGTTGAGTTACTCCTGCCATGTGGATATAACAACGCTGAGTGCAACGAAAAAGATGCCGGAAGCTATTAAAGTTCCAAATTGATATCCAAGTATTACGGATCCAACGATTAACCACAATACAGCCCAAAGTTGCATTTTTAATTTCCTTTCTTTCTAGTAGTTATAAATAGGACTTGTTGTAAGACTCTTACACTTATTCCCATATTATTATTAAATTACTTGTCTATATTTAATCGGGTGGAATGGCGTGTTTTATATTCCAGTCGCTTATTAAGTTAGCGCATGTGCATGAGCTAATTATGCCGATTATTGCAACAGCTAAAAACGGTAGAAATCCAAGTAAAGCTAGCCCTAAACCTTTAGCGGTCAATGGATCACCGGGATTTGTAAAAAAATAAATAATTATATAAATAGCAAAAAGATAAATTGAGGTAACAATCAATCCATAATAGGCGCTGGTTTTTAGTTCTTTTGAAAATGTAAACTCTTCGCCATTTTGAATGCATTTCAAATAATTTTTAGCGTAAAGGTATCCAGTAGTTGATGCTGGAATAAATCCTAGCAATGGCGCTATGTATAGATATATATGGAATGGAGAGGTATGGCCTTGTATAAGGGCTGCCATCAAGTACAAGATTCCTACAGCAATATAAGAGCCAAGGAAGCCAAAGAAGAAAGTGTTTGATAAGTAAAATTTTCTCATAACTATTATTAATATTCCTCTTTTCTGGCGCATAAATCAAACAACATTGTTGTTAAGGTTAGTTAAACGAGTTTTATAGGTTTTTTATTAAATTTATAAAACTCTCTCAAGTACGAAGCGCTTAGTACGAGGCACCTCGTATTTTTTGGGGGGGATGGGTTATATAAATTACATGTAGTATGAATGGCAGCTTATTGGGGGCTTGATTTGGATGTCGTTAGGCTGCTTCGGGCCAATAGCGGTCATTAGACATCACTTAAGAATATCAGGATTAAGATTAGCTTATCCGCCAGTATGCGACATAAAGCGTATCACCGCTGGTGTAGCACGCTTTAAATCAAAATCATGACCTTTAGGTTTAGCTTGCATACTAGCTATAATCACTTGCATCAACGGGCCATCGTCATGAGGAAAGTCTCTTAACAGAGGCCTTAAGCTGATTTTATTTTCTTGACCTAAGCAAAGATGCAAATCACCTTGGCAGCTAATGCGCACACGATTACACGATTCGCAAAAGTTATGGCTATGTGGAGAAATAAATCCAATTTTTGTAGTTTTGTTTGGCACCTGCCAATAGCTAGCAGGTCCACCTGTGGACTCTAAGCTTCTAATTAAATCATAGCGAGTCCTCAGCAACATGAGTGTTTCGTCATTACTCACATAGCTTGCAACTCTAGAATGATGCACCGCACCTAAAGGCATTTCTTCTATAAATGAGATATCCAAGCCTTGCTCAATTGCGAATGCGGTTAAGGGCAGCGCTTCGTCATCATTGATGCCCCGCATGAGTAGGGCATTAAGCTTAATGCTTTCAAAGCCAGCTTGCTGAGCAGCAGCAATGCCGCGTAGCACTTTATCTAACTCACCTACTCGCGTTATTTTATGAAAACGTGCTGAGTTTAAACTATCAAGACTGATGTTAATGCGACGTACACCCGCTTTCTTTAAGGCAAGGGCTTGGTGCTCCAATTGTGAGCCATTAGTAGTGATAACTAATTCACGCAGACCTGACAATTGACCAATTTCCTCGAATAACTGCAGTGCGTTTTTACGCACTAACGGTTCACCACCGGTAATACGCACTTTACTCACCCCTAGTGAAACAAAAACTTTAACCAAGCGCGCATATTCCTCTAATGACAATACTTCTTCACGTGGCAAGAAAGTCATCTCTTCACTCATGCAATAGACACAGCGAAAATCGCACCTGTCAGTAATTGACAGGCGAATATAGTCTACTTTGCGACCAAATCGATCAATCAACACGCTAGGATAAGTATGGCTTTTTGGCATGCCTAGTCTAAAATTTACGCTTGCTACGCACTATTTGATAAGGACGCTTAACATAACCAAATGGCGCACTCCATACATGTACCATACGTGTGAATGGAAACACTAAAAATACCGTCATACCGAAAAATAAATGTATTTTAAAAATTGTATCCACGCTATCGAGCAAAGCTGGGTTGGGGTGTAGATACACAATACTTTGTACCCATTCTGCCAGTGCTATCATCACACTAGGGTTGCCATGGTTGGCATGCCCTATCGACACAGGAATAGTCGATAATCCAAGCATTAGCGTCACTAGTAGCCAGCTAAGAATAAATTTATCAGACCCGCGACTTGCGGCCGACACTCTGGCATTAAACATGCGACGCACCCATAAAATGGCACCGCCCGTTAAACACATGGCGCCAAAGATAGAGCCAGCCCAAATAGCAACCATTTGGTGCGTCATGTCGCTTACCCCTAATCCAGTAAAGATGCCATGCGGTGTCAATAAACCGACGGCATGCCCACCAAAAATAGCGAGTATACCTACATGGAATAAATTACTGCCTAAACGCATATTGGCTTTAGAGAGCAACTGACTAGAGTCACTCTTCCAAGTATATTGCTCACGATCAAAGCGTTGCAAACTGCCTAGCAGAAATACACTAATCGCAATATAGGGATACACACCGTAAAGAAAGTTGTGTAAATTCATTGTATTCTCCTTAAATGTCTTTCGCTTAAGCCGCCAACTTAGTTAACGTTGCCCGACTATCAATTATTGACAGTAATGCTGCGTAAGGACTACCTGCTTTTTGTAAATTTTCAGTCAGTACACCTAACACTTTTTTAGCATCCGATAAAAACACCGTTGCCTCATTGTCATCTAAGTAAGCAGTAAATTCTAGGATTAGCGGCAGATAGTCAGGCAACTCATTGGTCACCACCTCTACACCATAGTCCTTATAGAGCTCACCTAAATCAATCAATGCTGGACCACGATTTTTATCGTCGCCAAATAAATGATGCGTTAGATGCAAACTGTGTTCCGCCGTCATATCAAAGGTTTGAACGTAATCTGCTTGCAACTCTGTCACGGACAAACTTTGCAAGTGACTTAAAAAGTTTTGCAAAGCTTCTCGTTCCGCATGGTCTATTTCTATGCTTTGTGCGACAAAATCACGCAAATCCGGCAGGTGTTCAATTAAATCCTGATTTGGGTAATCAAGTAATGATGATAATAATTTGTAGATTTGCATGATGCTATCCTGTTAATTTTAAGTGTCTTAACTATTGTTGCTAGAAGGAGCAAGCTCTTTAGGCTCTACCGTATCTTTTCTGCGACGCGGGAATAGGGTGATTTTTGACACCCCGTGTGAACTATCATTACCAAAGTTAAAACCGTTTTGACCTTGAAAACCGAAAGAATCATCCAATGTTTCTTCAGTATGTCCGGTCGGAATCACAAAACGATCTTCGTAATTAGCAATAGCTAAGTAGCGGTACATTTCCTTTGCTTGGTCCTCAGTGATACCTGCGGCGTCAATCGCACGAGTATCTATCTTGCCTTCTACGTGAATTGAACGTTGATAGCTACGCATCGCAATCAATTTATTCAAAGCACTTTCAACTGGCTCTGTTTTACCTGCCGTGAGCAAATTAGCAAGGTATTGAACTGGCAAGCGCATGGCGCCCGCCACAGGGATAGCTCCATCTGGGCCCACGGGTAAATTCCCTTGATCAATTTGTGATTGCACAGGAGACAATGGCGGCACATACCACACCATCGGTAAGGTACGGAATTCCGGATGGATAGGAAAAGCAATTTTCCAATCCATCACCATTTTCCAAATCGGAGAATTACGAGCTGCCTCAAGCCAATCGTCATTAATCCCTTCAAGACGAGCGGCTTTAATCACTTCAGGATCATTCGGATCTAAGAAAATACTGCGCTGTGCTTCATATAGATCTTGCGTATCTTCCATACTAGCGAATTCTTCAATGCGATCCGCGTCGTACAGCATAATGCCGTTATAGCGTATACGTCCAACACACGATTCAGAACAGACCGTAGGCATACCAGATTCAACGCGTGGATAACAGCCGATACATTTCTCAGCTTTGCCAGACTCCCAGTTGTAGAATACTTTTTTGTATGGGCATGAGCTGATACACATACGCCAGCCACGACATTTATCCTGATCTACCAACACAATACCATCTTCTTCACGCTTATAAATAGAGCCGGATGGACAAGCAGCTACGCAAGAAGCATTCAAGCAATGATTGCAAATTCGCGGTAAATACATATGAAAGGTATTCTCGAACTGACCGTACATCTCCTTCTGAATGTTATCCATGTTCTTGTCTTTACTACGCTTGTGAAACTCACCTGCCAAATCGTCTTCCCAGTTCGGACCCCATGTAATCTTTTCCATGGATTTCCCGGTAATCTGTGAAATTGGTCGTGCAGTTGGCGTAGCCTCTGACAACGGTGCATTTTGCAGATGTGCATAGTTGTAAGTGAAGGGTTCGTAGTAGTCATCTATCTCAGGCATATCTGGGTTAGCAAATATATTGAGTAACTTATTTGTGCGACTGCCAGACTTTAATTCTAGTTTGCCGTTTTTAAGCTCCCAACCGCCGTGCCAAATATCTTGGTTTTCCCATTGTTTTGGATAACCAACACCAGGCTTAGATTCCACGTTGTTAAACCAAGCATATTCCACACCCTTCCTGTTGGTCCATACGTTTTTACAGGTGACCGAGCATGTGTGACAGCCGATACATTTATCTAGATTAAAGACAAAGGCGAATTGTGCGCGTACTTTCATAATGTTCTCCTAATGTCCTTTTACTTGGCGCTAATGCCAACAGGGTTGAGTTGTGCTTCACGCTCTGGGGTAAGCGGACGCTCTAACCAATCAATCTCTTTATCCGCTATTTTGTGTAATGCCACCATCGTGTCGCGTTGGCATCCAACGGTGCCGTAATAATTAAAGCCGTATGAAAGTTGTGCATAGCCTCCTATCATATTGGTTGGCTTCATGATGACACGCGTTACTGAGTTTAAAATCCCGCCACGCTTGCCTGTTGATGGCGATCCTGGAACGTTTACATTCTTCTCCTGCGCGTGATACATCATCGCCATACCGCGAGGAACACGTTGCGAAACAACTGCGCGTGCTACCGTAGCACCGTTATGATTTACAGCTTCCACCCAGTCATTGTCTTCAATACCAATTGATTTAGCATCGTCTTCTGATATCCATACATAAGGGCCGCCACGGAACAATGTCAACATCCGTAAATTATCTTGGTAGGAAGAATGGATACCCCATTTAGAATGCGGTGTAATCCAGTTCAGTGCAAGATGTGGCTTGCTGGTAACGCTGTTAGGTAAGGAATTTAACTCCCCTAAATCTACCATAGGCTTATAAGTGCAGAAGCCTTCTCCAAAATCTAACATCCATTCATGGTCTTGGTAGAAATGCGCCCGGCCAGTAAGTGTGCGGAACGGAATATGCTCATGGATATTGGTATAACCGGCCGTATAAGACACATGCTCTGACTCAATCCCTGACCATGTTGGCGCAGTAATAATCTTACGCGGCTGCGCTTGAATATCCTTGAAAGTAAATTTATCTTCATGTCGACCAGCATACAAATGATGATGGTCAATACCGGTTTTTTTCGATAAAGACGTCCATGATTTATGTGCCACTTCACCATTAGTTTCTGGTGCCATGCGCATTACAGAATCACACACCTCAATATCCTCAGTGAGCGATGGCATGCCAAAAGAAATGCCTGGTTCTTTCACCGTAGAGTTATGTTTTTTAAGCTCTTCGTATTCTTGATCAGTATTCCAATCAATGCCCTTGATGTTATTACCTAGCTTGGTCATTAATGGGCCTAAAGCAATAAATTTACGATAAGTATCACCATAAACTCGTTCGACCAGCTTGATAATCGCCATAGTTTTACCTGGAATTGGCTCGCAATCACCTTCTTTCCAGTTTTTAACTTCGCCAAAAGGTTGTGCTAATTCTGCTGCCGAATCGTGTTGCATCGGCAAGGCAACAACTTCTGTTTTCGTACCTAGGTGCTTCTCTGCCAGTGGCGAGAATGTTTTAGCGAGTGCCTTGAAAATCTGCCAATCAGATTTAGATTCCCATCCTGGTGACACCGCCTCTGATAACGGATGAATAAATGGATGCATATCCGTAGTGTTAAGGTCATTCTTTTCATACCACGTTGCTGTCGGCAAAATAATATCCGAATAGGCGCCGGTAGAATTAAGGCGGAAGTTGATATCTACCATTAGATCTAATTTACCAATTGGCGCATCTTCGTGCCATTTCACTTCTTTGTTAATGCGTCCTGCACCAGATTCCTGTAACACGCCGTTTTGTGCGCCTAATAAATGCTTAAGGAAATACTCATGTCCTTTTGCAGACGAACCAATCAAATTAGCACGCCAAACAAACAGGTTACGTGGCCAATTAACAGGATTATCAGGATCAGCATACGCCACATCTAGTGCGCCAGATTTAAACTTTCCTGCCACATATTTTGCCACTGAAGCTTCGTCGGTAGCGCCATTTTTAAAAGCCTCTTCTGCTAATTCAATCGGATTGCAGTTAAAGTTAGGCGTGGAAGGTAACCAACCCATACGTGCTGCCTTAACGTTGTAATCGGCAATTGAATTGCCCTTATTCTTGCCTTTACCTGCTGGTGATAATAAGCTGTCCGCGTTAAGTGTTTCATAACGCCATTGGTCAGTATGGAAATACCAGTATGAGGTAGAATCAGTGTGACGAGGTGGACGCATCCAATCTAGCGCAAAGGCAATCGGCGCCCAACCCGCTTGTGGTCTTAACTTTTCCTGACCTACATAATGGGCCCAACCACCGCCAGATTGGCCTACACAACCACACATGTGTAACAAGTTCATGATAGAGCGATAAGCTAAATCGTTGTGGTACCAATGATTAATAGCAGCCCCCATAATAACCATAGATTTACCCTTGGTTTTAGAGGCATTATAGGCAAACTCACGGCCAGTACGCTCGATGTCGGCAGCCTTAACCCCAGTGACTTTTTCCGCCCAAGCTGGCGTGTAGGCAACATCTGCATCATCGTAGCTTTTAGCGATATTTTCTCCACCCAAACCGCGGTCTATGCCATATTGTGCAACCTGCAAATCAAACACAGTAGCCACCAGCACCTCATCGCCATTCGACAGCTTTACTTTACGTACTGGGATATTGCGATAGAGTAAGGCAGATTCACCTTGAGTAAAATGCGGGAAGCCAACAGAAATCACTTCATCTCGATCATCGATGCAAGATAGTTCAGCGATAATTTCTTGACCACTAGACTGCTCTAACAAATTCCACTTGCCGTCTTCTCCCCAGCGAAAGCCAATACTGCCGTTTGGCGCTACAAATGCACAAGATTTACGATCAAATACGATGGTTTTCCATTCAGGGTTATTCGTTTCACCTAAAGCACCATCAAAATCAGAAGCACGTAAAAAACGATCCGACACATAAGCATCGCCTTGTTTACGCAACATCACCTGCATAGGTAAATCAGTGTATTTACGGGAATACTCTTCGAAATAAGAATCTTGCGCATTGATGTAAAATTCTTTTAATGCGACATGCCCCATCGCCAAAAAGGCAGCAGCGTCTGTGCCCTGCTTGATTGGCATCCATAGATCAGAAAACTTACAGAACTCAGCGTAATCTGGAGCCATTGCAACTATTTTCGCACCTTTGTAACGCACTTCTGAAGCAAAATGTGCGTCAGGCGTACGTGTCATAGGTAAGTTAGCGCCAGTGATAATAATGTAAGTCGAGTTATACCAATCAGCGGCTTCTGGTACGTCGGTTTGCTCACCCCAAGTTTGCGGGCTGGCCGCAGGTAAATCACAATACCAATCATAAAAAGAACCGCAGGCCGCGCCGATGAGGGAAAGGTATCGGGAGCCTGCGGCGTAAGAAATCATCGACATAGCGGGAATTGGTGAAAAACCAAAAATGCGGTCAGGCCCCCATTTTTTGATAGTGTAAACATTGGCCGCAGCCATTATTTCATTCACTTCATCCCATGAGGTACGCACAAAACCACCCAGGCCGCGTACTGCTGTGTAGGACTTGCGCTTATACTCATCTGCTTGAATTGCTCCCCAAGCTTCAACTGGATCTTTGCCGGCCATGCGCTCAAGACGATAGAGATCTAGCAATCGACCGCGAATCAACGGGTGTTTAATGCGATGTGGGCTATATAGATACCAAGAAAATGATGCTCCACGTTGACAGCCGCGAGGCTCATGGTCAGGCAAGTCATCACGGGTGCGTGGATAGTCAGTTTGTTGCATTTCAAATGACACCAAACCATTTTTAACAAAAATTTTCCATGAACAACCGCCGGTACAATTTACGCCGTGGGTAGATCGCACCACTTTGTCATGCTGCCAACGATGGCGATAGGCATCTTCCCATTGCCTGTCTTCGTTGGTAACAATGCCATGGTTATTAGAAAAAGTCTCTTTAACCTTGTCAAAAAATTTCAATCTATCCAAAAAGTGACTCACGTTTTTCTCCTTGCAGTCGCCATGTAGCGATGATCGTTAGTTTGTAAGCAGGCAAGCTATACCCACCTTAATGTTTTTAGTTACGGATTTTTTATTTCAGAGCCTGCACGTAAATAGAACCACCAGTTCAATATCAAGCACAGGGCGTAGAACACTGCAAAGCCGTACATCGCCATTTCTGGTGTACCTGCTTTAATTTGCCCCTTAATAACCTCTGGTGCGATGAAAGAGCCATAAGCTGCAACAGCAGATGTCCAACCTAATACTGGGCCAGCTTGTACGCGATCAAAGATAACGCCTACGGTTCTAAAAGTAGAGCCGTTACCCATCCCTGTAGCAGCAAACAACACCACAAAAGTTAGTAAAAATTGGGTGAAGTAGATCTCTGGTGTCGCTGAGTGGTAGGCCAGCATCATGATATATCCGGCATAAATAGATGCCGCAATCATGACAGCCGAAATCACTTGGGTAACGATAGATCCGCCAACTTTATCTGAAACCCAACCACCTATTGGGCGAATGAGCGCACCAACAAACGGCCCGATCCAAGCGTACGTTAAAGCAGAGGGTCCATTTGGATTTTTGACATGTGACCAAAGGCCTGTCGTGGCATCAAACAGATGCTGATCACCAAAAATTACTGTAATGGATAACGGCAGTGCCATGGAAAAACCGATGAAAGAACCAAAAGTCACCAAATATAAAGCGGTCATCGACCACGTGTGTTTGTTTTTAAAAATAGCAAACTGCTTAGCTATATTTTCTTTCATGGTGCCGAAGGCTGCTAACTTCATCACCAATAAAGTGCTGGCAATAATCAGTGGCATGGCTAACCACATATTCAGCAAACCTAAGCCAGTAGGTGCTGGTAAATATAGGTATAGTCCAACAATAGCTGGTAAGAAAGCCAAGGTATACAGCCAAGTTATTTTTACAAAGGCCATTAAAGTACTGCGTGCATCAGCCGAAATTGGTAACAGATTGTTCATCCCCCAATAGCAAATTACCGCTAATGGCAACAAAGACAATACCCAAGCAAAACCGGCATTTTGTATAAACGTTGGCGTGCCTGCAGGAATTTTTCCAAAAATCCAGCCGCTATCTTTCACCAACACTGTCGCGTCACCTCCCAATGCACCAAATACACTGACAGTCATCACGAGTGGAATCAGAATTTGCATCGTAGTCACACCAAAATTACCTAAGCCTGCGTTAAGACCTAACGCAGTACCTTGGAGGCGCTTAGGGAAAAAGGTACTGATATTACTCATTGAGCTGGCAAAGTTACCGCCACCTACGCCAGACCAAAGTGCCATTAATTGAAATGACCACAATGGCCAGTCTGGGTGTTGCAGAACAATACCTGTACCAATTGCAGGACTTAGCAGCATAGCCGTGGTAAGGAAAATTGTGTTGCGTCCTCCGGCAAGTCTGATAAAAAATGAAGCGGGAATACGCATGGTCGCCCCGGCTAGTCCTGAAATAGCCGTTAGTGTAAACAGCTCATCTTTACTAAATGGGAAACCAAGATTACTCATTTGCACGGCAATAATGCCCCACATGAGCCATACAGCGAAACCACAAAGTAGCGCAGGGACGGAAATCCATAGATTGCGATAGGCGATTTTTTTACCGGTAGATTCCCAAAAATTATTGTCCTCTACATTCCATAGTTCTATATTCGTTGGCATGCTGCTCCCCTTAGATTGATAAAGCTTGTTTTGTAGCTTGACGTTCATGATGGCGACCAATTTTTACAGGACGCACTTCTGTCCAATACATCCAAATGAGCGACACCCATACAATGCCAAACATCAACATAAATGCAGATGATCGCACCCCAGTTAAATCTACTAAGGCACCGAATATAATAGGCATCAAAAACCCACCCATGCCTCCAGCTAAACCAACCACACCTGAAACAACACCGATGTTGTGTGGATAATCATCAGAGATATACTTAAATACTGAGGCTTTACCAATCGCAAAAGCGATGCCCATAGTGAACATAATGATGGTGAAATTGGTTGCATTTAGGCCTATGTGGAAGGTTTTCGGGCCATTGATGGTAATGATAGAAATATCTGTTTGTGGATAAGAAAGAAAGAATAGACATACCAGCGATACCCACAAGACCCACCAAGTAATGGTATGTGCGCCAAACTTGTCGGAAAAATAACCGCCAACGGCACGTAACAAACCGCCTGGAATACTGAATGCGGCAGCCATAAATGCCGCTGTTTTAAGATCAAACCCATACTCGGTGATGTAGTACTTAGTCATCCACAGCGCTAAAGCGACATATCCGCCAAACACAATCGAATAATACTGACTATACTTCCACACTTTAGGATCTTTAAGTACGGAAAGCTGTTCTCGCATCGTGACAGTTTTACCCGCTTTATGTGCTGGGTCTGAGAAGGTAAATAGCCAGAATAGAATTGCTGTCACTAACATCAAAACCGCATACACTTTCGGCACCATAGCCCAACCGTAGCCCAGCACAATGATAGGCGCCACCAACTTGGTGACTGCTGCACCGGTATTGCCGGCACCAAAGATGCCCATAGCTAGGCCCTGCTTATTTTTTGGAAACCAACGTGCACAATAAGCAATGCCTACCGTGAATGCTCCACCAGCTACACCAACAAATAAGCCTGTAACCAAAAACTGCCAATATGCTGTACAGCGTGAAATCATGAAAATTGGAATCACGGTTGAAAGCATCAAAACAAAAAACACGATGCGCCCACCAAATCTATCGGTCCACATACCCAAAGGAAGGCGGATTAGAGAACCGGTAAGTACCGGCATAGCAATCAAGATACCAAACTGTGTCTCGTTAAGTCCTAGTAAAGCCTTAATTGGAATGCCAATCACGGCAAACATCATCCAAATCATAAAGCACACAGTAAATGATAGTGTGCTCATACCAACCACTGACCAAGCCTTATATTGTTGTGTCGCCATAATCCATACCCTCAAGCTGTTATTAAAAAACCAGCGCTAACTTTTAGCTGGCTTATTTACAAGGGCAATTTTACGAGAGCGCTGAAATTTCGATTTGACTTACATCAACTCAAAGTAAATTAAAAGGATTAGATATATGAGGCAAAAGAACTATATTATCCCGTTAATGTATAATCCTTTTGGATGGTATCGCAGGGTGTTGCTTGGATGAATTGCTTGATTCGCTTCAAGGGTTGATGAGAATGACAACAAAATTTCAAGTAAGGGTTGAAAGTTGGTGAGGAGATTGTAATTACTAACGTAGATGGATTACGTAATTTTGAGTAAATCTGAATGTCTCCTATGGGTCGGTAGAGCCATTTATTAACGTCTGCTATCGGCATTCTAGTTTTATTTAGTAATAAATATAAGACCAGTTAGTTATGTATTATTGAATATAATTAATAGCTTACATGTTAAAACAATC
>Ga0114977_10002387_pt1 | contig 12070 bp, 9 predicted proteins | sample S_130805_MF_Meta_FD_87026 | JGI IMG/M metagenome (GOLD analysis project Ga0114977, IMG submission 87026) | Freshwater microbial communities from Lake Simoncouche, Canada to study carbon cycling - S_130805_MF_MetaG | ecosystem: Environmental > Aquatic > Freshwater > Lake | place: Lake...
TCCAAGACATTGGATGACGGCATGTTCAAGGTGTTGTTTGGGGTAATGGTATCAAGGAAATCATAGTTGTAAGCGTAACTGATTCCTTTTTTTCCTCCAACATAAAGTGTGTCTGAATGTCGAGAGAATTTGGTGTCATGAAAAATGCCAAACAAATAATCAGGATCTGACGTTAGATTTACCTGTGTATTGGTCGATGTTGAATAGCTATACACTACAGAACTTCCATCAGTTCCATATAAAAAGCCGTTTTTAGCGTCAATTTCACTGTACCATATATAAAACACTTGACTATTGCCAGCTGCATATTTGTAGAAACCATTGGGAAATCCCAATGCAATATAGACAGTATCTAAATCGCTGCTTATACTTTGGTAATCAGAAAGACTTGAGTCTATTAAAGTTGAAACAAAACCATTGAAATTAAATAACCCGAATGTTTTTTTCAAGTAGAAAACACTATCTGGAGTAAATGCAAACATCAAATCGTCACCTTGCCAAAGTGTACCTAAATCCAGATAATCAAAATACTGAGGGTTTCCTGAACTTTGAATGACCGCTACTTTCGTGTCTCTCACCAACCAAATGTCATTGGTATATTGGTTAATGGTGAACTGCCCCCAAGGAACTGTATTTGAAAACTGAGACAAAGGAATCGACTGCCACGATTGCGAATGAGCATTAAGCCCGAGCAGCAACATGAGAGAGGATATAAATAGCTTTGATTTCATAAGGTATGCAAGATATAGGATAACTTCCCATATCTTTTTTCGATTACTCATATTTTTAACACTTTGCAAAATCAACTTCCTTTTATACTTTTTTACTCTATCACAATTTTCTCAACCTCGAGCGTTAATTCACCATCCTTTAGGCAAACGAAATACTGACCTCGTTCTAAATTCAATTCCAATTCAGAAGTGCAAGCCATTGATTTCAATAGTTTACCAGACAAATCAGTTATTTCAATGGTCGAAAATGTTGTGTTCGGATTGATCGTTAGATGCATCGTTCCATGCGACGGATTGGGATAAACGGAGAAAATCGACGAGGGTTTTTCCAGTTCATAGGTCGTTAACCAACCAGGACTATTCGGCGAGAGTAATGTATGCAATTGAACGTTGTCCACAACCCATACATTACCCAAGGTATCAATTTCTACTCCTAAGAAATTGGTAAAATCAATTGGAGAATTGGATCCATCGAACACATTGATCCACGCATTTCCCTCTAATTTGGCCAAGGCAAATGGTACATCGTTTCCATCACCAAATATCGCCCATAAACCATCCAAATAATCAAATTCTATTTCCAAGACATTGGATGACGGCATGTTCAAGGTGTTGTTTGGGGTAATGGTATCAAGGAAATCATAGTTGTAAGCGTAACTGATTCCTTTCGTTCCAGCCACATAAAGCGTATCGGTTTTTCTTGTAAACTTGAAATCGTTTATTGGAGCAATTAGGTATTGTGGATCCATGTGGAGATACACAGAACCCATTCCAACCTTTCTACCTATTACGCCAGAGTTAAAGTACAAAAATTGATTTTTTGCTTTTACATTACTTAAGCCATACATCGCGTCAATAGTTGAAACAGGAGTGTATTTGTACATGTTTTGTGTTCCACTCATCGTATATACTGTATCGCTATTGGTTGTGATACAATCTATTTCGGTTGAACTAAACTTCAAGGAACGGTTGTAACTGTCAAAAGAATACAACCCTTCAAGTAATTTACTGAAATAGATATGGCCTTGTGAAAAGCCAAAACAAAGATTATCACCTGCCCATAATGCTCCCAATTCATTTGTCCCAAATTGAGAAACTTGGCCATTTGTATGAACGGTTGATGCTTTGGAATCGCTCACAAACCAAATTTCATTTGTAAAAGGATCAATGATGAATTGATTTGTAGGAGTAACCTTAAAAAAATCGGTTGAAAATGAAATCCAATTTTGACCAAAGGAAGACAAGCAGATTACTGATGAGAAAAATAATAAAATCAGCTTCATAGTTGATCAATTCGTATGGTTCAGAATTGGAATTTAAATTCTTGACGGTGTAAATCGTCAACATAAAGTGCATCTAACAAAAGATTAAACTTACTTCGTTTTCCATTTATTAAGCGTAAATCTAAACCTAATTAAATACATAATCAATAGTATTTGTACTAGAATTTACAGAATCCATACGCTAATTTCAGGTCCGATTTTGCTGGATGAACGAAATAAATTATTCAGTTATAACATTGATATTAAAACATTTAAGGTATATTATCTAATTACCTCATTCTTGTCTCGTCGCCGCACTCAACAATGTAGTCGATTTAAACCAATAGATTTATTTTGTATCATTGGAACATAAAGGACTGATAATACTCCAATTCTTTAAAGTCAAACTAAACTGAAACTTATGAAAAGTTTGAACATATTCCTTTTTACATGTTTGAATGTACTTCTTTCCTACGCGCAACCAACGGCAACAATAACAGGAAATACAACGGTATGTCAATTCACCCCTACAACAGTGACTTTTACGGGTTCAAACGGAGCGCCTCCCTATACGTTTACCTATAAAATCAACGGAAGTGCACCACAAACCATAACAACTACTACAGGTAATTCGGTGGCCTTAAATTTACAGAACACTGCATCAGGAAACTTCATGTATACATTGGTTTCGGTTCAAGATGGTCTTGACGCTTCGTCAACTCTTAGTTCAAATGTCAATGTCACAGTCAATGCGTTGCCATTTGTTTCTGCCGGATTAGACCAAGTTGTTTGTGAAGGATTTTATGTAACTCTTGTTGGTTCGGGTGCGACGGCTTACACATGGAATAATTCAGTTATGAATGGTGTCGCGTTCTTGCCTCCAATCGGAACGACCATTTACACCGTGACAGGTGTGTCTTATATGGGATGTTCAAACACAGATCAAGTCGTTGTGACCAACTCTTCAATTCCATTGGACCCTGGAGCAATCATCGACACTGCTTATTGCAACAACGGTTCAATCAGTATCATTCAAAGCGTAATAACATCAGGATACACCTACTCTTGGAGCAATGGAATAACGACGCCAATTCTTACGAATGTACCTGCCGGAACCTATACTTGCAACATTTTCAACTCTTTTGGCTGTTACAGTCAATTTAACTATGTTGTTCCCAACACCGCATTGCCTACAAATTGTGCACAAATCAATGGATCCGTTCATTTTGATAATGATGCCAATTGTACATTAGGTTCGGGAGACTATCCTGTTTCAAATCGATTAATAAAGGCAACTCCAGGTGATTTTTATGCTATGAGTGACCAAAGTGGCAACTATAGTTTTCAATTACCTGCGGGAAATTACACGGTTACCGAGGTGTTCACTTCGAATGATTACGGCAGTGCTTGCAATTTGAGTCATTCGGTGAATCTTGCAACCTCAACCGACATTTCCAACAACAACGATTTTATGGATACCATCAATGGAGTGATCGATTTTCAGGCTGAACTATATACTTCCAACGTGCAGCCTGGCTTTTCGTGTTATCTATTCCCCTACTTCACAAGCATCAATATTACGGGTAGCTTATTGAATGCCGAGGCATGGTTTACCATTCCTGCAGGGGTAACATTGCAATCGTGGTCCTATCCACATACAATTTCAAACGATACAATACATTTTACCATAAATACGCCCCAATGGTTTTACAGTTCGGTGGTATTGAGTGCATCATCAACCTTGTCGTTAGGATCATCGTTAACATTTAGCGCAGGAATCTTACCAAATGCCACGGAGGTCATTACAAACAACAACACAGTGAATCATACCGCCATTGTAACTGGTTCATTTGATCCAAATGATAAAACAACGTTTGTCAATGGTGTTCAAAATGATTCTACGTTGCTTTTATCAGAACAAAAATTAGAGTATCTCATTCGCTTTCAAAATACTGGTACAGCACCTGCTCAAAATATTCATATTCTTGATACCATCCAATCTACACTAAATTTAGGTTCATTTGAACTTGTTGCCTCTAGTCATCCATGTACTGTTTCATTTTTAGACGGAAATGTATTGAAATTCAATTTTGAGGGAATCATGCTCCCCGATTCTAGTTCAAATCAGCCCTTAAGCCATGGATTTGTTCAGTATAATATCAATCAATCCCCACAAAATGTCATTGGTGACGTCATTCGGAATACTGCCTACATTTATTTTGACTTCAATGCTCCTGTGGTCACAAATACCACAGAAGATGAATTGGTAGTAAGCAGTCTTGGATTCAACGAATATTCACTTGAGGATATTATAATATCACCGAATCCGAGTGAATCTTACATCAATGTGGTAAGTCTAAATACCATTGAATCGATTGAATTAACTGACTTGAATGGGAAAACAGTTTATTCAAAAAATCAGATCGAATCTAAGGTGTTATCCATTGATCTAAGCAACTACAATTCAGGAGTCTATTTGGTGAAAATTCAAACAGAAATTGGTCAAGTACTGCGTCGTGTGATTGTCGAGTAAGCATATTTTGCCATGAACAGAAAGAAATTAATTCTTTAAAGTCAAACTAAACCGAAACTTATGAAAAGATTGAAAATTTACCTTGCTTTACTTGCGAATGTTCTTGTTTTGAATGGGTTTACACAAGTAGATTACACTGTCGTTTCAGGAATTGATAATTGTGATGCTACTGCATCATTATATCACCTCAATGTCGACCCTGCCACAATCGTTTGGCATGGCATGGGGATTGTCCCTAAAATTTATACCCAATATGGTGATTTTAACAGATCAAATCTATGTCGTGGAGCGTATAGTGTTACCTATACAACCTATGATGGAGTGCCAATGGTCGTAACCTTTACGATCGTGAACAGTGCAGGTATGCATCCATGTGGTGGGATTAGTGTTGCTTTGATGAACTTCCCTACGATATTATCAGATTGTACTGGTGAAATGACTGCAGTGGGAGCTTCAAACCAATGTGGAAATCTTGATGGTAACCCTCCGTTTTCTTATGTGTGGTCAAATGGGTCTACATCGGATCACATAACCAATATTTGTCCAGGAAAATATATTGTTGTTCAAACAGATGCTGTAGGTTGTGCAGTAGCGAACGGTTATACCATTCACGAAGGGCCAGGTTATTACAACGGTGTAGAAGAATTAACTTTCAACGAAAAAACAATCGTAAAAATTACGGACATCATGGGACGAGAATGCGAATTAGACGCCGGTGAACTGCGGATTGTTCTTTATAGTGATGGGACGATCAAGAAGGTAATTGCGAATTAATTTGATAGGCATAGACTTCCAGAAAAAGTTCATCAATCAATGCGTGCTTGTCAGAGATCATGTGAAAAAAAGTATCAAATGAATTACCGGCTCTTGGCGTTTATCGTGTGCTTATGTGGTAGCGTTTTTGTGGGCAATGCGCAAGTAAACCTTGTGCCGAATGGTAGTTTTGAGGAGATGACCGAGTGCCCGAATGGACCAGGTATGATTGGCTGGAATCAATTGGAGAAATGTTATCCATGGTTCAAGCCCAATGTGGCTACAACAGATGTATTCAATGCATGTGCAAACGCTGACCCATTTCTTTACAATCAGATAGGTGTACCAGCAAATTTTATTGGTTGGCAAGAGGCCTTTGATGGAGATGGGTATATTGGCTTGGAAGGTTTTATTCCAAATGATAATGGAGCAGAATATGCTTCGGTGCGTCTAACTCAAAAGTTAATACCGTGTGAACTCTACCAAGTCCGCTTTTGGGTTAGCTTGTCTGATTACAGCACTCATGCAATTAATACCATCGGAGCGCGACTAGACCGCTTTGCCTTATCATCAATTATCTATCTTGGTTTTGAATTGCCACCACACATCTCAAACGCTTCGTTCATTACGGATACGACAAATTGGGTTTTAATCAGTGGGGTTTACGAAGCTAAAGGCGATGAAGAATACCTTACCATTGGTCGGTTTTTTGACACCTTGCACTACAGCAATTCGACTGTTCCAAGTATCCCGAATGATTGCGACAGTTGTTTTGATTGGCATCCAATTGCAAACTATTACCTGGACTCAGTAAGCGTCATAGAACTTTCTTATCTTCAAGAATCCAAGCAGATTACCAATGTGTTCACGCCAAATCTGGATCACATCAATGAGTTCTGGTATCCAAACTATGTTTGTTTTAACACTTGGAGATGTGAAATTTTCAATCGTTGGGGGCAGGAAGTTTACACATTCAAAGAACATGAATTGGGTTGGAATGGCGAGGACATCAATGGAAATGAACTTGATGATGGAGTGTATTTCTTCCGCATCAGCAACGGAGAGTCCGTTGAAACTGGGTATGTGCATTTGATTCGTTAAATGAAGCATTTGAAAAATTAAGAGTCATTGGAGACGAGGAAAAAGATAAGATGAAACACCTGTTAAAAAGTGATCTTTTATAGAATAAATGAATGGAGAATATTGCTGATTTTATTTTATACGTTTTCTTTGCAATTTGCTTGTTACCCGTTGTGGTGTACATCCTGGCATTTAAAAATCGTCTTTTCACCTTTGCCCCCTTATTTTTTTATGTATCAGTGGATGTCCTATTGATTGTTAGTGAGGTAATCTTCGTCCATTATTTTAAAAATGCCTATCTTATTTGGTGCCTTTCAACCCTTGTATTGGGTTCTTTGATGATTCTCATTCTCAAAAAATTAAGCAACATAAACAGATGGCTTTTTGACCTCATTCTGCTCGCATTTATTGTCATATGCCTTATTGATTTCTATGAGCATAATTTGGGGTTCAATTACACCTCCGATTTAATATTGAATCTTTTAGGTACTGTTTTGTCTGTACTGGTTATTTTTAACCTTATTGGTCAGGTTACCCATAGCAATGCCAATAAAATGGAAGGTCAATTCCTCATTGCCATCTCCTTTTTTGTTCTTCATGCATGTACATTCTTTTTCAGTTTGTTCCAAGATAAAATCTATTCAAGTCTTTCTTCATTGTTTTATGTTTCGTACATTTTCTATTTGCTTATTACTATCATTCATTACGTTCTTTTAAGTTTTGGGATTTGGAAATCAGCACAGAAAAAATAATTGTAGTTGGCGGCATTTTGTTCTCCTTCTTGCTTGGCTTGAGTGTGGTTCAAATGTTCATCTTGTTTCGGCGAAAAGCCACAATGATGAATGTTAAATTCGACATTGAACTCAAAAACAAGGAGCTGGAGATGTTGAACGCCGTTGTGCAAGCGCAGCAGGATGAACGAACCCTTATTGCGCAGAATCTGCACGATGAAGTGGGGTCCATCTTATCCATGGCGCACCGCAATGTCCGTCTCACTTTAAGCAATTTGCCCAATGATTCCCCACTTTTAGAGGACCTTGAGTTCACCAGCGATGTGCTCGATCAATCCATTGAAAAAATCCGCAGCATTTCACAGGGCATGCTGCCGCACTTTCTCTTGAAATTTGGTTTACTCAAGACCCTGCAGCGCTTGATGCTGCAAACGGAGAAAACAGTTGGTCACCCCTGCTCCTTCACCACAAATCTCGCATCAGATATCCCCATGCCCAAACAACAGGAAATTCATGTGTACTACCTTGTCTTGGAACTGCTGAACAATCTCATCAAACATGGGCACCCACAGCATGTTGATTTAACATTTATGCGAAACGAGGATCGACTTTCTGTTGTCTTAAACCACGACGGCGTGGCCATTAGCCAATCCGATTATGAACACCTTTTGAATGACGGTGATGGTGTTGGCCTGCTGTCTGTTGCACACCGAATAACGCTCATTTCAGGCGAGGTCTTCTACCAACGCAATCCAGAGGGAGGGTCCATTGAGTTCTCCATGCCTTATACGAACACAATTATTGAGGAATAACATGAAAAATTCGAGTTATAGAAATCCGGAAAACGTGGTACGCGTCGCTGTTGTAGAAGACCACCTGTTGGTGCGTCAGGGACTCGTGATGATGCTCAAGAAGGAACCGCAGGTTGAAGTGGTTATGCAGGCTGAAAATGGACGAGAGTTTTTGGAACACTTGCCCAAACATACGATTGATGTAGTGCTCCTTGATTTGGATTTACCAATTATGGACGGAAGAGATACCTTATTGGTCCTGCAAAAAGACTTCCCTGAGGTGAAGACTATCATGTTGAGTATGCATGAAGATCCTTGGATTGTTTCGGAACTGATCAAGGAGGGCGCTAAGAGTTTTTTGAAAAAGAATTGCTCATTCGATGCCTTGGTTGATGCACTGTTCGACGTGAAATTTACTGGGAGTCATACCACGGAAATCATGGAGCAAGCCATGGCCGTTAATTTGGAAGAAAACACGCGCAACGAAACATCGGTGCCTGCACTCTATTTATCGGCAAGAGACCAACTGATATTGAAACAAATCTGCGATGGAAAGACAAGCCAGCAAATTGCTGATCAAGTCAATTTATCAAAAAAATCTATAGATGCCATCCGTTCTGATTTATTGAAGCAAGTTGGCGCAAAGAACCCCACGGAGTTTCTTCGCAAATGTATTCTCTTGGGCTTGTACAAAGTCCGAACAGATGAACAAATCACCAATGAAGAAGAACTGAACGAAATTTTAAAATCGCAGCGCAAATACCGCCGCAAAGAAAATGATGTACCCGATTCCGAATAGTGATTTTTTTTTGGATTGAGGGCTAATGGAGTTTAGCTTTAGTGTTGCACTAGGTACAACGAATTGAATTTAACTATTGACCTTCAATATTTTAATTTGTATCTTTCTTATCAAACTACTAACTTATGAAAACTACAAGTATTGTCATTTTCTGTATCACTGCATTTTGCTTAAGTGCGCAGAACAATTCAGTCATTCTTGACCATAATAACAGCGCAGCATTTATTTCAGAAGGCGGTACTTTTTTTTATGATTTTTCAGATACCAATAAAGGTTACCGGGTTCCCAAAAATTCGAATTTCGAATCCATATTTTCAGCTCAGTTTTGGTTTGCTGGGAAGGATGAAAACAACCAAATACGAATGGCGCGCGGAGGACAACCAAGCGGGAATTACGATTTTTTTAACGGACCAATTTCTGGTGCTGGCACCTACTCCAACCCCGATTATCAAAGTCGATGGGACATGCCAATCTGGAAAATTTGTCAAACAGAAATCGATCATTTCAATTTATGGTGGAATTGCAATAATGGTAGCGTCGTAATTGGATGTGATACGGTAACTAGTCCATCAGCCGATTTATTGCAACGCATTGAGTCATGGCCCGCAACTGGCGATGCAGCTGCAGGTCAAAGCTATTACCTAGCACCTTTTTACGACCGCAATGGTGACGGTGTGTATTCGCCGTTGAATGATGGTGATTATCCCATATTGAAAGGATGTTGTGGGGCATACATGATACAAAATGATGCTGCCGAAAGTCATACCTACTCAAATACGGATTCGCTTGGTTTAGAAATTCATTACCAGTTTTACCAGTACAGAACTTGGGACTATTTGAATGATGTCACATTCATCGATGTCATGGCCATCAATCGAGGCACGACGAATTATCATGAATTCACCCATAGCTTTTTGGTCGATGGCGAAATCGGGAATGTTTTCGATGATTTTTTTGGCGTTGATTCAACCCTGAACTGCATGTATTTTTACAATGCGGATAATTTGGATGAAGCCAATTCTATGACCATTGGTTATGGTGAAAACCCTCCTGCATTGGGAATCGTCAGCTTAAGAAACCCAATGAACTCAAGTTTAGTTCCGTTCGATCCTTTCATAACTTCATCCACTTGGAATTACATGCATGGATTGCAATTCGGCGGTGAGGTAATGTTAAATCCGAGTAATAACCCCACTAATTTCATGTTCAACGGTAATCCAAATATCCCCTCTGAATGGAGCATGTACTCCGCAAGTTCAATTCCAAATGATTATAGAGGATTGGCTTCTTATCAAAAAGGAGATTTCAACGTGGGAGACACTCTGCTTCAAACGTATGCCATTATCTCTGCGCGTACCGGTAATCACATAGAAAATGTCCAAAGCGTCCTTGATATTGCAAGTAGCCTACACACTTTTTACAATACCACAAACAATCCTGTGTGTCAAAATGGAACCTTGTCTCTTGAGGAAAACGGCGAATCGGAATTTTCCATTTATCCAAACCCGGCGAAAGATCACCTAACGGTATCCGGAATACACAACAATTTGTTTGGTTCAACAGCAATCATTTCAGAACTATCAGGAAAAAAATTGTTCACCTTAAACATTTCCAAAAGCACCATTGATTTCACGTTGGAAGGGTTTGCACCTGGTCTTTATTTAATGACAATTGGAGACCTTACCAAACGATTCGTGGTTGAATAAGACAAACCTACTTCTTCATGTCCCGGAAATGCTCATACTTGTCCTTGATGAAGGTGATGAGTTCCATTTCTGTGGCGGTTTTTAAAAAGTCCTCGTTGACATTCAGGAAAGCAATGAAGTTGTCGAATTCTTCTTCGTCGAGCTCGATGATGTCGTAGGCAATGTAGGTGCGCAACAGTTCTTTCACGACGCGGCGCTGGTCATCCTTGTAATTCTGCTCTGCGATCCACCGTTTGTTTTGCTCCTTTTTTGAAAATGCTTGGTACAAGGCGGTGATGGGGCTTTGTAACATCTCAATTCCGGTAACCATTCGTGTTTCGCGCATCGCCAAGGCTTCACGTTCCTCGCGGATCTGCTCAAGTGATTTCAACGGACGGACAACCACCTCGCGCACATCTTGTGGTTTGGGTTCAATGAAAATTGTTTTTAAGAACTGGCAATTGGAATCGGCCCTCACCACCAATTTCACCAGTGGATATTCACGCACTGAAATGGAAAGGCTGTCGCCATTGTTAACATACACGCTGAATGTCCCGTTGGGCTGACCGAAAACGCCTTGTCCAGTGCGGCGATTCACGATCATCAGGTTGTAGAAGTTTTGAGGTCGTAGGGTGTCGACTACTTTTCCAGTGAACAGCACTTTGTCACACTGTTGCGCTTGGGTCAACAGCGAAAGGAACAGAAAACTAAAAAGTGCAGCAACTTTCATGGAGAACGAAATAACGAAAAAAAGCTGAGTTGGGCTTTATGCAGATGTTAGAAAGTGTTAATCTATCCGTGAAATTGATTTACAAATGTAATTTACAAAAGTAAACTAACGGGTATCCATAAATAAACACCATGAGTTTTGTATTTTTGCCCCATGAAACGCGTCGTTGTAGGACTTTCCGGAGGAGTAGATTCCAGTGTTGCCGCTCACCTTTTGCTTCAAGAAGGCTACGAGGTGATTGGTATGTTCATGCGCAACTGGCACGATGAGAGTGTTACCCTGTCGGATGAATGCCCATGGATTGATGATTCGAACGATGCTTTGCTTGTTGCACAGCAGCTTGGTATCCCCTTCCAGGTGATCGATTTGAGCGCCGAATACAAATCACGCATCGTGGATTACATGTTTCATGAATATGAGTCCGGTCGCACGCCCAATCCAGATGTCCTGTGCAACCGCGAAATCAAGTTTGATGTATTCTTGAAGGCAGCGCTCGAACTGGGCGCAGATTTTGTCGCTACAGGCCATTATTGCCGCCGCATAGAGCACGAAGACGACACTGTTGGACTTGGTGCTGGCTTGGATCCGAACAAAGACCAATCGTACTTTCTGTGTCAGTTGAACCAAGAACAACTTTCGCGCGCCCTCTTCCCGATTGGATACTTACAAAAGTCTGAAGTTCGCGCCATCGCCAAAGAAGTTGGCTTCGTGACTGCAGAAAAGAAAGACTCGCAAGGCCTTTGCTTCATTGGTAAGATCAGCCTACCCACCTTCTTGCAGCAGCAATTGAAGCCAAAGACCGGGGATATCATTGAAATTCCACCGTCACAGCCTCAATACGATGCGTACAATGCTTTAGAACCTTGCCGTGAGAATGTCATTGAATTGAGCAAGCCCTTCGTGTACTCGCCTGAAATGGGTCAAAAAATTACCACGCATCAAGGCGCACATTACTACACGATTGGTCAGCGCAAA
>Ga0114977_10002390_pt1 | contig 12067 bp, 9 predicted proteins | sample S_130805_MF_Meta_FD_87026 | JGI IMG/M metagenome (GOLD analysis project Ga0114977, IMG submission 87026) | Freshwater microbial communities from Lake Simoncouche, Canada to study carbon cycling - S_130805_MF_MetaG | ecosystem: Environmental > Aquatic > Freshwater > Lake | place: Lake...
AGCGATGATTTGGAAACCAGCGGTACAAGCACCGGAAACAAAGAGGATAAATCCGACGGTACGTAGTCTTCCTCGAATGAGGCTTATGGCTAATCCGGCAAGAGCTAACGGAATCCAGGGTGAATCTGACAGGTAGGTAATTGAGCCGTCTAGTAGTAGTCGGGATCTCAGTTGATCCTTAACTTGCGGTAGGGATCGAATAGTCACACCGACTACCAAGAGTATGGCCACAGTGATTTGAACTGGGTGCGAACGCAACCTTTTAACGAGCGGGGGGACCGATAACACGGCGAGAGCAAAAAGTGGGTAAATCGCTGCTACTTGATACACGGCAAACGAAAGAACTGAAATAGCCATGAGCAAGCTCGCCTTGATCATGAATGAAGAAGGGGTCACGATAACGGCGACCATTGCGGCGCAAAGAGACATTGCGGCTACCGCAGAAGAAAATCCTGAACGAAACATCTCATTCATCACCCATGGCATCGTGATTGAAAACAATCCCACTAACACGAAAACCGCCAGCTGTAACACCGAAACTTGATGCTGGAGAAGATCTCCCTTTTTCTCGGTGAGGGCTACGACAGCCGCGATAACGCTTGCCGAAATCAAAATGCCGAAAAAGGCATAAATGGCCGCGACCGAATACTGATCATTGAATTGAAAAAGTCCTGTAGAACCGAGTCCATCTGAAACAAGGGAGGACAGCGAGGCCCCCAAGTCGCCTTGACTTGAGAAATTGCTCAAGCTTGTAAATCCAGAAGTAACACGAATTCTTTGCACATGGAGGAAGAAATTTCGACCGTCACCACTGGCAGTAGTAACAATATAAGAAACAGGGTCTTTGAATTTCTTAACGGTGCTTATGAGTAGAGGTAGAAAAGTGACCACCATTAACAGTGGATTCACTTCCTTTGGTTTCTGAGGTGCCCTCAGGTTGCGAGCGATTAAGAGAGCAATCAGAACAGGCACAAAAGCAATCAAGATTGATCCGAATCGATTCAGTTCCACCAATTGTTCAAGGGTTGTATCTCGTGCCACAAACGGTTTGATTATCGCTTCATCGAAAAACCAGGACCGCGTAAGTCCCAGCCCACGCATGAGAGGTATTAAGAAAAAGAATTCAACCAGAGTTGCCATAAGTGTGCTGATGAGCCCAACGCAGATGCCGAATGCTGTCCCAAAATAAGGGATGGCAACGATGGCAAATAACAGCGAAGACAGAACAAATCCCGCCATCACAGGCCCACCAACAAAGTTGGCGCAGGCGGTCAAAAATGCAATCGGAATCATCTTTGCCAACGCTTGCTTCTGAAATAAGGAGAGTTGAGGACTTCGAGACAGGTAGTTAAAACTCATTGTTCCCAGAGCCTACTTAAATACTTGACATGAAGAATGAACAACTGCTGATGAGATATTCACAAACTCCAAGCTGCTTCATGCAGGTCATTTGAATGATTAGAGTGACTCGGGTGAGTCTTCAGGCGCCCAAGAAAACACCCCAGCGATTGACGCGGTTTGTTAAATCTGGTTTTGGAGTCGGGGCAGTGGCCATCATTTTTTGTCCCGTGGTTTTTGGCCCTTTTGAAGGCTGGACGGAAATCAAGACGAACACAAGCCAAGTTTCAGTTGAGCCACGCTTAAGTTTTGCGTATCTTGGCAACCTTGCAAATTGGTTGGGTGATCGCGTCACTCTGAAGGATCAAGCGATCAGGGTTGACTCAAAGATTGATCGGTTGATCTTCAATGAAAGTGCCGCAGCTGGATCTGTTTCGCCCAGAGTGCTGGAAGGCGAGGGAGGAGTTGCATTTATCGCTGATGCTTTCAACGAAGCTTGCAATCCACACATACCAACAAGTGATCTGATTCAACGAATGAAATTACTTTCACAAGTCATTGTTGATTCTGGACGAGAATTCAGGTTGATTGTTTCTCCCGACAAAAGTTCGATACTGACAGATTATTTGCCAAATACTTTTGACTTGAAAAGTTGCTTTGAAACCTACAACAACGATTTTTGGAGTCAATTGTCTTCCAGCGACATAAGTGGGTTCGTTGATTTGCGTTCTGAATTGAACGCTCAACGAATTTCCAGGCGAGAAATTCTCTACAAAAAGCGCGACACCCATTGGGATAATGCAGGCGGGGCTATGGCCTCAAAGGCAGTGGTCAATTCAATTTCCCCCGGTCTATGGGAAGATGACCTTCTTAAATTTTCGGGATTGTTATCAGAAGGTGGTGACTTAGACCTTCTTCTAGGTTCACCATTCATTGATTCGGTCCCGTCATATTCGTTAACGAGAGCAGATGTTGCACAGGTGTCATCTGATGCGATTGATGACAGCGATCATGGTCAGAATCGACGAGTCATCAACACGTCATCGGATTCAATTTTGATTCCAGGACGAACCTTGATTTTTGGAGACTCATTTGCTGAAGCATCTCAACCATTTTTTCTAAGCTATTTTGCCGATGTCACCTTGATGAGACTCGACAATTTCTCGCTGGACAAATATGTTGATTTGATCAGAGAAGCCGACAGAGTCCTGTTCTGGTCAGTCGAACGTTCTTTTCCCTATCGTGTTGCCTATGACTGGGGAACAGAGAATTTTCTCAATGCCCTTGCGAATGCGTTGAAGTAGGGAAGTCACATGGTTTTTTCAGATCCATCATTCCTTTTTTACTTCTTACCGCTTGTTTTATCTCTGTACTGGTTAGGTGCTTGGCGCCAGAGAAATCTATTTCTGCTATTGGTGAGTTTGGTTTTCTATACATCTGGGGGTGGTCGGCTGGTTCTTCTTCTTGCGGGAAGTGCATCGTTGACCTTTTGTGCTGCTCTCGCCATGGAGAAATCCAAAATTGGAACTAGAAAGCAAGTTGTTCAACGTGTAACCGTCGTTGTATTGCTCGCCTCTTTGATCGTGTGGAAGTACGCAGGGTTTGTTCTTCGACAGCTAAGCGAAATCATTCAGAATTTGGGTGGATCTGCACATTTCAGTCTTGACTTAGTGTTGCCCATAGCAATTAGTTTCTACACATTTCAATGCATTAGCTATTTGATCGATGTCGGTCGACGTGAAGTGGTGGCAGAAAAGAACTTCATCACATTTTTGTGTTACGTCTTATTCTTTCCACACCTTTTAGCTGGGCCAATTGTTCGGTATAAAGATGTTGCAGATCAGTTAGCAACACGGCCGACCAGTTTGTGGGGGTCGTTCTCTTCGTCATGCCCACGTTTCTTTTGGGGATTAGCAAAAAAAGTCTTGATCGCAGATCAGGCAGCGCAGATAGCGAACGCAGCATTTGGTATTGCTGGCTATCAAATCGGGGCGTTAGACACCGTGGTTGGCGTCGTCGCGTATTCGATTCAGATCTATTTTGATTTTTCTGGCTATTCCGATATGGCCATCGGACTTGCAGGAATGTTTGGCATAAAGTTTCAAGAAAACTTCAGGCATCCTTACTCGTCAAGTTCGGTAACCGATTTTTGGCGTAGGTGGCACATTTCTCTATCGTCATGGTTCAAGGATTACGTCTATATCCCTCTCGGTGGTAACCGCAAAGGTTCTAAACGTACCTACTGCAATCTTGTCTTGATCTTTGTTCTGACGGGCCTTTGGCATGGTGCAAACTGGACTTTCTTGGTCTGGGGACTTGTCCATGGCACCGCTCTTATTCTTGAGAGGTATTTCCTTGCTGGGGATAAAGAACGACCTTGGCTTGTCCGGGCGCTTTTGAAAATTTGGACAATCACAATTGTGATGCTCGGTTGGCTTTTGTTCAGAGCTGTCGATTTAGCGCACGCAGGCGAACTTCTCAGTGCTTTGGGCGGTCGATCTGGTTTTGGTATTTCGCCTTTGGTTCAAGCGGCTCTGACGCCACAAAGAATCTTTTGGACGTGCATTGGTTTGGTTGCCTTCTTGCTCCCCAAACAAAAGTCGTTTGGCGAGAAACTTGGTGATGAACAAGGAAACCTCATTCTCAGCACGGTCGCCCTGGCCGGGGGTGCGTTGGCCTCGGTTTACGTGCTGTCTTCCTCGTTCAGTCCATTTTTGTATTTTAAATTTTGAGGATCCAATAAGTCCGAGCCGCGGCAAAAAATGAAATCTTTGGATTGCGAACACGACGTAGAGTTGTTTACATGGGATCTGACAACGAGGAAGGTTTCTCAGTAAGTATCAGCGGGTATTTGCAGGCTGAGCTGGGCGTTGGAGAAGTAGGTCGGATCCTTGCCCGGGGAGCGGATCATGCGAAAATCAATTACTCGACGCTCACCTCGACCCGGACAATTAATCGCCAGAACTTCGGGTTTGTAGAACGATCTTCTGGAGAGTCTTCATTAATCAACTTGATAGCCGTTAATGCCGACCAAATGAAAATTTGGGCTCAAGATGTTGGGCCAGAAGTCGTAGAAGGCCGTTACAACATTGGGGTTTGGTCATGGGAACTAGAGGATTTCCCTGAAATGTTTGATGAGGCCTTTAATTTTGTTGATGAAGTCTGGGCGATTTCAGAATTTACTCAAAGTGCGATTCAGAAGCGAACAAACAAGCCCGTATTTGCGATACCACTTCATGTTGAATCACCTAGTTCGGTGGATATCGAAAAGTTAGATCGAGCCCCGATCGGTCTTGATCGAGACGATCAATACTTCTTATTCATGTTTGACTTCCTGAGCGAGATTGACCGAAAGAATCCACTCGGTCTCATTGACTCTTTCAAAATGGCGTTCGCTCCAAATTCTGGGCCGAAGTTGGTCATTAAGACAATTAATGGAAGTGTGAAAAGCGAAGACCTGGAAGCAGTTCATCAAGCTGTCGTAGATCGTCCCGACATTGTGGTGTACGACGGTTATCTCGATAAATCTCAGCGCACTTCGTTGATCGCAGAGTGTTTGGCGTATATGTCGCTGCATCGTTCTGAGGGTTATGGATTAACGATGGCCGAGGCCATGTCGCACGGCAAGCCGGTCATCGCTACTGCCTATTCGGCAAACTGCGAATTTATGTCGGATGGAGACAGCTTGTTGATTCCGTTCCAACTGATTTCCACTTTGGGCAACCCGACCTATCCATACGATTCGCATTGGGCCGATCCAGATAAGGGTGCAGCTGCTGCGGCCATGAGAAGAGTATTCACCGATGAAGATTTTGCTCAACAGTTAGGACATAGGGCGCGCACTGCGCAGCAAACGAACTCTTCTGTCCAACAGACAAGTGAGTTCATGTTAGATCGCTTGGGCAAAATTCAAAAGGCGTTGACTCAAGTCAAGAATTCTGGCTTGGCGGTTCCTAAGGGCCACCTTTCAATGATCATTGATCGGCTAGACCCTAAGCACGAAAACAGCGGTAGCGAAATCGCGATACCAATTGTAATAAGTCATCGCAGGTTCGACCTTCGCAAAATTAAGAGCTTGAGGTATTTAGTTCGATTGGCCCGAAAGATCGTGAGGCGTCTGAAAAATCGTGCGGATTGAAGTTGATCTTTTTCGGGTCGGTGTCTGTTAACGATGTAGAGAAAACAGATTTTGCTCATAGCAAGCAACTATCTAGCACACTGTTTGGGAATTTGTTGATGATTGGTTCAATGTGGCGGTTCAAGGTTCATACAATGAAAAAATGCTCGCAGTAGTCACGATCGTGGCCAAGAATTATTTGGCTCAGGCTTCGATCCTTGAGCGATCGTTCTTAAAATTCCACCCTGAAGCTGAGTTCTTTACACTTTTGATTGACGGCAATGCCGAGTCAAAAGAAACCATTTCAAGTCAGGGGACTATTTTGATCCCTTCCGATTTGGACATCGCAGCTGAGACGTTAGAGCGAATGGCGACAATTTATGACGTCATGGAGTTCGCTACTGCGCTGAAACCAAAAGCTCTAGAACTAGTTCTCAAACTGACCGGGAAGAATGTTGCGTACATTGATCCTGATATTGAGATATTTAAAACTTTGGATGTAGTGGTTGAGGGACTCGAGAATCACCCAATCGTCCTGACCCCACACAATATTTTTCCGATGCCACGAGACGGAATGGAAACATCTGAGCAAGCAATTCGTTACTCAGGAATTTTCAACTTGGGTTTTGTCGCCGTGAGTTCAATGGCTCTGCCCTTTTTAAATTGGTGGCATGTTCGATTGGTTACCGACGCAGTTGTTGATTTTGAAAGTTCATTGTTTACCGATCAACGATGGGTCGATTTTGTACCGGCATTGTTTAATGTCAAAGTTCTCAAAAATCCTGGTTTGAATGTTGCCTATTGGAATATTCACGAGCGTGATTTATCTAGAAATTCAGTAGGCGAAGTTCTTGCCAACGGTGAACCTTTGTATTTTTACCACTTCAGTGGGTATGACCCATTGACGCCGTGGATCTTGACGAAACACGATGGCAGTCGTCCCCGTTTCTCGTTTGAGAATTCAGTAGTTCTGCGAGAACTTTGCGATGACTACGGCAACCAGTTAGAGCGCAACAATTTTTCATCACTACGCAAGACTCCTTACGGCTTGAACTGCTCAATTGATGGATTTCCGCTGACGAAAGAAATTCGAAGGTCATATCGAAATTGGTGGCTCTCGGCGATGAGTGATGGCGAAGCATGGCCACCCAGTGCATTTTCAAAAGAAGAGAAATTCTTAGATTGGATGATTGCGCCAGTACTAGGTGCGCTGCATAGCCCTCACTCGCGTGCCGAAAGAGTTTTGTGGGAAAATAGTCATTACCTTCGGGATCGATTTCCTGATATTGATGCAACATCAAGTGTTACTTATCGTGATTGGTTAGATCGTTCCCCCGATCGAAAAAGTCTGTATAACCAGATCACAGAAATTGATTCGACGATGATTGATATTCAATCAACGGGCTGGAACGTGTTGTCAGCAAATGGTGATGACGGCGATTTAGCCGACATGCGTGATCGTTGCAAAGTACTTGTACAGGCCTGCGGACTCCCGGTTGAGCAAATAAAAATCAGAGAATCCACGCCGCTCAACGGTTTTGAGTTTCGTCCGACGGCATCGGCATTCCCGGTTTATGAAGATTTGATTGCGGTTAACTTCAACGGCGAGGCGGGCCGACTGATTGATCAGGCGGGCTTTACCCGCCGCCCTATCCGGCGAAGAATCTTGTTGAACATGTGGGATTTTAATGAGGTCAATCCTGAGACAGTGAAGATGTATCAAAGTTTTGATGAAATCTGGTGTCCAAGCGAATTCGTGTTGCAGTCGGTACCAAAATCTTGTCGGACGAAAGTCGTCCCGGTCAATATTCCGCTTGAAGATCCCGCAAACTTTGCGGGAATAACGAAATCAACAATGGGGATCCCCGAAGATTTCGTTTTCCTGTCAATATTCGACGGTGGACGGTTCGCAGGTCGCGATAACCCACTGGCTGTTGTAAACGCGTACCTACAAAGTTTTCAAACGACTTCGGGTACTCGGCTAGTCATGAGAATCGTCAATGGAGTGTTGTCAACACGACTCATATCTCAAATGCGTTATGTGGCTCGGGGTCGACCCGATGTCGCTTTTGTCGAGGGTGATAGTTATCAAGGTGAAATGATTGGCCTCATCAATGCGGCAGACTGTTACGTCTCGATGCACCGTACAACTGCATTCGGCATCAATATGGCGCGAGCAGCTCTCGCGGGTAAACCGTTGATTGCTACTGGTTATTCGGGAAATCTGGCTTTCATGGGCGAATTGGGCTTGAAGGTTGAATACTCGTTACAGAGAGTGCACGAGGACGATTCTTACGCCCCCGAGCATGCGCAGTGGGCCAAAGCCGATGTTGATGACGCAGCGAACAAAATGAGAGTTGTTGCCAGCGATTATTCTCGTGTTTCCGAGGCAGCCCGAGAATGGTCAACTCAGATTCGCGAAAAGTATTCGATTCATAATTCTGTTCAAACCGTACGTAACTCAATTTTAGGAATTTAGATCATGAAGAATTCCCACTGGAAGGACATTGAAAGTTGTGAATAACTCGAGTGAAATTCAAATCAGCTTGTTGAAGGAAGAACTAGCAACAGTCCAGGCTTTGCTTGACGAATCTCTTCGTGCCAATGCCGAATTAGTTCCGGCCGCTCGCGAATTTAAGAAACTGCAATCTTCTCGAGGCTTTCAGTTGGCCTTTTTCCCGATTCGGGTAGCGCGACGACTCTTACGTCGCTGAATTCTTGTCACGATTGAAGTTGGCGACTGCTTCAGAAAGCACAAGTTCTGTTTTACTGATGACGCTTTCCCAGGTGTAAACATCATTGATGTATGTGTGTCCCCAGGTGCCCATTTGTGCGGCCTCTTGCGGGTGTTCAAGTAAGTAATTGACCGCAATTGCAAAATCGATATAGGTGGAAAAACTGAGTCCTCCGCGCGCACGCTGAGTCTGGCCGACGAGGACATTGTTTTTCTCTTGCACCAGAACTGGTCTCTTCTGCGACCAGGCTTCGCATAGGACTATGGAGAAGCTTTCGAAATATGAAGGTTGGACCAACGCAAGTGAATGTTGAATCAACGACAATTTTTCAGATTCCGAAACATATCCGGTGTAGATGATTGACTCTGAGTCTTCTGGATTCTCCGGACGTTCTCCAACAATCACTAACTTGAGCTCAGATTTTGTTTGTTGCTGAAAAGTCTGGAAGTAGTCGATCAGCAACGGCAGGCCTTTGGCCGAATCATTTCGTCCGACATAGACAAGATATTCGGAAGGCTGGATTCGGCTATTGAATAATTGCGGCGTCGAGGCATCGATAGAGGACTGTTGAAACCCAATACCCACGACCTGTCCGCGGGGTTTTGACTTGAAGCGTTTACGAACCAGATCTTGCTCTTCAGGCGTTAAAAACAAAAATGCGTCGGGCATGCTGAAAAGGAAATCGAAAAGGGACAGCCAAATTTCTGACTCATTATGTGCGGTTGGTTGCATCACAATCGGCAAACGTTTGTAGAGCACAGGAAGCGCAGTTGTGGTTGTGTAGTACAGATAGGTCATGCAGACAGCGACGTCAAAACGGTCGTAATTCTGCTGGAGCCAATCTTGGTAGCCCTGCAAGGAAGGCCCCATTTTTTGAGACCACGTGTGTTGAAATTCGGTGGACATTGGTCGTGGTCCAAAGAAGGTGCGACGTTGGTATGGCGAAAACTCTTCTTCAACGCGAGGCGAAGTAACAGGCAATCGGTGCACAATGACACCATTAAGGACTGAAGTCCCTGCCGCGATCTCGTTTTCCCATGTCCGGTAATCGACTGCGCAACTTGTAATCACTTCGACGTGATGTCCGGCTGCAACTAGATTCTCGGCAAAAGCGCGACACGCATTTTCTGAACCACCGACGATGGATTCTCCGTAGCGTTGTACGGTGTAGAGAATACGCATGATTCAGTGCTGCTGATTCACTACTCAGTGGGACGATTGCTGGGGTTTTTTGCAAGAGAACGCTCAGTATCAAGAGCATCCACCACTGCAAGTCGATCGACGACTGCTGACAGAAGATCTGCCAATTGGCGTTCGTCTGCTGATCGTTGAGCCTCAAAAAGTCTCTTTGTTTCGCTAACGAGCGTGTTGAACAGTTGCACCTGTGCTTCGGCTATCTGCCGATTGCGAGTAATTTGACGTGATGTAAGACGACACATGATTCGGTGAATGAGAGAGCCCCCGGGAAAGCGCGAGCTCGTATTGGGTGACTGTTCAATTTGCTTGATGAGGTCGTTCGACTGCGACTCTAAAAGCGACAGAGTCTGCGTTGATAGCTCAAATCGACTAGCGGCCCCGAGCAAGTGGCGATAAATGAGTTCGTGCTCTGTTTCTCGAGAACTTGAATCTACTGAGGCCGATTGCAGACGAAGTTTGGCGATCGCTTCCTCAATTTGTGAGAAGGTTTTTGCTGAATCGGCTTGCTCCATAAAATCCTCAAACTTCTTCGGGAAGTCGGCGACCCATACGGTTAAAGATTGCCCAGCCAATCGCAAGACTGGCGAAGGCCGAAATCACCATTGCTGCCAAGCGGGGCAGCGACGGGGCAGTGGCATCGTACAAGAGGTCTCGATAGGTGTTAACGAAAGCGCCCATTGGGTTCAGTCGAAGAATGTCGTTGGCCCAATCGGGTGCTCGTTCTTCGACCACGCTGGGGGCGTAGACCACCGGAGTAAGGAAAAACCATACTTGAATAAAAATCGTCCAGAGATAGGTGATATCTCTGAAGTACACCGACAATGTGCTCAGAGCAAGTGCGAAGCCCGAAGCGAAGATGGCAAGTAGCAGGCTCACCAAGATGACGACGGGGAGCCAGGGCAAGAAGGGGCTGCCGGCAATCAGCAAGACAACGGCAAGCAAGCCCATTTCAATCGAGAACTGCACACATGCATGAAGCACGTTGCTGAAGACCAAGACTTCACGAGGGAAGGCCACACGACGGACCAATCCCGAATTGGCCGAGATTGCCCCCATGCCGAGGTTGGTGATGAGAGAAAAGAAGTTCCACGGCAACAGGGCACACAGCAAGAAATAAGCGAACCCGGTGAGGCCACTCGGGTCGCCGACTGGGGCATTGGATTCAAACAACACACCGAAGACGAATGAATAGATGGCCACGGTGGCGAGGGGGTTGAGCATTGACCAAGCCCAGCCAAGCAACGAACGGCGGTACTTGGTGCGGAGTTCACGGAGAGTCAGGTTCCACAACAGTTCGCGGGAATCAAAGACTCGTTTCAGACTTTTCATGACCTAGGAGAGCCTAGTTGGTGGTTCGACTGGGAGGGTGTTGCTCAGGCGAGCCCTCCATCGGCAAGAATGGTCAGGCATGTCAAACCAAGCTGTCGTTGTCTCTGGTCTGTGGAAAAACTTCCGCCTGTATCACGAGCGAAATCAATATTTGAAGGCCGCTATTTTACGGGGTCGTCGAGCTCGCTATGAAGAATTCTGGGCCCTCCGAGAGATCGACTTCACTGTGCCGACTGGAACGACGTTTGGCGTCATCGGTTCAAATGGTTCAGGTAAGAGCACGTTGCTGAAGTGCCTCACTGGCATCTTGACTCCCGACAAGGGCTCGGTAAAAGTGACTGGTCGAATCTCAGCACTGCTCGAATTGGGCGCAGGCTTTCACCCCGAACTGACGGGGCGCGAAAACGTCTTTATGAACGGCGCGATTTTGGGTTTGACCAAGAAAGAGATCACCGACAAGTTCAGCGACATTGTTGAGTTTGCTGGTCTCGAAGAATTCATTGACACGCCAGTCAAAAACTATTCGTCGGGAATGTTTGTGCGCTTGGGCTTTGCAGTTGCTGCCCACGTCGAACCCGAAGTGTTGCTGATTGATGAAGTGTTGTCGGTCGGTGACGAAAGTTTTCAGCGCAAGAGCGCTGAACGCATCGAGCAGTTTCGTCGTGAAGGTCGCACGATCGTTTTTGTGAGTCATGGGTTGGGTTCGGTCGAACAACTCTGTGAACAAGTCGCTTGGATTGAAAAAGGTGAATTGAAAATGATTGGTAAAGCCGGAGAAGTGATTTCGGCATATCAGGGTCAGAGTCATCAGGCAGCCCGTATTGAAGGTGAACTTGGCCAACGTTGGGGCAGCGGCGAAGCACAAATCGTTGCCGTGCAATTACTTGACGCAGCGAATCAACCTCTTGATGTTTTAACGACGTTGGAGCCAGCAAAGATTCGAGTTGAACTCACTTCTCATATGCCGATCCAAGATCCGGTTGTCACTGTGCGCATTGACACGCTTGCTGGGCATCCCGTGTGGGGTTCGTCAACTCGTCGAAATGGCAAGTCAATGGGACTCGTTGAAGGGCCGGCCAGTGTTGAAGTAGCAATACCTTCGGTGCCGTTGCTCGAGGGTGTGTACGACCTGACGGTTGCATTAACCGACCACACCGAAATGAGTCCATACGACCATTGGGAAAAGCGTGTCCGCTTTGAAGTGCGTCAGTACAAGGCCTACGACTTGGGCACGGTTCATATTCCTGCTGAGTGGTCAATCAGTGGCACTCGCGGTGTGAAGCAAGGCGGCTGACATGCCGCACGTGAGTTGTATTTCGGTGACATACGGACCGACTCCTGAACTATTTTC
>Ga0114977_10002394_pt1 | contig 12055 bp, 13 predicted proteins | sample S_130805_MF_Meta_FD_87026 | JGI IMG/M metagenome (GOLD analysis project Ga0114977, IMG submission 87026) | Freshwater microbial communities from Lake Simoncouche, Canada to study carbon cycling - S_130805_MF_MetaG | ecosystem: Environmental > Aquatic > Freshwater > Lake | place: Lake...
GTCGCAAATATCGAAGCGTCTCTTCGTCGATTGGAAATATTGCACATGTCGAACCGTACTCAGGTGACATATTTACAATTGTCGTGCGGTTCGCCATTGGAACAGAGACCACACCAGGGCCATAAAATTCTACGAATTTTCCAACGACGCCGTGCTTACGTAACATCTCGGTAATCGTCAGCGCCATATCAGTTGCCGTTGTGCCAAGCGGCAACTGGCCCGTTAACTTGAAACCAACCACGCGAGGAATCAACATTGATACTGGTTGACCTAACAGAGCTGCCTCGGCCTCGATGCCACCGACTCCCCAGCCTAGAACAGCTAAACCATTGACCATCGTTGTATGCGAATCTGTTCCTACAACCGTGTCGGGATAGGCGCGAAGTACGCCTGCAACTTCGCGTGTCATGACAACGCGCGCTAAATACTCAATATTTACTTGGTGAACGATTCCAGTTCCAGGCGGAACAACTTTGAACTCATCAAATGCACTCTGTCCCCAACGCAAAAAGCGATAACGCTCTTGATTGCGTTCGTACTCGATATCTGTGTTCTTTTCGAATGAGTCTTTAGTACCAAAAACATCGGCGATCACGGAGTGATCAATTACCAACTCAGCTGGTGCCAAGGGATTTACTTTTGAAGGATCTCCCCCAAGGTCGACAATCGCCTCACGCATAGTGGCAAGGTCAACAACACATGGAACGCCAGTGAAATCCTGCATAAGCACTCTCGCCGGGGTGAACTGAATTTCGGTATCTGGTTCAACCGAAGGATCCCAGTTAGCCAGGGCTTTTATATGTTCAGCGGTTATGTTGGCGCCATCTTCAGTACGCAGTAGGTTCTCGAGAAGTACCTTTAACGAAAATGGAAGAGTCGCCGCGCCTTCGATGGCAGAGATATCGAATATCTCATAACTCTTACCCGCAACTTCAAGATTTTTTTTTGCGCTGTAGGAGTTTTTGCTCATTATGTACCTTCCACGTTAAGGATTTAAGCGTCAAGATACCTTAGCCGGAAGGTACAACGCAACACACTCGATGTGATGTGTCATCGGAAAGAGATCAAAAGCCCTTATTTTATGGAGTGAATAGCCAAGCTCTGAAAAGTAAGCAGAATCACGTGCCAGCGCGGCCGGGTCGCATGCCACGTAAACAACTGCGCGCGGTTTAATCCGTGCAATCTCCGAGAGTACGATTTTTCCAGCACCATCTCGTGGAGGATCTAAAACAACAACATCAGCACTTGTTACTCGTGGGAGCAACTGTGCAACATCCCCCGTTATCACTTTCACGTTTTTATCATCTGCAAAGTTACGTTTTGCATCACCTGTTGCGCTCTTGGATCCTTCATAGAGTTCGATAGATCCTGTATCTCCAACGTATGGAATAAGCGCTGCGGTGAATAGCCCAACTCCGCCATAGAGATCTAATACACGATCTCCTTCTCGAATATTTGCAAAATCTAAGACTGCGCTAGTTAATGCTTCTGGTGCATCTTTATGACTTTGCCAAAAAGATTCTTGACTCACTTCCAGGCTTCTGCCCGCGACATCTTCATGTAGTACGTGAGATCCCTCAGTAAGACGAGGCTTTTCAGTGCCGCGAGTAGGCGCTAAGGCAATGTTTCGTTCTCCTGTATTGGAGACTGCAATCTCAACGCGGACATTACCTTTCCAGGCCTTCTTGGCTAATTGCGATATCTGCATCTCTTCAACTGTTGTGAGGCAATCATCGATAGGAATAACTCCATGACTCCTTGCGCCGTAGAATCCAAGTTGACCCTGACTATTTGTCGTTGCTATCGCTCTTGTGCGCCAACGTAGCCCTTGGCCGACCTCCTCCACTTGTACAGATAGATCTACTTTGGCGATGCGTGCAAACTGTTCTGTAATGACATCGGCTTTGAGCAGTCGTTGTCGCGGGATTGAAATATGTTGGAAATCGCAACCACCGCAACCAAGGCGATGCGAAAAGGTGCATGGCGCCGAAACTCGATCAGGAGATGCTTGCAGAACTTCGATGACATCACCGCGATTAAAGGAGCTGCCAGCGGAGGTAATCACGACTCGACATGTTTCACCTGGAATCGCATGACGCACAAAGATGACGGCTCCATTGTGGCGTGCAATGAAATGGCCCCCGTGGGCCACCTTTTCAATCTCAACCTCTAAGACATCGCCTACCGCCACGAGTGTTTTCTTCTGTGATGTCATGGAAGTAAGCCTATGGGTGTAAGTTCTTCCCTGTGCACGTAGTCATCATGGGTTGCGGTCGAGTCGGATCTTCTTTAGCTACCGAACTTGAGGCCGCTGGTCATACCGTTTCAGTCATCGACCAAGCACGAGAAGCCTTCAGGCGTCTTGGACCAGATTTTAAAGGTCGCACAGTTACTGGGGTTGGCTTTGATCGAGACACATTATTAGAGGCAGGAATTGAAGAGGCCGATGCTTTTGCTGCAGTCAGCAATGGCGATAACTCCAACATCTTGGCAGCCCGAGTAGCCCGCGAAACATATGGCGTTCAAAATGTTGTTGCTCGAATTTATGATCCAGGACGTGCTGAGATTTATCAGCGCTTAGGAATTCCAACTGTAGCTACCGTTTTGTGGGCAACCGATCAGATTCTTCGACGACTCTTGCCTGAAGGCTCCAGATCTGAGTGGCGCGATGCCAGTGGAACTATTCAGCTGTGCGAGATGCACCCACACAATGATTGGTATGGACGTTCAATACTATTGATAGATCAACTTACCAGCGCACGGGTTGCATTTATTACACGCTTAGGAGTCGGAATGATTCCAGATGAACACACCGTTTTACAACAAGGCGATTTAATTCATGTAATGGTCGCCGATGAAGATATCTCACTCGTGGAATCGACACTTGCACAATCACCGGAAGGCGATCACCCATGAGAATAGCTATCGCAGGTGCAGGAAATGTTGGACGCGCCATCGCCCGTGAGCTCCTTGATAATGGCCACCAAGTTCTTCTTATAGATAAAGATCCGAAGGCTTTAAAATTAGAAAGCGTTCCAGATGCCGAATGGTTGATGGCCGATGCATGTGAGATCACATCCCTAGATAATGCGCACTTGAATAACTGTCAGGTACTTGTGGCAGCAACCGGGGATGACAAGGCAAATTTAGTGACATCTCTTCTTGGCAAAACCGAATACGGCGTTCCACGTGTTGTCGCGCGGATTAATCATCCAAAGAACGAATGGCTTTTTGACTCCTCATGGGGCGTAGATGTTGCAGTATCAACTCCCCGAATAATCTCTGCCCTCGTTGAAGAGGCAGTGAGCGTTGGCGACGTTGTTCGCTTATTCTCATTTAAAAAGGGTCAAGCAAACTTAGTTGAACTTACATTGCCTGATGGCTCTGACTGCATTGGAAAGACTGTAGAAGAAATACCTTTGCCAGAAGATACAGCCCTTGCTGCAATTGTTCGCGATGGGCGAGTTATTACAGCCAAGGCACATGAGGTATTTGCTGCAGGAGATGAACTACTTTTTGTAGCATCGGCTGCTGCCGAAGTTCAGATTAAAGCCTGCTTTATCGCCTAATCTTCAGCTCTATGTACGGGCGGCGCTGTCTTTATTACAAGCCATGATAAATAGGCTGCGGCAAAAAATAATGGATACCCCATCGCTAAGTTAACGCTCCCTAGAAGATTGACGTTTCCACTTCTGTAAATTGGATACTGCACTGCAATACGAGCAAAGAACATTGCAACCCAAATCCAGCTGGCCTTGATATAGACAGCTTTACGTGCAGGATCAAGTCGCCACAAGAAGTTCTCACCTAATAGTGGGCCGAGTACAACTCCCAGCAATGGCCACCCGACTAAATTGCCGATTAAATATGCGCTGCCATAGGCAAGATTTGTCAGCAGCTTAGGAATATAGAAATCAGATGCATTACCGCTCTTATTAGCAAAATAGGCACATATCAAGACTCCTAAGAGACCAGAAACTGCGTGCTGAATTGTGTCTCTACGCGCCAGTCGCACAATTGCCAATAAGGCAGAGAGAATAACAGCTGACGTCAGAGCGTTCTTTAAATCTTTATTAAGATTGAAAACAATTAAAAAAACGACTGCAGGCAAGCCCGAATCGATCAGACCCTTCTTGCCACCTAAAGCATTCATTACCTTGTCGCGGTCTTGATTGTGTTCGCTCATTGGCTCCCCGTCGATCCAAATCCACCATCTGCCCGGCTTGATCCGGGAAGCGATGAAACTGCTATAAAACGTGCTTGTTCTACGCTTTGAATTACCAACTGGGCGATTCGATCACCCTTAGCAAAACTGACGGCATCCGTACGATCTAAGTTAATAAGAATGCATGAAATCTCACCGCGGTATCCAGCATCGATTGTTCCAGGGGTGTTAAGCAGAGTTACCCCCTTTTTAATAGCAAGGCCAGAACGTGGATGAACAAGTGCGACGTATCCAGGTGGCAGTGCAATGCTGATTCCAGTGGGAATTAAGGCGCGCTCCCCCGGTTCAAGAGTGAAATCAATCCTTGTTGTTAGATCAGCGCCGGCATCCCCCGGCTTTGCATACGCGGGAAGATCTACTTCTGGATCAATGCGCGTAATTAAAACTTCAACTGGTTTCATATTTATGGATTAATCTCAAAGTCAGGATCAACAAATGCCAAAAGCTCTGGACTCTTTGAAATATGTTCTAAGTACTCCTTTGGTGCATTAGTGAGAAAATGATCCATTGGGACAATGACATAGAGCGCGGCAGCACGCAGAGCAATAGGTCCGTCGGGTGAGTTCAATCGTCCCTCTGCACTTCCATAGACCTTGCGATTTACTTGGCCCGTAATTCGGGCAGTGATATGCAGTGTTGAGCCAAGTGGGACAGGTTTTAGAAAATCAGTTTCAAGTCTGGCTGTAACTGCCGGCGCACGTAGTAACCACATTAACTTTCCCAATGCTTCATCAAATGCCAGTGATAAAAGTCCGCCATGCGCTAAACCCGGTGCGCCCTGATGATCTTCGGTGACCGTGAACTGCGCAGTGATATTTACACCTTCGCCGACATAGGCAACTAAATGCAATCCTGTTGGGTGAAGTTCTCCGCAGCCAAAGCAGTGTCCGAAGTGTGAAGGAATTCTTGAACCCACTGGAGGTGCCTTTGGATGACGTTCTGGAATTGGCGCACCCTCTGGAGGCGTCGTACTAGCGATGCGACTCATAATGTAAGCCTATCCGATACCGTAACGCCTATGCGATACCGAGAAGTGATCCGTATGCCACTGTGGCTTTTGGCTCTGATTTATCTCTTCTTTTTATCCTTCGTCATGTCGGTCTGGGTCTCACTTGGTGATCGCCCAGCCCTCATCGCTTTGTGTGCAGTAACGGGGTTGCTAGTACTTCTTTTCATTAAGTCGGCCTTAGTAATTGAGGTCAATGAGGGCCAACTTAAAGTTGGCAATGCTCATATCGAGCTTAAGTATCTTGGTACTTCATTTTCATTAACTGCCGATGAGATGAAAACTATTCGAACACGCGATGCTGATCCATCGGCATATCTTGCGATTCGATTTTGGAATCCACATGGTTTAAAAGTCGAACTCAATGACATTCGAGATTCAACGCCTTACTGGCTGATAACTAGTAAGAAAAGCCAAGAGCTATCACAACTACTTAACTCAATGAAAGTTTAGTTGCACTCTTTACAAACGGCTTTAGAGCCTTCGCCTTTGGCAAGTTGAGTAATGTGGTGAACCAAGAAACAACGCGAACATGTAAACTCATCAACCTGTTTTGGAACAACACGGACAGTGAGCTCTTCGCCTGATAAATCTGCACCAGGAAGTTCAAGAGTCTCTGCGGCCTCTGCTTCATCAACATCTATTTGACCGGATTGAGCATCGACACGTTTTGCCTTTAACTCTTCTAACGACTCTTCGTGGAGTTCTTCATCAGTTTTTCTGGGAGTGTCGTAATCTGTTGCCACTGCTCTCACCTCTTTTCTGTTACCTAGATTTCGTTGTGAACAAAACTCTCTTTCCCCGCGGGCGCATCATGACCTATTAGAGCCGAACTAGTTGATATAACCCGCGGCGTGTCGGGGTTATTCCCCCCTCACCTGGGCGATTTCTATCGCTTGTGCCAGTCCCGCGTCAACTCGGGCGTGAATCGCTGTGCCCTCTGCCACATACTCCTCTGAAAAGATCTCCCCATGCTCGTGGATAGCGTGAATTAAATCTCCACGGTCATATGCGATGATCGTTTTAATCTCCACACTGGGACGAGGCAGCGAACTTTCGATGGCATGAACTAGGGCTGCCACCCCAAATCCAGTACGAACTGAAAATGCAAAACTATTGGGCTCTTTGCGCAAAATCTCCATGACTGTCTGTGGATCTGCAATATCTACCTTATTAATTGCAATGATTTCAGGGATATCTCCCCCGCCGATTTCAGTGATTACTTCACGCACTGCACGGATTTGTTCAAATGGATCCGAGTGCGATCCATCGACAACGTGAACGATGACATCTGCGCCAGCTACTTCCTCCAGCGTTGATTTAAAGGCATCGATTAATTGATGCGGCAGGTGACGTACGAATCCAACGGTGTCAGTTAATGTATAAACGCGTCCATCACTTGTTGAAGATTTTCTAACTGTTGGATCAAGCGTGGCAAAAAGTGCATTTTCAACCAAGACGCCGGCATCGGTCAGGCGATTAAGAAGTGATGATTTTCCAGCATTTGTATATCCAGCGATGGCAACCGATGGGATATTAAATCGCTTTCGCTCTTGTCGCTTGGTATCTCGCGAGACTTTCATTTCAGCGATTTCTCGGCGCAGTTTTGCCATCTTGTCACGAATCCTGCGGCGATCTGTCTCAATCTTAGTTTCACCTGGGCCGCGGCCACCGATGCCAGCGCCTCCTGCAGCTCGTCCTCCGACCTGACGAGACAAGGAATCACCCCAACCGCGTAGGCGTGGAAGAAGGTAAGCAATCTGCGCCAACTCAACTTGAGCTTTGCCCTCTTTGCTCTTTGCATGCTGGGCAAATATGTCGAGAATTAACGCTGTTCGATCGACAACTTTCACTTTCACTTTTTCTTCCAACTGGCGAAGCTGCGATGGTGAAAGTTCGCCATCACAAATGACCGTATCTGCCCCTGTTGCGATAACAACTTGACGAAGCTCTGCAACTTTTCCAGATCCAATGTAGGTGGCAGGGTCTGGCTTATCGCGACGTTGAATCAAACCTTCTAAGACTTCTGATCCTGCAGTTTCAGCTAAAGCTTTGAGTTCAGCTAAAGAGTTTTCCGCCATCAAGGATGTTCCCTCAGTCCAAACACCAACCAGCACTACGCGTTCAAGTTGTAGCTGGCGGTACTCTGCCTCTGAAATATCTTGCAGCTCGGTTGAAAAGCCTTTTACTCGGCGAAGTGCATGGCGTTCAGATAGCTCTTGAGTTGGATCAACTAACTCGTCAATTTCGCCAGAATCATATTCGGCGGCTACTCGGGCACTCTCGCGCATTAAAGCTTCGAATTCATCACCAGGTGGATTATTAGGCAAGGAGAAACTCCGTTATATCTACATCTCTGACGAGAACTGCCGGACCGATGAGTGTGGCATTTGAGTGTGCATCAATCGATACTTCAAGGCGACCACCCGGTGGATTAATAAACCACGTTGAAGGCAGGCGCTCCTTGCTATGAAGAACTGCGGCAAGTGCTACAGCGCAGGTACCTGTTCCACACGAGCGAGTCTCACCGCTGCCACGTTCATATACGCGCATCGCTAATTCATGATCGCCAGTAATCTGAACGAACTCAACGTTTACTCCCTCAGGATATGAATCGCGTGGCCGCACAACTGGTGGTTCATCCATCGGCCCAACTTCACTCATGTCATCAACGAAAACAACGGCATGAGGATTACCAACACTGATGTTATAACCATTCCAAATATGACCGTTGGTAGCAGCGGTAATTGCTTCACCTTCATCGCTTACTTGTCCCATATTTACCGAGATATCACCACTCATAGGTACTCGAAGATGCTTCAAACCATCTCGGGTGTTGATTGCAAAAATACCTTCTGGAACATGACCACGCTCTACTAGGTAGCGCGCCATAACGCGGATTCCATTTCCGCACATTTCAGCAAGTGAACCATCAGCGTTGCGATAGTCCATAAACCATTTACCATCTCTTTTAACTATACGGATTAAACCGTCGGCACCAATTCCTGTCGTTCGATTACAAATTGCCGCCGTTTGGGCAGTTGTTATCGAGTGAATGTCTTCTGGGTCAAAGACCAGTACGAAATCATTTTCAGTACCATGTCCATACGTTGCAATCATTGAGTTCAGTTTATCTTCTCCAAGTGACTTAGCACGGTCTCAAATCGTTCCTGAACCGGTGAAATCCATGTGATACGCGCATCCCGTGAGAACCACGTCTCTTGTCTGCGCGCATATTGGCGTGTTGCACGTTTAGTATCTTCGCGCGCCTCATCTTCACTCATTCGACCTTGCAGAAAAGCAATGATCTGCGAGTAACCCAACGCTAATTGGGCGGTTCGTGCATCGGTGATGCCAGCGCTAAGTAGAGACTGAACCTCGGCAACAAAGCCTTGCTCCCACATGCGATCTACACGTGCGCTAATCCGTACATCCAAACTCTCTCGATCCATCACTAAACCAAATTGGCGCGCATCGGGATATCGAGTGCTCTCTTCTCGCGGTAGGTTTGCAGTGAAAGGCTTACCTGTTATTTCAATTACTTCTAAAGCTCGAATAACTCGACGAGCATTTGCTCTATCAATTGCGATTGCCGCAGCTGGATCTAACTTTTCCAACCTCTCGAACATGGCATTCAGTCCGATTTTTTCCAACTCAATCTCTAAACTTTGTCGAACTAATGGATCAGTATCTGGAAAGTTAAGTTCGTCCAGAATCGATTTAATGTAAAGCCCTGTGCCGCCCACGATTATGGGACGCTTGCCGCGCGATTGAATGTCACCAATGGCTGCTCGTGCCTTCTCTTGATACCAAGCCACCGTTGAGTCTTGATTGACATCTAAGACATCTAATAAATGATGGCGGACTCCTTGTCGCTCATCCACGTTCAATTTAGCTGTACCGATATCCATGCCTTTATATATCTGCATGGAATCCGCGTTAATAATCTCGCCATCAAATCGATGTGCAAGGGCTATTGCTAAATCGCTCTTGCCTGTGGCAGTAGCACCGCATATAACAATAATGCTCATCTAGAAATTGCCGGCATTCCGAGCATTGTCACCTTAGCCGCCGTCTCTTTGGTGCGCAGTTCATGTGAATCACCACCGCGCGTTGCACGAACTGCTCCAGGAGTTCCGATCAAATAATGTGCCGACGCATCGGTGATAACCACATCTACTTCATCACCTGGGCGAGCAAGCGCAGCATTATCAAAATGAACCAGGCGAAAATCCTCGCTACGACCAGTGAGCCGGGCTTGAGCTTCATCGCGGCGTCCTTCATAGTCGCCAACTAAAACTTTAAAACTCTTACCAACAGCTTCTTTATTGACTGACAGGGAAATTTCTTGTTGGTGATTGTGTAAGCGTGTATAGCGCTCTCCCACAACCTCAGCTGGTACTTGATCGGGCATCGTTGCAGCAGGAGTTCCGGGGCGAATTGAATACTGATATGTGTAAGCCGCAGCGAATCGGGCTTCGGTACACAAATCTAACGTCGCTTGAAAATCCGTCTCCGTCTCACCAGGAAAACCAACGATGATGTCAGTTGTAATCGATGCATGAGGCATTGCAGTTCGGACGCGATCTAGAATTCCCAAGTATCTTTCGGTGCGATAAGAACGACGCATAGATTGTAAGATTGCATTAGATCCAGATTGCAAAGGCATATGTAAATGCGGCATAACATTTGGAGTTTGCGCCATTGCGTCAATGACATCATCTGTGAAATCACGCGGATGTGGCGACATAAATCGAACACGTTCCAAGCCATCAACTCTTCCACAATCACGCAGCAAATTAGCAAACGCATACCGGTCATTGAAATCCACACCATAAGCATTAACATTTTGGCCAAGTAAGGTTATTTCAATGACGCCTTGATCAACTAGTGCACGGACTTCAGCAAGAATGTCAGCAGCTGATCTGTCTTTCTCAATTCCTCGTAGTGTAGGAACAATACAAAATGTACAGGTGTTATTGCAGCCAACTGAGACTGATACCCAGGATGAAAAAGCCGATAAACGCCTTGCCGGTAAAGTAGATGGAAAATGCTCTAGCGATTCAAGAATCTCTATCTGCGACTCTTCCTCGATGCGTGCGCGCTCTAATAAAACGGGAAGTGAGCCAACGTTGTGAGTGCCAAAGACAACATCAACATAGGGTGCTTTCTTAAGGATAGTGGCCTGATCCTTTTGGGCTAAACATCCACCCACTGCGATCTGCATCAATGGATTGGCCTTTTTAATGGGGGCCAAGAAGCTTAGATTTCCATACAGTTTGTTATCGGCATTTTCTCGAACTGCACATGTATTAAAAACAACGATGTCGGCTTGAACGCCTTCAGGTGCTGGAATGTATCCAGCCTCATCCAATAGGCCTGCGATCCGTTCAGAGTCGTGCACATTCATCTGACAGCCATAGGTCTGGACTGTGTAGGTGCGCGTCATAGGCTTATCGTAGGGCCTTATTTAGAGAGCAATAACTTCAATCTCAAAGGTTGAACGGTTCACAATAGCGGCGTGGTGATTTTCTAATGTGGACCATCCTGGTTGGTTCCAGCCACTTGAGGCAAACAGGACGCCTTCAGGAGTCGGTAAATACTTAATTTCATAATAATCATCGGGGGCCCATTCGGGCTTTCTGTCCGTGTTGTGTTCACTGACGGTCATGAAATATTCGCGGTTCATGATCATGCAGTTAAGACTGGTTGTATCTCCATGGGCTTTAATAATTGTCAGTGCGGATTTAACTCCATCGATTAATCCATGCTTATCAATTTCAGTCATCACAAGATAGAAATATCTCTCACTATCTGTGTCACCAACAATTAGAGATGCAAATTTTGGATCTATAAATGGCGCAATAGCATCGGGAGGAAAGATTGACCCATTGTGAATAAATGAATAGTCCCCATACATAAATGGGTGTGTGTTATTTTCGCTATTGGATAAACCCTTTGTTGCCCATCGCAAGTGCAGCAACGCGCCATCGGCACTATTGCTGGCTACGGTTGAATCAAAGCTGGAACTTGTAGCTGCCGCCTCGACTTTCTTCTCAAGGACGGTATGCCCACCAGCTTTGTCTATCGTTGATAAGCCCCAGCCATCGCAGTGGACTGAGGACAAGGCTACAAACTCTGAAAATTCATCTCCCACTAGCGCAGGGAAAGAGGTTTTAGCCGGCGACACGTAGCCCATTAATCGGCACATTTTGAGTCAAACCCCTATCGCTTAAGTCACACTATGAGGTAGAAAGGTTACCCCAGAGTCTCAAGGAGGAGTACATCTTGGCAATCACAAATGACGACGAAAAACGTTTAGCAGAACTTGGCTACAAACAAGAGCTAAACCGCACTTGGTCAGGTTTTTCAAACTTCGCAATATCTTTCTCAATCATTTCTATCTTGGCAGGTTGCTTTACGACCTTTGCCCAGGCGTGGAATAACGGCGGCCCTGTAGCCATCTCAATCGGCTGGCCGATTATTTCGCTATTTATTCTTATCATTGGTTTTTGTATGTCAGAGCTCGCCACTGCTTATCCGACATCAGGTGGAATTTACTGGTGGGCATCAAAACTGGGTGGACCAAGGGCCGGCTTCTTTACGGGTTGGTTAAACCTGATTGGCCTTGTCTCAGTAACAGCCTCAGTGGGTTACGGCGCTGCAAGCTTTCTGAATGTAATCCTTGGCGCACAGTGGCCAAGTTATGCCACTGATTTCCTTGGCGGGGACTACATCAAGCAGCAGTTCTTCCTCTTCATTGCAATCATTCTGTTTGTAACTTTGATCAATATCTACAGCGGACACCTACTATCTCTCTTTCA
>Ga0114977_10002398_pt1 | contig 12045 bp, 12 predicted proteins | sample S_130805_MF_Meta_FD_87026 | JGI IMG/M metagenome (GOLD analysis project Ga0114977, IMG submission 87026) | Freshwater microbial communities from Lake Simoncouche, Canada to study carbon cycling - S_130805_MF_MetaG | ecosystem: Environmental > Aquatic > Freshwater > Lake | place: Lake...
CAGATTTATTTCCCCAACAATGTCTGTAACACCATTATCAAGTGAGCTCTCTAGCGACGCTAACATCCAAGCCGAGAGCACTCTTGGGTTAACGGATTCACTTAAATCGCTTATGCAGCGATAGCGAAATCAGCGGCAGTTGTACTGGCGCTTATAGTTTTGCCAGGGTTATTGGTTTACGAGATCATCCCGGCTTCCTCGGCCCGCTTCACCTGACTCAACAACTAAAGTCGAGACCGTTCACCCCCATGATGGTTGTGGAACATGAAGCAAATTACTTTTCTATATTTAATTTTTTCCATTTTGTTGCTAGATAACAAAAAACAGTTAACTAACCGGCTAATTGTAAGGCGTAACACTGTTTAAAGATAATTAGCTAATAGCGCCCTCGCTTCTACGCTGGGATGTAACTAGCGCTCGGATTTGCCGCTGGTTCGCCTTGAAAGTTCGCGGGTTATTTCGCGATTAGCCTGCTTCTCCATAAGAGTGGCTCTCTTATCGTGCGCTTTCTTTCCTTTTGCAAGTGCAAGTTCAATTTTGGCCTTGCCATCTTTAAAATAAATAGAAAGTGGCACAAGTGTTAGGCCACCTTGCTTTAAATCGGCAGCCAATCTTTCGATCTCCTTCTTGTGAAGAAGTAATTTACGTTCACGACGAGGCGTGTGGTTATTCCAAGTACCTTCGGTGTATTCCGGGATATGCACCCCGCTTAGCCAAAGTTCACCATTATTTACCATCGCAAAACCATCAATAAGAGATGCACGTCCAGCGCGAAGTGATTTCACTTCAGTGCCGCTTAAAACTAAGCCGCATTCAAAAACTTCTTCAATGAAGTAGTCATGGCGAGCACTTTTGTTCTGTGCAATTAACTTCTTGCCCAGCTCTTTTACCAATTTGACCACCCCATTCCATGACTTTGATTAATCTAGAAGCCAAGGATACGCGAGTTATTTGTTACTTATTGCAGCCAGTCCGCCTAAAACAAGCAGGGCTTTCTTAATTTCTTGCTCTTCGGGAACTAGAAGATCTGGAGCAATTCCTACTTGATCGATGATTCGGCCATTGGGAGTTCGATATTTTCCAATTGTTATTTCTAGTTTTGAGCCATCAAATAAATCAATAATCTCTTGAACTGTTCCCTTGCCATAACTCTTCTCACCAATGATTACTGCGCGATTACGATCTTGAAGTGCTCCAGCAATTACTTCAGCCGAGCTTGCGGTAGAGCGATTAATCAACACTGTCATGGGCGCAGAATCAGGTTCGCCATTTTTTGATTCCAGAACAACATCAGAATCACTCTTTCTGGAGTATGAGACTACGGTTCCTTCACTAAGAAACTTTGAAGCCAAATCAACCGCAATGTTTATTAAACCACCGGGATTATCACGTAGGTCTAGGACAATGCCATTTGTGTGAGGGTATTTACTTAGGGCGAGCGAAACATCATTCGCAACTGAACTGGTTATTGCAGAAATCTGGATGTAAATAACTTTGGTCGCTAACTGGTATGCGATTACATCACCGTTAAAAATGGATTTACGTTCAATTTTGAAACGTAATTGATCTTGATTGCGCTCTAAGCCAATTTGCAAGGATGTGTTTGGGGTTCCACGAAGTGCAGCCACCGCAGTCGCCACCGATGCTCCAGCCATTTCAACACCATTGATATCGATAAGAGCATCTAGAACTTTTATCCCAGCTTTAGCGGCAGGTGATTTTGGCTGAACGCTAGAGACTTCTAAAATTCCTGATTTATTTTTGCGAAGCCAGATTCCAATTCCGCTATATCGCCCTTCAAGTGTTTGCGTTAAATTCGCAACACTTTCTTGTGGAAAGTAATTCGCCCATTGATCGCCGGAAGCTTTCAATACTGCTTCTATTGCGGCGCGTTCTAAAACACTCCGCTTTGTCGGAGTTGGATTCTTTGTAAGAATCTTTGAAATTGATTGTTCCACTGGAGATTTTTGTCGAGATTGGCCCACGTAATCGCCAATTGCGAAAGCGAGAATTATTGCTAGCGAAGTGATTGCCGCAGTTGCGCTAAACCCAGCGCTTTTGAAGCGCGCTATAACGGATTGCAATGCGGGAAGCATTTGCGAATTCTCCTAGCAAAGCCCAAAATTGGCAAAGCTATGCGGGAATCAGCCCGTGGAATTAAACCTTCAGATATTTACGAAGTGTGAGCAACGATGCAACAGATGAAACTACAAAACCTGTAAGTAGAAGAATTGCAGACGCAACCCACACATCAGACCAGGTAAAGAACTTAGTGAAACTTAGCAATGGTGCAATCCTGGAATCCACAAGTAACTTGAAAGCAGAAAGCAGGCCAGTAGAGAAAACCCAACCAATAATTGCCGAGAAAATACCTTCGAGAAGGAATGGCAATTGGATAGAGAATGAAGATGCGCCAACAAGCTTCATCACACCAGTTTCACGGCGCCTATTAAATGCCGCGATTCGAAGGGTATTACTAATTAAAAGTGCGGCTGTTAAAACGCTTGCTAATCCAATTGCAAGGGCACCATCTCGAAGAACTCCTAGAAGTTTAAAGAATTTCTCAAGAATGCTTCGTTGGTCTTGAACTGAATCAACACCGGGGCGTCCAGAAAATGCACTTTGCATAACTGCAAATTTTGTTGGATCTTTTAATTTCACTCGATAGGACTCTGGCAATTGATCCGGCGTTACATTTTGAGCAATCGCTGAACCTTTAAAGCGTTCTTGGAAATGTGTGAAAGCTTGGGATTGAGATTCGTAATAAACCTTATCTACGACTGGAAGGGCTTCAATATCTGACTTGATTGTGTCTCGCTGCTCTTGTGAAATCGGACCACTTGCGCATGAAGGTGATTCAGAGAGCGAACCACATAGGAATACTGAAACTTCAATCTTGTCATACCAATAATCCTTCATTACACGTACTTGCGAATTGGCCAACAAACCGATTCCAAGAAGCGTCAGTGAGATTGCAACTGTAATCATCACTGCAAATGTCATTGTTAGATTTCGGCGCAGACCAATTCTTACTTCACTAAATAAAAATCCAGCTCTCATATTTGGCCCCTATCCCGCATATCCATAAACGCCACGAACTTGATCACGAATTACGTGACCACCTTCAAGTTCAATAACTCGCTTACGCATTGAATCCACAATCTTTGAATCGTGAGTAGCCATAACAACTGTGGTTCCTTCGCGATTAATCCGGTCGAGCAATTTCATAATTCCAACGCTTGTTGCTGGGTCAAGGTTTCCAGTCGGCTCATCAGCAATAAGGATTGCAGGACGGCTGACATATGCCCGAGCAATTGCAACACGTTGTTGCTCGCCACCAGATAATTCAGATGGCTTTCGATCTGACTTCTCTTCTAAACCTACAAGCTCTAATACTTCTGGAACTTCACGTTCAATCTCTTTGTTCGAATAACCAAGGACATGCAACGTGAAGGCAACATTCTCAAATACAGTTTTGTTTGGAAGCAAACGAAAATCCTGGAAAACAGTTCCTACTTGGCGACGAAGTTCTGGAATCTTGTGAGCAGAAAGTGTGTTTAGCTCTTTTCCTGCAACGATAATCTCACCAGAAGATGGACGTTCTTCGCGCAGAACTAAACGAAGGAAAGTTGATTTACCGGAACCAGAGAGTCCAACTAGAAAAACGAACTCGCCTTTTAAGATATCAATATTCACTGAATCAAGTGCAGCGCGATCTTGCTTTGGATACATCTTCGTTACGTTTTCAAAACGAATCATTAGCGCCTCCTTCCGCTTCCTATAAATCTAATTAAGTTCGATCAGGCTCATATTGAAATGGCCTACATGGGAAGTTTAGGCAGGAATCAGCGCTCAAGCGCGGAAATACGCGCATAAAAGGCTGAGAGATTTATTTAATCTATGCGTAATTGGGTGTGATTTATTTAATCAGTGGACTTACGCCACTTAATTCCGGCTTCGATAAATCCGTCTATTTCACCATCTAATACTGCAGATGGATTTCCAACTTCAAAATCAGTTCGCAAATCTTTTACCATTTGATAAGGCGCCAAGACATAAGAACGCATCTGATTTCCCCAAGATCCAGAGTTGTCACCCTTAAGTGCATCTAATCTGGCGCGTTCTTCTTGGCGACGACGTGCAAGAAGTTTTGATTGCAGTACTGCCATTGCAGTTGCTTTGTTTTGAATTTGTGAACGTTCGTTCTGGCAAGAGACAACAATTCCGCTAGGCAAGTGGGTAATTCTCACAGCAGAGTCAGTTGTATTAACGCCTTGTCCGCCCGGCCCGGAAGAGCGATAAACATCAATCCGTAACTCTTTTTCATCAATTTCTATGTGATCACTCTGTTCGACAACTGGAACAACTTCAACGCCAGCGAATGAAGTGTGCCTACGAGATTGTGAATCAAATGGTGAAATTCGAACTAATCTGTGAGTTCCTTGTTCTACCGAAAGAGTTCCGTATGCATATGGTGCGTTGACTCTAAATGTTGTTGACTTAATTCCAGCTTCTTCTGCGTAGGAAGTTTCTAAAACATCTACTTTGAAATTATGACGTTCACAGTAGCGAAGATACATCCGCATTAACATTGCAGCCCAGTCCGCGGCTTCAACTCCGCCCGCTTCAGAACGAATGGTTATAAGACAATCTCGATCATCAAATTCACCACTTAATAAGGTTTGTACTTCTAATTCTCTAATAGCTCGAGTTACATCATCTAACTCATTGCCCGCATCTGCAATTGCGCTTTGATCTTTTTCACCCTGCGCTAGTTCTAGCAGTAACGGAATATCTTCAAGTCTGCGCCTGATTGTGTTTGATTTATTTAAAGTAGCTTGAACTCTAGAAAGTTTGCTGGTCACAACTTGAGCTTTCTCAGGGTCATCCCAAAGGTTTGGTGCACTTGCTTCAGCCTCAAGAGTTTTAAAGTCAGCTTCTAGCTTTGGAAGATTAAGGACCTGCTCGATCGCGGAAAGAGTTACGCGAAGTGCGTTAACTTCTTCCAGATACTCGCGAGCTGCCATGGGATAAGGGTAATGGCTCATTAATTAATCTTTCACATGCATTAGAGTTTGGCTCGGATTGCATGTTGTCTAGCGAAATCATTCAAGGAGCCCAGGTGAAGTTAAGTGATTCGTTCTATGAAAGATCTAGAACTGCTGCCATTTGGTTGCTCCGCGTTGAATCCTTAATCCTTGCTGGAATAGTCGTTTACTTGTTGCTTGCGACAGTTTTCTCAACCGCGACTTGGCCTTCTGCACTTATTGGCGAAATTGTCTTTGCTTCTATCGGGGCGATTGGGCTCTACTTCGCCTCTACTGGGTTTTCGCGTCATCGCTCATATGGGCGCGCACCTGCGGTACTTGCGAATCTAATTGCAATCGGAGTTTCTTACTTCATGATTTCCGGTAATTTATTTATAGTTGGAATACCACTCGCAATACTTGGTTTAATCACTCTGATTTCTGCGCTCTTTGGTTACAACGGTAAGACCGCGGATAACTACTAAAACTTATATTTAGAAATTCGCTACCAAGGAATAATGTTTCCATCTTCCCAAAATAATCCGGTCTGATCTTTTCCAGCTTCAAAGTTTCTAGTTGCAAGCCAGATTGCAGTTGCAGCACCTTCTTCTGCAGATCTTGGTGCATCTGCGCCGCCCATGTCAGTTCTGCTGTGATTTGGACATGTTGCATCTACTAAGAATCCGCGATTTCCATTAACAGTTTCATGCGCAAGATTTCGGACGAGTGCATTTACTCCGGCTTTGCTAATTCGATACGGCGCAAGTCCACCGGTATTACCTGGGCCAGACATACGTCCTAAACATGCCGAGAAAATAATTACTCGGCCATCGCGTGCCTCGGCCATTGCAGGTGCGATGGTGTTTACGGCAATAAATACGGAATCTAAATTAATAGCCATTACTCGGCGCCACTCTTGTGTTGTGGTTCGCAAAGTCTTAGACATTTTTTCGCTCATAACGCCATGAGCTAATACCAAAATTTTTGGTACGCCATATTTCTTTGCAATTTCCTCAAACTTAATTTGGGTTGCATCTAAATCTTGGAAATCCACGGTTTCAAATTCGCAACCGATTTCTGCAGCAGATGCCGCTGCTCGTTCTGGATCTTTGCTAACAATCAAAACTCGATTGCCCAACTTTGCTAGCTCTTTAGCAACGACAAAACCCAGGCCTCGTGAACCGCCTGTAACAATGGCGAGTGGTGTACTCATGGCGGAACTCTGCCCATAATTTCTGGAGATTTCCTGCCGAAATATTGCGAAATGGGGCGGTAATCACAGTTCTAATTTCCCGTAATGAGCCTGCCCCGTATCGTCCACAGTGGTTGCCCCTATTAGACTCGGAGATGACTTAACTGGAATCGGGAGCATCAAGAGTGTCGGCAACTGGATCTAATACGCCTGCTAATCACTTCGGTGGATCATTTGGTCCAAACGAGTGGCTTGTCGATGAGATGTATGAACGATTTTTAGCAGATCCAAATTCTGTTGATGCAGCTTGGGGCGAATTTTTCTCCGACTACACACCTAATTCAAATTTAAATGGCACTTCTAATGGAAAAGTTATTCCAACTTTGGACAACGCACCTAAGGGTGGAAATCCACCGCTGCCAAAGAAAGTTGCTGATCCCGCATCGCTGCAAGTTCCGGTAGCGGCAACCCAAGTTTCTGCGCAAGCAACACCCGTTGCACAAGCACCAGTTGCGCAAGCAACACCAGTTGCACCCGTTGCACCAGTTGCACCAGTTGCGCAAGCAACACCAGTTGCACCCGTTGCACCCGTTGCGCAAGCAACACCAGTTGCACCCGTGGCATCAACGCGAACACCTGCGGATCCAATTGTTAAGCCAATTCCAACTTTAGTAAGTCCAGGTGCCTCAACTCTTGAACCAATTCGCGGTGTAAGCGCTCGCGTTGTTCAAAGCATGGAAGCATCATTGACAGTCCCAACTGCAACAAGTGTGCGTGCGATTCCCTCAAAATTAATGATTGATAACCGAACTGTTATTAATAATCATTTAAAGCGCAGCCGGGGTGGCAAAGTTTCATTCACACACCTAATTGGTTACGCAATGATTAGTGCGATTCGCCAGATGCCAGAGATGAATGCATTCTTTGGTGATCTCGATGGCAAGCCGGCAATTGGTAAGCCAGAACATATAAACCTTGGAATCGCGATTGACTTGGCGAAACCAGATGGTTCGCGCCAATTGTTAGTGCCATCTATTAAGGGCTGCGAAGAGTTAGATTTCGCGCAATTCTGGGCATCATATGAAGAGACTGTTCGCAAAGCGCGCGGTGGTTCGCTAACTGTTGAAGATTTTGCTGGAACAACTGTCTCGCTTACTAATCCAGGAACTATCGGAACTGTTCACTCTGTTCCACGTTTAGTTCAGGGCCAAGGCTTAATTCTTGGTGTTGGTGCGATGGATTATCCAGCTGAGTTCCACGGTGTGAATGAAGATACTTTGGCCGAAATTGGAATTAGCAAAGTTGTAACTCTTACAAGCACTTACGATCACCGAATTATTCAGGGCGCGCAATCAGGCGATTTCCTAAAGCGCATTCATGAATTACTTCTTGGCGAGAATGGTTTCTACGACGAGATCTTTGCAGCGCTTCGAATTCCATATGTTCCAATTCGTTGGGTAGTAGATATGCGCGATACTAAGGATGACCAGATTAATATGACTGCTCGTGTTCAACAATTAATCAATGCCTACCGAACAACTGGCCACTTGATGGCAGATATCGATCCACTTGAGTATGTCCAACGCTCACACCCCGACTTAGATGTTGTTACACATGGCCTAACGCTTTGGGATCTTGATCGCGAATTTGCGACTGATGGTTTCGGCGGCAAGCCAGTTATGAAGCTGCGTAAAATTCTTGGAACTCTACGCGACTCATATTGCCGAACAATCGGCGTGGAATATATGTATATTGAAAATCCAGAAGAACGTCGATGGATTCAAGAACATGTTGAAGTTGGTTCACCAAGAATGCCGCGCGAAGAGCAACTACGTATCTTGCGCAAACTAAATGGCGCTGAAGCATTCGAAACTTTCTTGCAGACAAAATATGTTGGCCAGAAGCGATTCTCACTTGAAGGTGGCGAAACCCTTATCCCACTTCTCGATGCAGTTATCTCTGCCGCTGCAGATCGCGGACTTGTTGAAGTTTGTGTTGGTATGCCACACCGCGGTCGCTTAAACGTACTCGCAAATATTGCAGGCAAGTCATATGGCCAAATTTTCCAAGAGTTTGAAGGACATTACGCAGAGAACCAAGTTCAAGGTTCCGGCGATGTTAAATACCATCTAGGAAACTCTGGCGTCTTCACCGCCGAATCTGGTGCCACAACAAAGATTTATTTGGCTGCAAACCCATCTCACTTAGAAGCAGTAAACCCAGTTCTAGAAGGAATTGTTAGAGCTAAGCAAGATAAGTTAAATATTAAAGAAGTATTCACAGTTCTTCCGATTTTGATGCATGGTGACGCCGCATTCGCTGGACAGGGTGTTGTCTCTGAAACGCTTAGCCTTTCGCAGCTAAAGGGTTATCGCGTTGGTGGAACAATTCACGTTGTTGTAAATAACCAAGTTGGATTTACTACTTCGCCACATGCTGCGCGCTCTTCAACATATGCAACTGATGTTGCGAAGATGATTCAAGCACCGGTATTCCACGTCAATGCTGATGATCCCGAGAGCGTTGTTCGAGTCGCACGAATTGCATTTGAATATCGCCAAGCATTCAAAAAAGATGTTGTAATCGACATGATTTGCTACCGCCGCCGCGGACATAACGAAGGCGATGAGCCAAGTTTCACCCAGCCACTTATGTATAAATTAATCGAGGCAAAGCGTTCTACTCGAAAGCTTTATACCGAAGCGCTAATTGGTCGTGGTGATATCACTGTTGAAGAAGCTGAAGAAGTATTACGTGATTACCAAGAACAAATAGATGCTGTTTACAACGCGGTTCACAATAATGAACCACCTCACGATGCAAAGATTGTTGTTCCAGTTGCTCCAGCGCCACAAACCGTTAATACCGCTGTTGATGAAGCAACTTTGCGCAAGATTCTTGCAACTCAAAGTGCCATCCCTGATGGTTTCCAGCCACATGTGAAGCTCACTCCGCAATTAGCCAAGCGCGTCGAGATGTTGGATGAAGGAACTGTTGATTGGTCAACTGGTGAATTACTTGCGATGGGTTCAATACTTCTAGATGGTCATCCGATTCGACTTGCTGGACAAGATGTTAGACGCGGAACATTTAGCAACCGGCACGCTGTAATTGTTGATCAAAATACCGGAGCTGATTGGACCCCACTTCGCTCACTAATTTCAGATGAGAACCAGTTCTTTGTATTTGATTCATTGCTATCTGAATATGCAGCGATGGGATTCGAGTATGGGTACTCCGTAGAACGAGCAAATGCCTTAGTCATGTGGGAAGCGCAGTTTGGTGACTTCGCAAATGGTGCACAAACAATTATCGATGAATTCCTATCGTCAGCTCTTCAAAAATGGGGCGAGCGTTCTTCACTAGTTCTACTTCTTCCACATGGTTATGAAGGACAAGGACCAGATCACTCTTCCGGTCGAATCGAACGTTATCTTGCACTTTGCGCCGAATTAAATATGACAGTTGCCCAACCTTCTTCTCCCGCCTCTTATTTCCACTTACTTCGTTGGCACATGGCTAATCCAGCTCGTCGCCCGCTAATTGTCTTTGAACCAAAGTCGATGTTGCGTTTAAAGGCTGCTGCATCTGGCTTGAAAGATTTCACAACCGGAACTTTCCAACCACTTATTGATGATGAATCAGTTGTTAACGCAACTCGAGTTATCTTTACATCAGGCAAGGTTTATCACGACTTGGTTGCCGAACGCGCAAAGCTTGGCGAAACTTCTACAGCAATCGTAAGAGTTGAACAGCTTTATCCATTCCCTGCTGCGGAATTTGCAGCTGTTGCAGCGAAACATCCAAACGCTAATTTGCTCTGGGTTCAAGATGAACCTGCGAACCAAGGTCCTTGGCCATTCGTTGCACTGACAACAAGTGAATTTCTTGAAGGTCGTATTTTGCGCCGCATCTCACGTCGTGCAACTGCAAGTCCAGCAACAGGTTCACATCATTTGCATGAAGATGAGCAGAAAGCACTTCTAATGGAAGCCTTTACTCGCTAACTTAAATTAACTTAATTAAAGTTAAGTTAATTTCTTCCGCGGTGATAGCGCAGTAGCAAAACACCAACAATATTTTCGTTGCTAATTTCGCCCCAAGTTCTGGAATCGGTTGAGGCTGATTTATTATCGCCTTCTACCCAATATTTGATCTCACCGCGATTTTCACTATTAACTCTAAGCACGCGCTTAACAATTAAAAGCTCCGGACTTTGTCGGATCAAAACCACCTTGCCGATTAAGGATTTACCGGAGCGAGAATTGCCTCGCCAGCGCCCGGGGCCGGTATAGAAAAGCAGCCAGTCACCCTCGTTAAAGCTTGGCGCCATTGAGTTTCCGCGAACTTCAATTCGCTTAATTAATTTGGAAACTAAACTCGCGAAGGGCTTCATAGTCGTAGTAGTGTCGCACCATAAGCGCAGTAAATCCAGAATTAGTCCAGAGTTAACATAGAAAAGGAATCCGATTATGGTCAAATTTAATATTGCAAATATCTTTGCTCCGAAAGAGATTGCACATGCACATTGCGATCTTCCTTGCGGTGTTTACGATCCAGCACAAGCAAAGATTGAAGCTCTTTCAATCAAAGCAACAATGGAGAAGTACGCAGCTTCATCAGATGCGGATTTCAAATCTCGCGCAGTAGCAATCAAGGAAGAGCGTTCAGAAATGGTTAAGCATCACCTCTGGGTTCTCTGGACTGATTACTTCAAGCCAAATCATTTCGAGGCCTATCCACAACTTCATGTTCTATTTAATGATGCAACCAAGCTTGCTGGTGCAGGTGGAACAAAGGGTTCAAATGATGTCGCAGTAGCAGATAAATTGCTTGCAAAGATTGATGAAATTGCCGAGATTTTCTGGGCGACAAAGAAGTAATTTTTAAGTTATTAGATCGGGCTCACCTTCGGGTGGGCTCGATTTTTTTTAGCTAGCGCTATCGCGAGATTGATTCTGCTGCGATGCGAGCCGCAAACGAGACTCGATCAACAACCTTGCGATCGATAGTTCCGGATGCAATCAATTTATCGCCTTGATGTACTTCAATCTCAAATTTGCAGATAGAACTTTCAACTTCAATACACCTGGCATTTGCGCGAATTTCAATACCGAGGCCGACAGCGCTATGCGATGTAATAGAAAATTGCGAAGTAACTGAGGTCTCCCCTGATTCCAAATGTTCAGCAAGGGCAGTTGTGCAGGCGCCTTCAAAGATATTTAAGAGAGTTGGCGTTGCTAAAATTGGAAGGTCATTTAAAGCTTGCGCTACTGAAGTATCTGCAGGGCGCACGGTTAAAGAGGCCATTCCGACGGCTCCTAAAACTGCTTCCGAATCCATAACCGCTAACTTAGTGGGAAATCGCGCCGTATCTCGTGAGTCGTTTCAATTTCAATCAGCGTTTCGCCATTAATAGTTGTTTCGGTTCGACGGTACTCGGTAATGATTTGGGTCGGACTAAACATTTGTGAAGCAAGCAGGGCGGTCTGCTTAGTAATTCGCTCGTGCAACTCTTCTGGTGCTGGCTCGCAACATTCCGCTGAGAGCAGGTTTTTCATTCGATTAAGAACTGCGCGTTCATGTTCCATCTCATGCAAGCACTGTGGGCATTGCGCAAGGTGAGATTCAAAAGTTTCTACTTCATTAACATCTTCAATTTCGTTATCTATGAAGAGGACCAGGGCAAGCAATACTTCATTACATTCCATCAGAGCCTCCGAATCCGCGATCTTTTGCGTAATCCGCTAACAAGGTGCGAAGTAATTTACGGCCACGATGCAATCGGGACATAACAGTTCCTGCTGGAATGCCTAAAATATCTGC
>Ga0114977_10002399_pt1 | contig 12045 bp, 9 predicted proteins | sample S_130805_MF_Meta_FD_87026 | JGI IMG/M metagenome (GOLD analysis project Ga0114977, IMG submission 87026) | Freshwater microbial communities from Lake Simoncouche, Canada to study carbon cycling - S_130805_MF_MetaG | ecosystem: Environmental > Aquatic > Freshwater > Lake | place: Lake...
CAGCGTCGTCTTGCCATGGTCAACGTGACCGATGGTGCCGATGTTGACGTGGGGCTTGTTACGCTCGAACTTCTCCTTGGACATGACGATCGCTCCGTGTTGGACGTTGGCGCAGATGGCGCCGGCCGGTATCAAAAATAGGGCAACAACATAGACGAGCCCCCAAGGTTCGTCAATCGGGCGGGCAGGCCCATGACTGACGTACAAAAGTGGGCAAAGAGCCCTCGACGGGAATCGAACCCGTGACCTCTCCCTTACCAAGGGAGTGCTCTACCGCTGAGCTACGAGGGCAAGCGACCGAACCGACTAAGAGCGGGAGACGGGATTCGAACCCGCGACATTCAGCTTGGAAGGCTGACGCTCTGCCAACTGAGCTACTCCCGCGGGCCCGCCTTAGCGGGTCGCTTCATCAAGTGGAGGGAGATGGGTTCGAACCATCGTAGGCTGATGCCGGCAGATTTACAGTCTGCTCCCTTTGGCCGCTCGGGCATCCCTCCATTCCACTGGACGTCCGAGACGATGAGCGTCTCGGCTATGTGGATGCTGACGATGGGACTCGAACCCGCAACCTGCTGATTACAAATCAGCTGCTCTGCCAATTGAGCTACGTCAGCACAACCTTGCCCGAAGGCTTGGGAGCGCGTTCACTAGTCGGCTTTGCGGGGCTGTCAAGTAGGCGGCCTCGAAATCTGACCGGCCCAGGCAGAGATGAGGATGGCGGAAGCGACCGAAACATTGAGGCTTTCTACCGTTTGGATCGGGATCTTTACGCCAAGATCACAGGTAGCCCGGACGCCGTGTCGGATCCCTTCGCCCTCCCCTCCCATGACGAGGACGGTTCGCTCAGCCCATTTCGTGGCTCGGAAGTCTTCGGCCTGGTTTGCGTCGGCGGCGTAGGTCCAAAAGCCTGCGGCCTTGGCCTGGGTGAGGAATCGGGAGAGGTTGGTGGCCTTGGCCACGGGCAGTCCGGGGAGTGCGCCTGCAGCAGCCTTTCGGACGACGGGTGTGACGCTGGCTGCTCCATGCTTGGGGATAACGATGCCCGTGGCGCCAAAGGCGGCTGCAGTGCGGGCGATGGCACCAAGGTTGTGGGGATCTTGGATTCCGTCGAGGAGGATGATCAGCGCCGGCCCAGAGCCGGCCAGCAGCGTGGCAGGGTCTGCGTACTCGAACTCGGCGACGCGCAGGGCGACACCTTGGTGGACGACATCGCCTACGAGCTCGCGGATGCGGGGGGGTTCGACGGTCCGGAGTGGGATCTGGTGGTGGGTTGCGAGCTCGGCGATGCGGTCGCGGAGCGGGTTGGGACGCTCGGTGCGGGCGAGGAGGATCTCGTGGATGGATTCAGGGTCGCGCTCGAGGAGCTCGAGGGTGACATTGATACCGAAAGACCAGATCATTGGGCCTCTAGGGCGGTGGCGACTTCGCGGAGGATGTCGTCGAAGGCCTGCTCGGGCGAGAGGGCGGCGATGATTGGGCGACCGATCACCAGCAGCGATGCGCCTTGCTGGATGGCGGAGGCTGGGGTGCCGATGCGGCGTTGATCGCCTGGGTCGGAACCTGCCGGTCGGATGCCGGGAACGATGAGTCGGTGCTCCGGGAAGCGGGCGCGGAGGGCACCAACCTCTGCGGTCGAACAGACCCACCCCGCGATGGGGGCGGAGGCGGTGTGCTCTGCGAGCTGAAGCGCTGCGGCGGCGGGTGGCAAAGCGAAGCCGACCTGCGCGAGGCCCAAAGGATCGAATGAGGTGAGGATGGTGACTCCGATGACGGCGGTATTGGGGGAGCCACCTTCGCGGAATCCTTCGACCGCGGCCGTGGCCATGGCTGCGCCGCCCGAGGCGTGGATGGTTACGAGTTCGGGGGAGAACCGGGCGAGTGACCTTGCGGCACCTCGGACGGTCTCGGGGATGTCGTGGAGTTTGAGATCGAGGAAGATGTTTGCGCCCGCATCCCAGGCTGCCTCTAGGGAGCGTTCAGGGGCAGCAAAGAAGAGGCGCATTCCGATTTTGAGCCACTTCGCCCTGCCCTTCAGGCGACGGATGAGGTCGAGGTTGTCGTCAACAGAGGCGTGGTCGAGTGCGACCGCGATGTGGTCGGCGGCTGTCATTCGGCAGCGGCGCCGCGCTCAGACGCGATGGTCTTGAGGGTGTCGGCGATGATGTCGGCGGAGGAGATGAGGGTGGCCTCCGCGTGGCGGCGGAGTTTGAACTCGACCTTGCCTTCGGCGAGGCTGCGGGCGCCGATGGTGATGCGGAGCGGGATGCCGATGAGATCGGCGTCCTTGAGCTTCACGCCGGGGCGGAGATCGCGGTCGTCGAGGATGACGTCGACGCCTGCGGCGGAGAGCTCGCGGTAGATGCGCTCTGCCTCTTCGACGACGGCTGGCTCGTGGAGCTGCAGCGGTGCGATGATGACCTGGTAGGGGGCGAGCGCCATGGGCCAGACGATGCCGTCTTTGTCGTGGTTCTGCTCGATGGCGGCGGCCATGGTCCGGGTGACACCGATGCCGTAACAGCCCATGACCATGGGGTTTTCTTCGCCCTTGTCGTTGAGTACCTGAGCCTTCATCTTGGCGGAGTACTTGGTGCCGAGATAGAAGACCTGGCCGACTTCGATGCCCTTGAAGAAGGCGAAGGTTCCGCCGCAGCGGCCGCAGGCATCGCCGGCGCCGGCGAGGCGGAGATCGGTGTAGGTGACTTCGGGGAGGTCGCGGGGGATGGAGACGCCGACGAAGTGGTGGTCGAGTTCGTTGGCTCCGACAGCAGCATCGACGACGGTGCGAACGGAGGGGTCGGCGAGGAGGCGGCAGCGGAGGCCGATGGGACCGGCGAAGCCGACGGGGGCGCCGGTGATCTCGAGGACGGTGGCCTCGTTCGCCAGGAGGAGGGTGGTCGCCTTGAGGGCTGCTTTGACTTTGACCTCGTTGACCTCCAGGTCGCCGCGCATGAGGACAGCCACGGGCTGCTCGTCTGCGAGGTAGAGGATGGTCTTGATGATGCTCGAGGTGGGGAGGCCGAGGAAGCGTGCGACCTCTTCGACGGTGCGGACGGCGGGGGTGTGGCGCTTGTCGTAGGAGCCCGAGGGCACGACAAAGGCCGAGTCGTCGACCTGTTGGAGTTCGGCTTTCTCGACGTTGGCGGTGTAGTTGCAGGAGGCGCAGCTGACGATGGAGTCTTCGCCGGAGTCTGCGAGGACTTGGAACTCGTGGGACATGTTGCCGCCGATGTTGCCGGTGTCGGCTTCGACGGGGCGATAGCTCAGCCCGCAGCGGTCGAAGATGCGGACGTAGGCGTCATACATGACCTGGTAGGTCCGCTTTGCGGCCTCTTCGTCGATGTCGAAACTGTAGCCGTCCTTCATGATGAACTCGCGGCCGCGAAGGAGGCCTGCGCGGGGGCGGACTTCATCGCGGAACTTGGTCTGGATCTGGAAGAGGTTGAGGGGGAGCTGGCGGTAGCTCTTGATGTCGTCGCGCACGAGGGCGGTCATGACCTCTTCGTGGGTTGGACCGATGCAGAAGTCGCCGCCTTTGCGGTCCTTCACGCGGAGGAGCTCGGGGCCGTAGTAGCCCCAGCGCTCGGACTCTTTCCAGAGTTCGGCGGGCTGGACGGCGGGGAGGAAGACCTCTTGTGCGCCGGAGCGGGTCATCTCTTCGCGGATGATGGTCTTGACCCGCTCGATGACGCGGACGCCGAGCGGCATGTAGCTGTAGATGCCGGCGGCGACTTTGCGCATGTAGCCGGCGCGGAGGAGGAGCTGGTGGCTGATGACCTCAGCCTCCTTGGGCACCTCTTTGAGGGTGGGCGCGAGCAGTGCGGAGTAGCGCATAGGACCTTCCGAGTGAATCTGAGCGTTGTGCCGGCGGGAGCCAGCGGGCGGCGCAGATAGACTCAGAAAGGGTCAGGCTGTCAACGAGAGAGGCAGGGTGCCGCAGTGAAGTTGCGGCCCGCAGCGGCTCAGTTGTGGCTGTGGCCGCCGCCCGAGGGAGCGGAGGCGGGGCGCTCGGTGATGGTGCAGGCTGTGAGCAGGAGCGTGCCTGCGGCCGAGGCTGCGTTGGTGAGCGCAGTGCGGGTGACCTTGGCAGGATCGAGGACTCCTGCCGCGATGAGGTTCTCATACTTGTCGGTGGCGGCGTTGTAGCCGAAGTCGCCGGTACCGCGGCGGATTTCGTTGACTACGACAGAGCCGTCGACGCCGCAGTTGGCGGCGATGGCGCGGATGGGGGCGTCGAGGACCTTTCGGAGGATGGCAACGCCGAAAGCCTGGTCGGCGGGGACGACGAGGGCGTCGAGTGCGGAGGCTGCGCGGATGAGCGCGACACCGCCACCGGGGACGATGCCCTCTTCGACAGCCGCGCGGGTGGCGTGGAGCGCGTCTTCAACGCGTGCCTTCTTCTCCTTCATCTCGACTTCGGTCGCAGCGCCGACGCGGACGACGGCGACGCCGCCTGCGAGCTTGGCGAGGCGCTCCTGGAGCTTCTCCTTGTCGTAGTCGCTCTTGGTGGCCTCAATCTCGCGACGCAGCTGGGCAACACGGCCACGAATGGCATCGTCGGCGCCGTTGCCGTCGACGAGGGTGGTGAAGTCCTTGGAGATCTTCACGATGCGGGCGGAGCCGAGGTCGGTGAGCTGGATCTGGTCGATCTTCTTGCCGATGTCGTCGGAGACGACCTGGGCTCCCGTGAGGACGGCGAGGTCTTGGAGCATGGCCTTGCGGCGGTCGCCGAAGCCGGGCGCCTTGACGGCGACACACTGGAGGACGCCGCGCATGGCGTTAACGACGAGCGCGGAGAGGGCCTCGCCCTCGACGTCTTCGGCGATGATGAGGAGCGGGCGCTTGGAGCGGGCAACCGCCTCAAGGAGGGGAAGGAGGTCCTTGAGGTTGGAGACCTTCTTCTCAGAGAGGAGGATGAGCGGGTTCTCGAGGACGGCCTCGAGGGTGTCCTGGTTGGTGGCGAAGTAGGGCGAGATGTAGCCGCGGTCGAACTGCATGCCGTCGACGACCTCGAGCTCGGTCTCGAAGCCCTTGGCCTCCTCGACGGTGATGACGCCCTCCTTGCCAACGCGATCCATCGCCTCGGCGATGATGGCGCCGATGGCGGCATCGCCGTTGGCGGAGATGGAGCCGACCTGGGCGATCTCATGGTTGGTCGTGACAGGCTGCGCGAGGCGGCGGAGTTCGGCGGTCACGGCGGCGGCGGCAGCATCGATTCCGCGCTTGAGCGCGATGGGGCTGTGACCGGCAGCGACGAACTTGAGGCCTTCGCGGAAGAGCTCACGGGTGAGGACGGTGGCGGTGGTGGTGCCATCGCCGGCGTTGTCGGAGGTCTTGGAGGCGGCCTCTTTGACGGCCTGGGCGCCCATGTTCTCGAACTTGTCTTCGAGTTCGATCTCTTTGGCGACCGAGACGCCGTCTTTGGTGACGAGCGGGCTGCCGTAGCTCTTGTCGATGATGACGTTGCGGCCCTTGGGACCGAGCGTCACGACGACGGCATCTGCGAGGGCGTCTACGCCGGCGAGGATGCGGATGCGGGCGGAATCATCGAAGAGGATCTGCTTGGACATCGTAGGCTCCGTACACGCGCAGGCCTGTAGATGGCGCTGCGAACCTGGTTTGGGGCCGTGGTCTTAGGCACGGCGCAGGTGGTGTCAAACGGGAGCTGTTGCCGGCGTCAGATGGCGCGGTATCGGCCGTCTTCATCGCGGGCGGCGAGCCCGCGCTCCACGGCCCAGAGGAGGTGGGCCAGCGCGCTGCGGGAGGCGACGGGGTGGAGTGCGGGGGCGACGTCGTCGTAGGCGCGCTCGGTCACTTCAATCAGGGTGGCTGGCGCCGCAAACGAGGCGAGCGCGGCAAGGACCTTCTCGTCGCGGGCCATGCGGTGCTGCCGGTAGGAGCGGATGCGGAGCGAGAGGCCCGGGGCGGCGGGGCCATGTCCGGGGAGTCCGCGGTCGAAGTTTCGGGCCTCGATGCGGGCTAGGGAGGCGAGGTAGTCGCCCATGGAGCCGTCGGGCGGATCGATGACGATGGTTCCCAATCCGGCAATCAGGTCTCCGCAGAGGAGGTCACCCTCGCCGGAGGAGACAACGATGTGGCCGGAGGCGTGGCCCGGGGTGTGGAAGACCTCGAGGTTTCCGAGCCGGTCGAGATCGGCAAGCGGGAAGGCGCGCGAAGCTGGGAGCCGGCGCCCGAGCTGGGCGATGGTCTTTGGGTGGGCGAGGATGGGCTCTTTGAAGCGTGAGAGCCAGTTGGCCAGGCCGCCTGTGTGGTCGTCGTGGTGATGGGTGAGGAGGAGTCCGTGGATGTTCTTCCATCCCTTGCAGAACTCCTCGACGGCCTCGTCGAGCATGGAGAAGGCGCTTCCATCGGGCGAGCCGAAGTCGACAACAAGCCAGCCGCCGCCGTCGTGGATGAGATAGCAGTTGGTCCGGGTGGCGGGCGGTATGGTCCGGGTCTTCATGGGGACGCGGATGATGCTGCGTGCGACGCGCTCTGGGATGAAGGGCTCTTTGCCCTTCTCTTCGTTGAGTTTCATGGGAGGAATTCCGCGGGGTGCACTTCGGCTGCGAAGCGGCCGGTGGGGAGGCCGAGCCGGAGGGCGGTATCGTCGGGCTGCTCGGACCGTGCGTGGTTCTGGATGGCCTTCTTCCAGGCGGCGAAGGAGCCGCCGTTTTTCCAGGCTTCGACGGCAACATCGGCCATATCGAAGCCGCCCTGTGCCATCACATACTCAACCCAGGCCCATCGGGCGGAGGTGGCGCGGACGTCGACATGGCCGCGGAGCGAGGTCTGGAGGTAGTCGAGGATTTGTTCGACCGGTTTGATGCCGGCGAAGGGCTGCCTGTCGAGCGGGGTGTTCCGCTTGGCGACGAAGGGGGCGATGCCGAGCGCGACGTTGCAGATGCGGGAGAGGTCTTTGGAGAAGGCGACGAGCTCTTCGATGTCTTCTCTGGTCTCACCGGGTGCGCCGATCATGAGGTAGAGTTTGAGGTAGCGCATCTTGTACTCGGCCGCGTAGTGGGCTGCTCGCTCGAGGTGGGACTCGCGGATCTCCTTCTGGAGGATTTTGCGCATGCGCTCGGAGCAGCCGTCTGCGGCGACGGTGAGGGTGCGGTACCCGCCCTGCTGGAGGAGGGTCATGAGTTCGGGGGTGAGACGGTCTGCGCGGAGGCTGGAGAGGCCGAGTTCGCGCCCTGAGCCGACGATGCGTCCGACAATCTCGACGAGCTTGGGGTGATCGCTGACGGCGGCGCCGACGAGGCCGACGCGGGTGGCGTCTTCGGGGATGCTGCCGACGATGGCGTCGGGGGTCGCGAGGCGCATTCCGCCGTTGGTGGAGCGGCGCATGACGCAGAAGGTGCACTTGCGGTGGCAGCCACGCTCGGACTCGACCAGGTGCATGTTGGCGAGTTCGGTGTTGGGGGTTCGGATTTGGCCGACCGCGGGGAGCTTGGCGTTGTCGGCCGCCGCGGTGGGGATGAGTCGCTCGCCGTGGATGACCGGTACGAAGACGCCTGGGATGGCGGCCGCGCGCTGGTAGAAGTCGGTGCGGGAGGTGGCGCCTTCGTAGAGGTCGAGCAGCTGCGGGATGATCTCTTCGCCCTCGCCCATGACGATGGCGTCGCAGAAGGGGGCAACCGGGAGCGGGTTGGAGAAGGTGAGAGGTCCGCCGAGGATGATGAGCGGGTGATGGGGTTTTCGGTCGCGGGCGTAGAGAGGGATACCGGCGAGGTCGAAACACTCGAGGAGCCCGGTGACTTCGAGTTCGTAGGCGAGCGAGATGGCGACGATGTCGAAGCCTCCGACCGGCGAGAGCGACTCGTAGGTGAGGAGCGGGGTGCGCGAGGTGCGATGGTCGCCGGGTGTGTCGGGCAGGAAGGCCCGCTCGGCGACGGTGCCGGGCCGTTCGTTGATGAGGCGGTAGATGAGCTGATAGCCGAGGCTGCTCATGCCGGCGCGGTAGGGGCTCGGATAGAGGAGCGCGACCTGGAGGTGGCCCTCGCCGTAGAGGGTTCCCTTCTCGGCATCGAGGCGTTCGCGGATCTGCTTCTTGATGTCGTTTGTAGAGGCCATGCGCTCGCTGGTTGTGACGGCAAGGCAGTGTAGGCTGTGGGGGAGGGTAGCGCAAACCTCCGGTGTTCTGTCTACGGCAGGGGGGCGGCCTGGAGGGTGTCGAGGATGCCGGACATGAGGTGGGCCATGGCGCGCAGGGCGACGGCGTTGGCGGCATCTCGGCGCCAGACGAGGAGGATGGGTCGGGAGGGCTGTGGCTGCTGGAAGGCTCGAAGGGCGAGGGTGCTGCGTCGGTTTTCGACGGCGGCGGCGAGGGCCGGGATGAGGGTGACGCCGTGGCTGGAGGCGGTCATCTGGATGAGGGTGGCGAGGCTGGTTGCGTGCCAGGGGGATTCGCTGCGACCGGAGCGGTTGCAGAAGGCGAAGACCTGGTCCCGGAAGCAGTGGCCGTCGGAGAGGAGGAAGAGTTCCTGGTCGGCGAGGTTGGCAGCGGTGGGCTCGTCGGCTGCGGTGAGGAGGGGGTGGTCCGGGAGCGCGGCGAGGAGGAATGGGTCGTGGCCGATGGGGGCGGCGTCGAAGGAAGGGAGTCCTGGGTCGCCGGCGAGGATGGCGGCGTCGAGTTCGCGGCGCTCGAGCTGTCCGAGGAGGGTCGCGGTTTTGTCTTCGAACCAGACGAACCGGATGGCAGGGAAGGCGGTTCGGAGAGGAGAGGCGACTTCGGGGAGGAAGTAGGGGGCGATGGTGGGAATGGCGCCGATGCGGAGGGTTCCGGCGAAGGGGTTGCGGAGCTGGGCCGCGATGTCTCCGAGGGTCTCTGCAGATTGGAGGAGTCGCCGGGCTTGTTCGACCCATTCGACGGCGCCGGGGATGACGGTGACGCGGCGATGGGTGCGGTCGAAGATTTGGAGTTGGAGTGCCGCTTCGACCTGGGCAATCTGGGCGGAGAGTGAGGGCTGCGACACGCCGCAGTCTTCGGCAGCTCGACGGAAGGAGGCGCGCTCCGCGACCGCCACGACATACTGGAGCTGACGGAGTGTGAAGGGGTGGTGATGGAGGTTCATGCGGCCAGCCTAGCGGGGCCGGTAGCCTAGCAAGGGTTGAGGGGGCGTGCTACGGGGAGGGGAGTCGAGCGAGGTCGGATGGACGCAGAGCGAGAGAGCATGTGGTCGCGCTGGAGTTCGTTGCCGCGTCGGCAGCGGAGTTGGGGAGATGTGTGGACGGCGGTTGCGATCGCACTGGGCTACACGGTGCTCCTGGCGCTGACGGACGGCATGGGGTTCACGCGGGACGAGAGCTTCTACTTCAAGGCTGGGGCTGACTACGCAGGCTGGTTCTCGGAGTTGTGGCAGAACACGATGGAAGGGGCGTGGGCGCGGAGTTTCGCGCAGGCCTCGATCGACAAGCACTGGGGCTACAATCCGGAGCATCCCGTGCTGTTGAAGATGCTTTTCGGGCTATCGTGGCTGGTGCTGCACAAGACGCTGGGGTGGCTGGGGCCGTCGCTGGCATTCCGGCTTCCAGCGATGGCCTTTGCGGGTCTGATGGTCGGGACCACCTGGAAGTTTGCGGCCGAGTTGTTCGGGCGGACGAGCGGCTGGTTTGCAGCGTTCACGCTCGGCGTGATGCCGCATGTGTTCTTTCACTCGCACCTCGCCTGCTTCGACGTTCCGATCACGGCGATGTGGGTGCTTGTGGTCTATGCCTACTGGCGGTCGCTTGGCGACTGGCGTTGGGCCTGGGTTACGGGGCTGCTCTGGGGCATCGCTCTGACGGTGAAGCTGAATGCGTTTTTCCTGCCGATGCTGTTTGTGGCGCATGCAGGTTGGCTTGGCACGAGCCGGGCGCTTTCGACGGGAGGAGCGAGCCTTCGGCGGCCGAGGATTCCGCTGGCGCTGGTCTGCATGGCGCTGCTCGGGCCGCTGCTGCTGCATGCGGGTTGGCCGCTGCACTGGTACGAGACTTTTGACCGGCTGTCGTTCTACTTTCAGTTCCACCTCAAGCATGAGCACTACTTTGTGGACTACTTCGGGCGTGGGCTCTGGGAGCCTCCGTTCCCTGTTGCCTACCCGTTTGTGCTGACGGGTGTGACGACGCCGTTGGTGATTCTGGCATCGATGCTGGTTGGCATGTTCACGCTGACGGTGGTGTGGGGCCGAGAGCGATGGATGGCGATGGCGCGGGGGCAGGCTTGCGGGTCGGAGGGTGGCGCAGGCCGGTCGGACGATGCCGCGACGGGGGCGCTCTTGCTACTGAACATTGCCTTTCCGTTCGTGCTTATCGCGCTGCCGAGCACGCCGGTTTTCGGCGGGGTGAAGCACTGGTTCGCGGCGTTGCCGTTCATGGCGATGGTGGCAGGATACTTTCTGGCACGGGTGGCGCGCGAGGCGGGCGGAAGCGGGCGCGGGCAGTGGCTTGCGCTCGGTGTGTTGGTACTGGTCTACGCGCCGTCACCGATTTGGGCTTCGATGTGGAGCCACCCGTTTGGGATCTCCTACTACAACGAGGTCATCGGCGGCGTGACGGGCGCGGCGGACCAACGGACGATGCGGCAGTTCTGGGGCTATGCGTCGCGGCAGTCGCTGCCGTGGTTGAATGAGCATGCCGTGAAGGGGGCCAAGGTTGGTTGGCACGACACCACCTGGGGGGCCTACGACATGTACAAGCAGGAGGGGTGGTTGCGGCCGGATGTGGGGGGCACGTGGGACTACGCGAATGCGGACTACCTGTTGTTCGATGTGCAGAAGGCGCTCGTCTTCGCCCAGGAGGACGCTTGGAGCCGTTACGGCACGCAGGCGCCGTCGGCGACGATGGGGATTCACGGCGTTCCGCTCATCACGGTGTATGAGAATCTGACGCGGCTTGCGTCGCGGAAGGTGGGGAGCGCAGTGGCGCGCCCTGCCGAGACAGAGGAGCACGGAGATGGCTCGGGGGCCGACGGTCATCGTGCCGCCTACGAGGCGCGACAGCGTACAGAGGGGAGCGGCGATGAGAGCGAGTAGTCTTGTATTTGCCGTCTTGCTCGTCATTGCGCCGGCGGTCGCGGGGGCGGTCCCGAAGGCGCCGACCGAGGCTGAGATGCTTTTTGGCCGCGGGGTCGAGGCGTTTGAGGCTGGGCGATACGAGGCCGCGGCGGCCTATCTTTCGCAGGCCTACGCGCTGGAGCCAGATGCTCGCCTCGCCTTCAACACGGCGCTCGCCTACGAGCGCGTCGGCAAGACCACGGAGGCGGTGACCTGGTACCGATTGGCTGCAGAGTCCGCGGAGGCTGCGTTGCAGGCAGAGGCGGAGGCTGCGATCGGCAGGCTGGTGAAGGGGGGCTCGCAGCCCGAGGCGCCGGTTGTCTCGGAGGGCGTGCGCGAGGCGACGCTGTCGTTGCGCCTCGAAACGGCGATTGCGGGCGCGCGGGTGCAGGTGGATGGCGGACACGCGCTGGCGTTGCCCGGTACGGTGACGGTGGCGCCCGGTGCGCACCTCATCGAGGCGTCGGCGCCGGAGTGGCAGCCGTGGCAGGAGACGGTCGCGGTGGCGGCGGGTGAGAGCCGCATCGTCACGATCGCCCTGGAGCCGGTGGTCGCACAGGATGGCTTTCCGAACTGGTGGATTGGCTCCGGTGTGACGGCGGCGGCGGCGGCGGTCGGTGTTGGATACTACTTCGTCTCGGCCGGGCACTTCGACGAGGCCGATAGGCTGGCGCAGGGTGGCTTGGATCGCGTGGGGTTCGACCGTGCGCAGGCGGATGGGCGGACGGCTGCAACGTTGTCGAACGCCTCATACGGGGTTGCAGCCGTGAGTGCATTGGCGACGGGCCTACTTTGGTGGTTGGACCGGGGCAGTTCCCCTGCGCCGAATGGCGTATCGGTGGTGCCTGTACTCGGCCCCTCTCAGGCCGGCTTGATGGGTTCGTGGAGGCCGTGATGGGACGAAGCGAAAGGTGGCTGATTGCCCTTGCCGTTGCAGGCGGATCCGGTTGCGCGTCGACACTGGACTTTGACAGTCAGGCGTTCGTGGAGGCTGACTCCGGCCCGACGGGCG
>Ga0114977_10002400_pt1 | contig 12041 bp, 15 predicted proteins | sample S_130805_MF_Meta_FD_87026 | JGI IMG/M metagenome (GOLD analysis project Ga0114977, IMG submission 87026) | Freshwater microbial communities from Lake Simoncouche, Canada to study carbon cycling - S_130805_MF_MetaG | ecosystem: Environmental > Aquatic > Freshwater > Lake | place: Lake...
ACCTCTCAATTCTTTATAAGCATATTTTACTATGTAATATGGTGAAGTTTGTGTTTCCTCAAAACTTGAAGTTTCATCTTTTCTTAATGATGTTCTAAAGTATGTATACCTTCTTCCGGTTTTTAGTATAAATTGTTCTTCTTTTCCAAACGCATTTTTTCTTCCTCTTCCGGTTTTCCATGTACCCTTACCCCATCCTATTGGACTATCTTCTTTACCGTCAATTTTAAAATGAGCAAATTGTGGACTGTTTTTATAATTTAATTCTCTGGTATCCTTCCATGTTAATAAAGTAAAGTTGTCTATAAGTCCTTCTGGATCAGCAAAAAGTAAATCACAATTAGTATTATAATCTAATGGTGAATCTCCAATGTGACCAATCGGTGAATAGTTTACAGCCTTACAAGAACATTTTTTCCAATGGTTTGTTTGATTTAATTGTTCTGGATTTAAATAATTTTGATCCGAATAATAATCATGGGATTCCTTACCATATTCACAATTTGGAGCATGTTCAAAATTTTTGAAAACCTCATCTGCTGGTGTGTCTATATCACACCATATGAAAGAAACTTTTTCTGCGGAACCAATTTTCAAATTTAAAGATGCTTGTGTTGGACCATCTATATATTTTGAACAAAACACAGCATCTTCATCATATATCTTTATAGATTTGTCATTGTTTGATTCCAAATTAGTAATCGAACCAGAACCTAACCATGCGGCTTCAATTGGATCAGAAAATCTATTGCTTAATTTATAAATTACATCCGATGTTTCAAAGGTTAAACCAGCAGTAGCTCCGGACATAACCTCCGATACCTTTAAATTAGCTAATGGTACAGGTATACTATGATCACTTTTTATTGTCAATGGAAGATTTTCCGATGCTTCAAATTTTTTAATTGGCCAATATATATTGTTTATACCTAATGATATTGGAATATCTGTTTTTTGTAATTTATATAAGAATGCAGCTTCTGTGTCATCCCCAACAGAAAAATTTGCTACCTGATCTATAACATTTCTATGTTTTCTTTTTATTATAGCATCAGAATTTAATGTATTATCACCCGCTTCTGAACCATTATCTACTAGAGTTGATTGGTTTAAATAAAAAGAATTCGATGTACTTAAAGGTAAGGTTTCTGTGTAATACCTTTTCATCAAATTAAGCTTTTGTTCATTTGTTAGTAAATCATAATTTCTATAGTCATGATCCACTAAACTATAACCTATCCAATTTAATCCTTTTGTTGTTAAATTATAACCTACATATGGATATATAAATTCTCTAATATTATTGGGTAGTATATTAATACTAGTTGAAACTTTTTGTGAATATGTTCTTGGTCCTCTTAACCATGCACCTTCTACTGTTCCGTTTTTGTCGGTGAATATAAGATCGGAATCTTTATATGAGCTACCACCAGTTGCACCAGAACTTACTAAATTTGAATTAGTTAACAATATTGGATTTAAATAATTGTCACCTAAAGTATCATCAATAACCTTACTTCCACTGGGCCAAATAAACCAGTTGTTACCTTGTGAGAAACCAGTTTGTAATACATAATCGGGTTGATTTAAATCTTTTAATCTTATTGCGGTTAAACCATATAAAGTTTCACCCATGTATTTTTCCGATGCATTTATTTGATAATTTAAAAGTTTAGTTTTTTCTGCATCTGTTGTGATGTCGCCTGTTAAACTAGTTAAATATGCCTGATATATCTTACTTAAAGTATTGTCTGTTGCTCTTGGTACAAATCTGGAATTTAAAATACCAACTATATCATTCTCGGTTAAATCTTCGAATGGATATTCATTTAATATATCATCAACATTTAAATACTCTGACACATTTATTTCTGGATCAGAATCCAAATAATTGTTGGTGTCATATAATTCTTCTATCTCTATGAAGAAATCACCTTTTACAGCAGATAAAGAAGGAAACTCATATTTTAATGATGTCGTAGGTATTTGGGTTATTGAATTTTCACTTTTAGTAAAAGATCTCAATAGATATTCATAAAACAATGTTTCAACTCCATCATTAGATCCTATTAAACTATATTTTAATTTTGAATTTTTTATAGATGTTCTCTTTGCATTTAAAACCTTTGCTATTTCTTTTAATTTTTTTGCAAAAAGAGGAATATTATATATTAATTCTTCTTTATTGTTATAATCTATAGATTGTAAAAATTTATCTTTTTCGTCTTTATTAAAAAGAAAACTTAAATCTTTAATTAATTGTACATACTCATCTTTAATTTTTTGTTTTGGATCTATTAATTTTTTATTATTAGTTAAATACCATTCTTTTAAATAATCCATGTACAATTTTTGTGGATCATCTGTAAGATTGTTCTCTTGTAAAGAGAACCAAATTTTGTAGCTATATGGATTTTGTTTATCAGAAGACATTTTAAATGATTAAAGATATTTATCTTAAAATCCTTAATATACCTGTATTAAAAATCACTCGTCTTCGTTGGTTTCTTTTAAATCTAATTGCAATTGATTTTCGTAATCAATATAAGATGGTTTAATACAAACTGCATCTGATGAATAAATTGGAAAATTTCCAGTATAGGTTTTACCATTTATTTCGTAACTGTCAAAAAGTTCAATTTTTATAGCCATATTTTATATAGAAGTTATAAATATATTTATGCAAGATAAAAACATCTTTGATATATATTATAAAAAAGCACTAAACGAAGCTAAAAACTTTGATCAAATATTTTTGAATGAAATACTAGATTTTGCCAGATCATTTCAAAGTGGTTTTCAAAAGGGATTAAAGGGTGAGTTTTTTGAACCAAATAAAAAGGGAAATGTTATTGGTTTTAAAAATAAACCCAAAATAGGTCAAATAATTGTTGCTCCTAATTCTGGTGCAATGGTTAAAAGTGTTGGAGTAATTGCAAAAGTTGTTAGTAATATTAATAAAGATGGTCGATGGGAAATAGAAATAATAAACAGAGATCCCGATCCTTCAAAATTTGTTTCTTATTTTCAAACTACTAAACCAGAATATACAGATGGTGTGATAACAACCAGAGATTTTTTATTAATAACACATTACGATCAAGGTCAACAACAACCACAACCGACACCTACTCAGCAACCGACACCACAACCGACACAGTCACAGCCACCTTTGGAACCACCGGACGGAACAACCGTTACTTCTAAAAAAAGCGGAAAACAATATAAATACGATGCTAATAAAAAAATATGGATCGATATTAATACTAAAAAAGCACTTAATAAAAATGCTTCCGATACAATAACTACAAATTGGCAAAAAAAACAGCAACAACAGACTACCCCTCAACCTACACCCACACCTCAACCTACACCCACACCACAACAACAGAATCAAAACCAAAAAAAATTCGTAATAACATATGGTTCTGGTTCAGAATATCCACAATTAAGATGTACAGTTGGATACAATACAGTATACCCAACATGGTATGATGAAAAGGAATATATGAAAGGCATTAAAAATAACTAGTATTGATAAAATAGTTTTTAGTGTTAAATATATTATAATATAATGGCTTTAGAATTTAAAAAAGAAGATGATACGTGTTCAAATGTATATTTGATAGATGAAAGACTTTGTTTATCAAATTCTTTTGAAATCATTAATACAAATGTAGTAACATTATCTACAAATTTAAATAGTTTACAAACATATTCTAACAATTTTAATGCATTATATTCAAATTTTTCTAACAATAGTGCAAGATGGATAAGAGCCATAAGTAACTTTCAAACACTATCTGCGGGATGGTTTAGTGCAGAGACTACTGTTAAAACATTAAGTTCATATTGGCAAAATGAAAAAAGTATTATTTATAATACTATTGTAGATATAATTACATACAATAATAATACAAACGCAACAAAAACTAATATATCAAATTGGTTAAATACAAATTTTAAAGATTATTATCCCGAAAATCAAATTTTAAACGTTGACTTATATTTAAGTCAAAATGATGTTTTTTCTTGGAGTTACTTTAGAAGTTATTTCGAAACATGTGTTCCACCAAAAACTTCAATGAATGGAAATTGTAATTGTGCATTTCCTGCTTATAATTGCAACCGAATATGGAATTGGGTAACTGGACAATTTTTGTCAAGTTGTAATGCAGTTGGAAATTTTTGTTATATTGTTAGTAGTGAATCTTCTGGAACAGAAAATGTTAGATGTCCAAATATTGGAAATCAAGAAATTACTTTTGATGTACAAACAACAAAAAGAAACGACGATCCAACAAAAGAATTATTAACAGATAAAAATATTTGTAAAATAATTACTTTACGTTTCAAAAAACAAAATAATATTTTCGTATCAATATAAAAAAATGTCATACACTTTTAACAAAATACTTTCTTCTGGCTACATAGGTAATGATTTATCTTTAGTAAATGAAAATTACAAACAATTAGATTTGTGGACAACAAATATTAGCATTAGTTCTGAAAAGTTTTACGAACCTTTAAAAAATTTTTATTTGTTTTATGGTGATTTTTGGAAAGATAGTATAAATTTTTCTTATTCCATAAATGCTATTCCTAGATTGACATCATTTCAAACAAATGTTTTAGAAAATAGTGCAAAATGGATACAGCCACTCGTTTTTTATTATCCAGCAATAACAAAATATGATGAAAGTAGTTTAACAAATCTACAAAAAAATGCACTCGAATGGATGAAACAAACATATCCAGTATCAACCGAGTCCGGAGTAAATTTTGTAGAAAATACAATAGCATATTTATATTGTATTTTGTATGAAGAAGATGAAAAAATAAATACAGTTAATCAAATAATAAAACCAACTAATTGTTCTACGAATGATACAAGTACAACGGTAAGTTGTTGGGTACAATGGAATACTAACATATCATGTTATGATAATCACAATGCATGTAACTCAACAAATAAAACAAAAGCAGCATATCCTTTAAATCCTAGTTGTTATAAAAATTTTAGTGTTACATGTTTATATGAAAACAATTTAAAAAGTATAACAAGATATGGTGTAGCAAATATCAATTCATATTTTTTAGATAGATATGAAAGAGAAAACATTTTATGTATGATTTTAACAGTAAAAAATTGTAATTGGAAAACCCTTAAAGTATTATGAGTAATTTTATTAAAACTATTGATTTGAGTGATTGTGTTGGAGATTCTTTAGGAAAACATAATTATAATTTTCTTTCTTTAGATCAAACTATATGTAACCTATCATCCAAATTTTTTAATCAAAATAATAACTATTATACGGTTTTTAGTGATCTGTGCGCAAATATAGAAAGATTTAATAAATTTGCTGATATATTTGAATATCCATTTGATATAAATGAAGCAACAACAGCAACAAAATATATGAGTTCTTATTGGCATAAGAGCGAAATAAATTTCACATTTCCGATAAACATATATAAAGATAATACAAGCATTTATTACTTGGATGAGAATACAAGTGATGAAAATTTTAAAAATTGGGGTATAAACAAACTTAAAAAAACATATCCAGAAACAAATTTTATATCTGGAACAGTTGCAAACATTTTCTTTTTATTACATAGCAACTTAGGTAAAATATCTTCTATAGAAAAAACATCATCTCAAATCGCATCCGAAGCAAATCCCGTTCTTGTTGAATTTTTAAATGATGGAGAATATGTTGTACCATCTGGTGTACAAGAATTAGATGTATTTATTGTTGCAGGAGGAGGAAGCGGTGGAATTGCAAAAGATAACTCTGAATATAAATCATCAGCAACTATATTTTCTACTAGGGGTAATCCAGCATCTTTTGGTGAATATCCATCTGGATATTATAGATTAAAATATAAATCGGGTGCATGGAGTGCTTGGAGTTGGGGTAATAGATGGTTTTGGGGTGGATTGAATATTTTTAGTGAAAAAAATGTAGTAGCTGACATAGGTGATGGTATTAAGTATTTGAGTCCAGAACTTGCTAATAATGCTGGTATTATTGATGATAGTGTAGTTTTTTATCACACTGGAGGAAAAATACGAGCTAATATTGTCGATGGTCCAACTGTATATGGTGATAATAGAGGAAGTGTCATATATGAATTATACACCGAGAATTTTGTAAACGGAGGAGGCGGTGGTGGAGGAGGAATATTATATTTAAAAAATTTAAAAGTTACCCCATATCAAAAATACAATATAAAAATAGGAAAAGGTGGAATAAACGGAAATGGTGAAAATTCATCATTTGGAAATTATTCTGTTACAGGTGGATTTGCTGGTATTGGTGTTAGTACAGGTATTGGCGGATCGGGAAATGATAATGGTTCTGGTGGTGGTAGTGGATTAAATGGTAAGGATGGAATTGTTTTTGATAAAAAAAATAAATATTATGGCGGTGGCGGTGGCGGTGGAAATAATACATCAGTTCTTACTATAGGTGGATTAGGTGGAGGTGGAAAGGGGGGTCATAGTAATTATTTGAATAATATATCTCCATACAATCCAGAAGAAGGCAAAAAAAATACTGGTGGTGGTGGAGGGGGAGCTTCTAAAAATCAAGGAAATGGTGCAAATGGAGGTTCCGGTATTGTTATAGTGGTTCAAAAAACACCAACTGATTCTGTACAAAGTATTAGAACTTATAATGTAAATCAAACAAAAGAAGACATATATATTAAAAAAATGAGAATCGGAAAATATATAATAGACCCAATAACAAACAGCTGGACATTTTCAAATTTTGTATAATAATATTATATATGTATGCAATTTTCAATTTAGATAAAAAATTTCTAAGTTATTCGGAACAGGAATTAAATGAAAAATTTTTAAATAAAAAAATACCAGACGATAAAACAAATTTATTGGAATGGGCATGGTCTGGTGATTATGACAGAGGAGAAATGGTAAAGATAGATAAATCCGATTATGAGATTATTAATAATATAAGATCATTCGAATCAAATTATCCATTTTATTTTTTTATGTCAAAAATTTTAAAACAAATATATATAACATCTAAAAAAAGCAATACTTTATCTGATGATTTTGAGAAAATGACAAAGGAATTTATTTTCTGTTTTGAAAAACCGGAAAATTATATGGAGTTGTTAAAGTTAACAAATAATTATGAAAAAAGATCCAAGATATAAAATTAGATATTCATCGGGATTGGGAGATGTTGTAACATGTTTATTACATTCAAAATATCTTAAAGGTATAGTAAAATTAATAACAAAAAGCGAAGAACAATGTGAATCGTGTAATCAAAGAGCTTATTTTTTAAATTTATTTTTTCCAATTCCTATATGGAAATTTTTTTATAAAACTATGGATGAAAGATTTTTAGCATTTAAATCTGACATGGAAGATTATGGATATGTTTTTGACAAACATGTTAAAAAAGAAGAAAACGAAGAAAAAACCTGTAATTGTAATTGTAATTGTAAAAATCAACAAGTAACAGAAACCAATCCTTTGAATCCATTAAAAATAGATTATATAGAATATGATGGTTATGTTTTGAGTTCAAAACACGAATCGGATGAAAATGGCTATAAAATTGTTAAGTTTACATACAAAAAAATTTGACACCTGTTTTTTTTAGTCTAACATAAAAACATGTCTAAAATAAAATTTATAGCTTTCAACAAAGAAGTATTTGATGATTTCAATCCTCCTCAACCATCAAGTAAGGTGTCTCCAAGTTGGTACAAAGAAATGCCAGCTTTTTATAATTATAACCAAACCGAGGATCAAAGAAAGATTGGATCTAACGGAAATCCAAATTTAACACTTAAACGATGTGTACCCTTTAGAGATGCAATGCATTGTGGTTATATGTTAACAACACCATTTGATTGTTACTTCACAAAAAATAATAATAAAATTTTAATAAATCAGTCATATGAAGGAGAATTTGTTTTAGTACATGAACATACAATTGAACAATATTTTATGTATCCAATACCAGAAGGATATGAAATAGCACTTCTAAAGTGGAACAATCCTTGGATAATTCAAACACAAAAAGGATGGTCTACTATGTTTGTAAGTCCAATGCATCATGACTTGCCATTTTACACATTGTCTGGATTGGTTGATACGGATAAACATCCTGCTCCTATAGCTTTTCCATTCTTTATTAAGAAGAATTTTAATGGTTTTATTCCTAAAGGTACACCTTATGTACAATGTATACCAATAAAAAGAGAAAAGAATACTGCTTATATATCACATAATATAGATAGCCTTTACTATAAATGGAGAAAGGCAACAACACAAGCCTTTGATAGATACAAAGATTATTTCCATACACCAAAACAATATAAGATTGTAAATAATCAAACGGAATCAAAATGTCCTTTTTCCAAATTTTTTAAATAATTATGATAAAAGAAATAGTAAAAATAGAAATAAAAAACCAAAACTTAACTTTCGGTGACAGAGAAAGATTCATCAATACCGAAATTCAAAAAGTAATTGATTCATATAACAAAAGAGGGTTTAATGTTATAAGTCATTCTTTACAAAACAAGAGCGCAAACTTCGCAACTGTTAATTTTGATTTGGTAGAAATGCCACGTTAAAACCAGATATTATATTAAAGTCTGATATATATCAGACATCATATACGAAAAATATATTTAAATTTTTCGATGTTTATTTTTGTAAAAAAATAATTTTTGATATAAGTGTTAATAAATGAAGAAGAAAAAACAATTATCAATTGATCAATTCGAAGACATTAACAATTGGATAAAATATTATGAAACATATAATAAATTTCCATATGATAAAATCATGTGTTCAAAGTGTAAATCAATTCAAATTTCTTTGAAAGGTAGAGGTAAAAAAATCATATTCGATGCGTGTGATTCTGATCCAAAAAGAATATTAACCGAAACTGTTTGTAAATTATGCAAAGAAAAATTCTATCCAACCGAAAAGAAGAAAAAAGAATATGTACCAGAAACTATTGAAGAAAGAGAAAGAAGAATAGAAGAAATACGTGCAAATTTACCGAAAATTGATTTACACAAAGAGAGAATTGTTATAGACTTGGTTAAGAATAAAGAAGCATGTGTGGAATTGACAAAAAGTATGTGTATAAGACCAGATATATACCTTAACAATGACCGAACGTGTGATAAATGCTCAATAAGAAAATATTGTTCTTGTAAGAGTAAAAAATTCTCAAAATTTTATGAAAAAACAAAAAAATAAAGGAGGATATCCACAAAATCCAAATGGCTATTATAATATTAATATTACATTGAGAGGAATCAAATGTAATGTAAAGATTATAAATGAAAGTTATAATAGTTTTAAATTGGAAGTTGCCTCAAAGAAAACCTTGACTCAAGAATTTTTAGATTTTATTGGTTATTATATGCAGGAAGAAGGTTTTAACGAAGAAGCAAGAAAATATAATCTGGAATGGGATTTATGAAATTAGAAATTCAAGACTATGTTAATATTTTGGCAAAGGAAGATGGTTTGGAAAAATATGAATCAAAGAATATTAACAAGGTTAAAATAGAAGATTCGGTAGAATTTAAAAATGATTTACTAAAGTGTTTAAATCCAAAAAGAAAAGAAATAAAGAATAAAAATTTTATTAAAAGGATTTATGATTGGATTGTTACACGAATAAAAATATAGATTTTTTAACATTACAGATGTAAATATATCTATAAAACAATGAAATTCGATATATTAACAAGTCAGTATCTAAACATATTTAATGAATCGGTATACAAGCCTAGACGATCTAGTGTAATGGCTGATGTTGGAACAAAAATTCCAAAAATATCCCAAAAAAAATCAGAAGAAGCAGAAAAACATATTATATCGTTGTATAATACATTTAAAAAAAATCCCATGGATCACGCTGTATTATCTGACTTATTTAATACCGTGAGAGATTTTCCCGATACAGGAGTTATTGCTAATACTTTGACCAAAGGAGAATTCTTAAAAGAAGTATTACTTGTGGCAAAAAAAGCAGGTAAAGACTTTGGTTTAATATTAAAATCAGAATTGGGTGGAGAATCAAAAAGCATAGATGAATGGAAAGCTAGATATGGTGAAGATGATAAACCATATTATTATGCATTAAAGTCAATTGTTGATTACCTGAATGGTAATACACAAGAAAGATCCATTAAAGAAGTTGCTGATTCTACAGTAGATGTATATTATTTTGCTTATATTGATCCTAATAAAACTGTAATAAAACCATTCCGAACATATGTATCGGTTTCAAATGGAAATGTGGGACCGTCTGCACTATCTCAGCCACCTTTAAACAGGCAAATGTATAAATTGACAGGATTAAATGTATCAGAACATCCTCCTATATATTATATCGATGGAGAAGAAATGCCTGCACAATGGAAACCAAAACAATTAAGAGGACAGTCTTTGGAATTTGTTAAAGATGCATTGAATAGCGATGAAGCCGAAAAGGAATTTAAAAGATTATATCCATCTGAAGTAAAAGGCGTAAGCACCGGAACCTATGGAAAAGGTGGTAGAACAGGTACTATACCAACAGGTAAAAGAGCCACAACACCAACAGCCTAATATGAAACCAATTAAAAAAGTTTACGAAGAAATGATGTCTAATCTTTTGCAAAAAAGAAATGAATATCTGGAAAATCTTTTTGAAGAACAAGAAGAGATTCAAAATTTTGTTATAGATAGTCCCAAGCTTTCCAAAAGAGAAAGAATTAAAGTAACAAACCAAATTCATAAAAGCAAAATGCTTGGTGGTAATCTCAAGGTAGATAGCATAAGCAAAGGTTTACACGAATTGGGAAACATATTAGACCTGTGTGGATTTAGTTTAGACATGGTTACCGGAGATATGATAATGGGTCCAGAAGGTAATGCACTTTTGGTTTTTAGAAGAAAGACAGACAATCCATTCATAGAAGGTCAAGAGATAGAAAATTCCAGAATTAGCTTCACATGGGAGAATTTAGAAGCACTGGAAGACGGTGTGGAAACTAAAAAAAGATACGAGATCTTGGCTTACTTAACATAAGTATATAACATATGAGAAGTAAAGATCAGGTTCTATTGGAAAATGCCTACGAAGAAGTTTTAAATGAAAAGGGCTTTCTTCCTGCTGCTGCATTAGCAGCAATAATGGCTATTGGGGGAACACCAAAGGATGTTAATGCACAAGATATGGATAGAGCAGGAATCGAAAGTATTACAAATCCAGAATTGAGTGAACAAGGCGCATTTGAAAAAATAGGAAACGATTTGAGTAAATTGCCAATAGGAAATCATACAGAAGAACCCCCATTGGATAAAAAACTATTAATGCAAATTGCTAATTCGAAAAACGAAGTTGAAAAACAAAGAGTTACTGACAATATACAATTAAGAGGATATAAGGTTCCTCCATATTTTAAAAATTTTAGAGAAGTAAAAACACCAGTCGGTGTTTAATTACCTTTAAAAAAATATATGGACATACTACCCGTAATTTTAAGATATGGTTTAAAAAAAAATAATAATCCTATTATTAATAAAACACTGGATGTTCAACTTTCCAATTTAAATAGAAGTGCAAAGAATATTATTAATAATAATATAACATTAGATACGGCTATTTCCAATTTAAATAGAAAATTTCAGAGTGTTGATGAAAATGTTAAATTTTTAAATCCTTCTATATATTTAAAAAATGTTAAAGGAGTCGAATTAAACAGACAAGATAATTTAAATGTTTCTACTAAAAATTTATCAATACCAGATTGTATTCCACAATTTGGGAATTGGACACCAGATGTTTTAGATATTTGTATAGGTCAACAATTTACTCAAACCAAAATAGATTTAAATGGTTGCCAACCTAATCAAACCCAAACCGCAATAGGCACCAAGCAACCAGTCTTTGGTGATTGGTCGCCAGACCCATCAACCGTTTGTTTAGGAGAACAGTTCGAACAAACAGCAACAAGTGATTGCAATACAACAACAA
>Ga0114977_10002401_pt1 | contig 12040 bp, 12 predicted proteins | sample S_130805_MF_Meta_FD_87026 | JGI IMG/M metagenome (GOLD analysis project Ga0114977, IMG submission 87026) | Freshwater microbial communities from Lake Simoncouche, Canada to study carbon cycling - S_130805_MF_MetaG | ecosystem: Environmental > Aquatic > Freshwater > Lake | place: Lake...
AAGCGCGCAGTAAAGAAGAGCGTTGCTAAGAAGGCGACTGCTAAGAAGTCAGCGGTTAAGAAAAAGATTGCAAAGAAGGCACCTGCAAAGCGCGCAGTCAAGAAGTCAGCAGTGCGCGCTGTTGTTGCAGTATCAACAACACCTATAGCACCGGTTGCACCGGTTGCACCAAAGCCAGTTGCATTAGCACCAAAGCCAGTTGCAACCCCTAAGCAGGGCACTTCAGGCCGTGTAGTTTTCTTGGTGGTCGCAGGAATTGTAATTCTCGCAGCGATCGTGTTTTCAAAATCTGGAAATAAGAATGATGATGAGGCAGCACCTGCGCCTTCAATCTCTCAATCAGCAGAACCAACTGATTCAGCATCAGCAGAACCAACAGAGTCGGCAACTACAGAGCCAACCGAATCAGCGACAACCGTAGCCGCGGTAGAGGCACCATCAAAGTTTGTAGCACTAAAGAGCGCCGATGGATTGAAGCTTCGATGGGTTGCTCCAATGGCAGTAGATGGTTTGACTGGATTCAACGTTGAAGTTCGCGCTAACGGAAACGGTGATTGGGTAACAATTGCAACGGTTCCAGCCGATCAACTCACACAGAATGTTACAAAGAGTGGGGATGCCGGTTGGACACAGTTCCGAGTGACATCTGTTTACTCTGATGGACAATTAGCATCAGCTAAAGTCTTTGGAATACCAGGTGAGTTTAAATAAAGTTGAAATTAATAAACCCTCACGCAATGCGTGGGGGTTTATTTTTTGCCCTAATTGATTTTAAAGTTTGCTAGAAATTGCATCGACGTATGCACGAACGCCTGCCGGTACTAGATGGACACCATCTGGTGCGAAGTACTCGGGATGGCCAGTTGAAATAGCGCTCCAGTCAATTAATTGCGCGCCAAATAATTCTGCGTAACGCGCGATGAGGAGATTGTTCTCATCCCGCCAACCACGTGGCACAGCGGTATTGACGACGATAATTTTGGGTTGATCTTTAACTGCCTCAAAAACCGCTGCTACTTGCGCCTCTGCGAGCTTGTTATTGTTACCTAAATTAAAGACCACCGTTGAGCCCACTACATTTAATTTGTCGTGGAGCATTACATCGATTAATTCAGGGGCTTGGCGACCAACTCTGGCGTTAATAAGCTCGATATGACTGCGAGTTTCCAGTTCATAGCGAATACCCAAGATGACGGAGTCACCAGTTACCCATAATCCATGCGTGGTGGTTGGCGCTACATCGGCATTAGAGATTTCGGGAGATTGAGTAAGTTCTTCCTTCACCGTAGCCATCGCGCGATCACTATTGGTGATTGCACGTGTGCCGATCAGGGAGATTATTAAAATAATCGAAAAAACAGATATACCAAGTAAAGATTTCTGTCTTAACTGCACTCGCTTGGTGCGGTACTTCATCCCCTTAAACCAGTATTCAACTAATCCACTTCGGATAGGAAGTTCAACGAATCGCAGAGAGATATCGGCCAAGGCAAAGACGATGAGAATTCTAAGCGCGGTCAATGCCCATGCAGAGCCCTCAATATCTACAGCGGGGCGGGTAAGTTGAAAGACAACCCAGTGCCATAAATATATTGAATAAGAACGCTCACCTATCCAAACAGCTACTTTGCTGCTGAGTATCGGAGCAAAGCGAGAGGCTGGGTGAACGATCGACGTAATAATTGCACAGCCAAAAATTCCAGCTAATGGAAAAGCTAATTTATAGAGCGTAGGGTCGGTCTCATCGATAAAGAGAAAAGTTGCAATCATCCCGATAAAGCCAATGATGCCAATCCCATCGATAAAATCCTGTGCGCGTTTTTCAACATCCTCTTTTAGATTTTGGGGAATCCAGCTAACTGCTAAAGCTGCACCTAGGAATAATCCAATGCTGTGCGTATCTGTACCAAAATAGACATGGCTAATTTGCGATGCGCTAGCGGCATCGACTTGAAATGAGACCACGAGAAGAGTAATTCCAGAGACTGCAGCAATAAGTAACGCTGCGCCAGGGATTTTCCTCTTGCCTAAATAGCGCACAGTTAAGAGCAAAATCAATGGCCATAAGAGGTAAAACTGAGCCTCTACACCGAGAGACCACGTATGTTGCAAAAGGGGCGCGCGTGAAATTGAATCAAAGTAATCAGTGTGGCGAAAAACCAACCACCAGTTCATCACTCCTAATAGCGAAAACGGTGAATCGCTCACAAAGCGGCGCATTGTCTCTGGTGCCCAGATGCCAATATAGATAGATGTAGCAATGATCATAAATATAAGAGGGGGAAAGAGGCGCCTAATGCGAGCCTTATAGAAAGCGCGAAGGTCAAGGCCGCCGCTACGTGCAATGGAATCGAGAAGCAGGCGAGTGATGACGTATCCAGAGATTACAAAGAAGAGATCGACTCCTAAGAAGCCACCAGGTATCCAAGTAAATCCCAAGTGATAGAGCATGACGGCAACAACTGCCAAACCGCGCAGACCATCGATGGCAGGGATGTATCGGATACCGCGAGCTGTGGCCATAACTAACTACTTACGTGCGGCGGATTTCTTTGCACCAGAACTCTTTACCGGCTTCTTAGTAGCTTTCTTTGGTGCACTAATTGCAGTTTTAGTGCGCTCACTCGCTACCTTTATGGGGCCAGTGTTAATAATTGTATTGTCTGCGTTTAAATTTTCCACGACGCTCTTTTGTAACTCAGCTAAATGATTAAAAGCTGTCTCTAGCCGGGCGCGAGATTGCAGGATTGCCGATTGAGCCGCATCTAAGGACTGTGTCTGAATTCTGTATAGGCGCTCAGCCTCTGCCATTACACCCGAAAGCCACTGGCGATAGTTAGAAACTTCATTTGTGGCATCACTGATGATTCGCTCGCCTTCGCGACGAGCTGCAGTTGCAAGTGAGGCAACTTCACGCTTCTTAGATTCGATAAGCGCTTCGGCTTCCGACTCTGCAGCAGCGACCATCTGCCCAGCTTCATCTTCGGCCGTTGAAATATATTTGCGACCACGGCTCTCAGCGCTAGTAAGAATTGCGCGAGCCTTTGCATCTGCTGCTTCAATTTCCTCTGTAGTTATGCGATTTGTCTCCGCCACTAATCGAGAAGATATTGCATGGGCCTTGCTCTCTCGCGCCTGCGCAGACTTAATCATCGCCATCGCAGTTTCGGTAGCAAGGATTTCAAACTCTTCCTTACTCAAACCCGTAATGTCGCGGCGTGAACGTAGATCAGCTAACTGAGATTCAAGCTCGCGAATGCGGTCAACTGATGAGGGTTGATTTGGCTCTTCGCCCTTAAAGCCGACCCAGTTAAGGAAACTACTCTTCTCAGCCACCATGCACCCCGCAGTTCATATGAATAGAGCCTTAGGTTAGAGCAAGGCCTTACTTACTGTAAATCGCCACAGAAATCGCTACATACTGCGATACCCACGCTGCGAGTACAAATATATGGAAAAGTTCGTGAAAACCAAAGTACTTAGCCTCACGCCCGGGGCGTTTAAGGGCGTAAAAAATCGCACCCACTGAATAGAAAAGACCACCGATGATGATGGGAAGTAACACCCAAAGACCACCCGTACGGTAGAGCTGAGGCATGTATGCCACGGCCACCCAGCCGAGTAACAGGTAGTTGGCAACATAGAGCCAACGAGGTGCCCCTAACCAAAAGATTCGCATCGCAACTCCAGCGGCGGCGCCTATCCACACAACTGATAAGAGAATTGTGCGATCGCGGCCTTCTAAGAGAGTTACGGCAAAAGGAGTATAAGAACCTGCAATGAGCAAATTGATATTTGCATGATCAAAACGTCGCCAGATTTTCTTCTTTGACGCAGACCAGGGAACGCGGTGGTAGATAGCTGAAACACTAAATAATAAGATCGCAGTTACTGAGTAAATTGCAACTGCAAACTTAAGTGATTCCTTACTTAAGATGAACAACACTAATGAAGCGATAATAACAACGGGTGTTGCCCCTAAGTGAAACCACCCTCGAAGCTTTGGCGGTGCAACTGGTTGTTGAGTCATGCTCTAAGCCTAGGGCTAATTTCGCTCTTCCCAACTCTTTAGCTATGAATTTGAATTGAGCGCAGGCTTCGTACCGACTTTACAAGCAGCGCCAAGATGCCTGAAACAACGGTCACCCCACCTGTAACCCAGAGCACCGTGTGTACCCCGTAGTACATAGCGAGTGGACCAGCTACAACGATTCCGAGCGGGGCCAGTGCAAAAGATCCAAATGCGTCATAGGCGCTTACACGGGAAAAAGACTCTTCAGGAATATGAGTCTGCATGGTTGTGCTCCAATTGACAGTGTAGATCTCAACTGCGATTCCTGATAAGAAAGCGGCACACAGTGTTACTACCAAAGGCGCTCGCAGCGCAAGTGCAAAGTCCCAGATTGCCGAAAGCGCAATCACGATCATAGAGAAGAGCATTGGTCGTGCCAAATGAATTTTGAGTGCGATAACGCCACCGCAGATCATTCCTAGAGTTAAGCCAGCTAAGTTCAAAGACCAATTGCGTGGTCCATGTGAATTTTCATTAAATGCCAAAGGTCCAAGAACTTGAACAAGGGCTTCAAAACATGCATTGATTCCCGTGAAAGCTATGACCATTGCAACAAGCCATGACCGCGATTTAAATTCAAACCAACCATCTTTGAGCTCAGTAAAGACCGACGTTCTTTCGCGATGCTCCATCGGTGGAACATCTAAGTTCCATACCAAGAATCCAGCGATCAAGAAAGATAATGCATCGACAAGTAAAGCCCAGCCAGAGCCGAATAAAGTGACAAGAGTGCCGCCCATAAGCGCTCCAACGACATAGCCAAAATTGCTCAGTAACCCAACTACCGCATTTCCATCTTTGAGTTTTTCCTTTGGCAAAATGGCTGGCAAGACCCCTGACATGGCTGGCCACCACATCGCATTCAAGACTCCAAATAGAAAGCCCATAAAGACAAGTAATGGAATGGATGCGAAGCCAAAGAGAAATGATGCCGCGCTAATAGCAACGAAACTACTACCTAAAATATCCGTGCCACCTACAATGCGATTTCTTTTAAAGCGATCGCCAATAACGCCACCGAAGAGCATTAATGCAATCATTGGAAAGATTCGCGCCGACATAACCAGACTTAAATCTTTACCTGTAGCGCCACTAAGACTCAGTACGCCATAAGCCAGCGCGATGGGGGAAAGCCCATTGCCAACATTGGAAATAAAACGTGCGGAAATTAGCCGGGCGAAACCTTTGTGCACACTGAGTTCGCGAAGCTGGCTTGTAATCACGTGGTTAGCATATCTATCGACAAAGGCTACCAACGCTGATAAGAATGGCCAATGACATATAGATCTGAGATTTTCGAAATTAGTGATGTTTTCATTGATGAGGCCGCGGCCCTGAGCCCTATGGATTGCACCTATCTAGGTAATGGTTTGAATCAAGACAAACTAGATGACTTTTCAATCGCAGGAGCTGAAAAAATCGCGAATCTTACGCGCCAAACTCTTAAAAAATTGGAGGCGATGCAGCCCATCGATGAGATAGATCGCATCGCTAAAACCGTCATGACTGAACGGTTGGAATCTGGGCTTGAACTTCACGAGAGCCACGAGGGATTTGTGCTTTGGAATGTTCTGACATCACCACCATCTAATATTCGTTCAATCTTTGAGTTAATGCCAAAAAATACTGCGCAGGATTTTGAAAATATCGCTAGCCGTTTACATGCAGTTGAAACCGCCCATGATCAATGGATTCAAACTATTAGTACCGTTGCAAAGTCCGGTAAAACAACGGCCCAACGTCAAGTTCGAGGAGTTATCGAGCAGTTGGAAAGTTATGCAAATGGTGGATATAGCCAGATGTGTACAAACTTTGATCCAGATGGAAAGTATCCAGCGATGCATAGTGCGGCAAAAATCGCCGAGAAGTCAGCTGCTAAAACTGCCGCCTTCTTAAAGGATGAGTATCTACTTATCGCAACACCTGATGATGCCGTTGGCGCCGAACGCTATGCAGTGTGGTCGCGCTACTTCACGGGTGCGAAATTAGATTTACGTGCGACTTATGAGTGGGGAATGGCGGATTTAAAAGCCATAAATGAGCGCATGTGGGTCATTGCCGAGCAAATTAAGCCTGGCGCAAAGACGCTTCGCGAAGTTGCCGATTTTCTTGATCATGATCCGAAGTATGTGATTAAAGGAAAAGAAAATGTCATAAAGTACTTACAGGATTTCACAGATGCCGCTATCAAACGTATGGATGGCGAGTACTTTGAAATCGATGAACGCATTAAAATTTGCGAAGCCCGCTTAGCCCCTGAAGGCAGCGCATCGGCTCCTTACTACAATCCTCCATCAGAGGATTTGTCGCGCCCTGGCACTACCTGGATTCCAATGCTTGGAAAAGATGAAGTTAGCAGTTGGCATTTAGTCTCTACGTGGTATCACGAGGCTGTGCCTGGTCACCACTTGCAGGTTGCAACGGTCACAATTGAAAAAGATCGCCTCACTCGATTTCAGCGTACCGCTGCATGGATTAGTGGTTATGGCGAAGGCTGGGCGTTGTATGCCGAACGCTTCATGAATGAGCTAGGTGCCTTTGATGAGCCAGGAATCGAAATGGGTTATTTATCGGCTCAAGCTTTGCGCGCCGCACGCATCGTTGTAGATATTGGAATGCATCTTGGCTACACCGATTTCGATGGCAATGTCTGGAACGCCGAATCCTCACGCAAACTCCTTAATGAACAGGCGCTACTCGATGAGGCCCATTCACGAAGTGAGACAGATCGTTATTTAGGTTGGCCAGGACAGGCGATTTCATACAAGGTTGGCGAACGTGTCTGGATGAGGTCGCGCGAAGATGCAAAGGCGCGACTTGGCGCAGCATTTAATATGAAGAAGTTCCACACATTTGCCCTCAAGATCGGCCCGATGGGGCTTGATCCATTTGCCGAAGAGATGAAAAATTGGGATGGCAAATAATTACAGGGGGTAACCCTTCATCTCCAAACTTCACTGTAGGTATTGAGAAGCTCGTTAGATACTTGATTTCAAGATGCAATAACTTCTCAGTTCACTCACAATTGTGTCAACCGGAGGTCACCCCAGTTCCCTGAGCTCAAACGTGACTAAAAGGTTATAGGCCTCAAACGAGCCCTATAAACCACACCTTATGGAGACACATATCTATGCTTAAACTCGACAGCAACCAATGGAACTTGGTCTATAACGTATTTTCGTTTGGATTAGTTTCGATGCTCGCTACAACTATCTACACATTGGTTTCGCAGCAACGCGTACTAGCTAAATACCGCAGTGCACTCGTAATGTCATCAATGGTTACCTTCATTGCCGGGTATCACTACATGCGTATTTTCAACTCTTTCAATGAATCATCGAAAGACATGACTGTCAATATTTCAGGTGCCCAAGGTTCATTCAATGAGGCCTATCGCTATGTGGACTGGCTTCTAACTGTTCCTCTACTTCTCGTTGAAGTTATTGCAGTTCTTGCATTAGCTAAATCTGTATCACGCTCACTCATTATGCGCCTTGTTCCAGCATCTGCTGCAATGATCGCACTTGGCTATCCTGGAGAGATCTCAAATACTCAGAGCACGCAGGTTCTTTATGGAGTTCTATCGACGATTCCATTCCTTTACATTCTCTACATTCTCTTTGTAGAGCTTGGTAAGTCACTCGATAACCAGCCTGAAGGAGTTGCTGCAACAATTGGTCGTTTGCGTCTCCTATTGGTTGCAACGTGGGGCGTTTATCCAGTCTCCTACATTTTAGGTATGGGCGATGGCATGGCTTCTGCGCAACAGTTCGTTGGCGTTCAAGTCGGCTACACAGTTGCCGATATTTTGGCCAAGTGCGTATTCGGACTAACAATCTTCAAGATTGCTCGCATGAAGTCAGCAGCAGAAGGAATGAAGGAAGATCACTAATTTAATTGCTTAAGAAATACAATTTCTAGTTGATAAGGGGGAGTTGGGAAACCAGCGCCCCCTTATCACTATAAAGAATGGCTGCCAAGAATTCACAAAGTAGAAGAAGAATGGAAAGAATGAATAAGAATCTTATAAACAATTACCGCATGGGCGGCTACCTCTTAATTGCTGTTGGCCTTATTAACCTTAGATACCAAAGCGGCCAGAGCAACGTCTTGGGACACAGTTTGATTATCATCCTTCCAGGAACCTTGCTTTTGGGCTCCACATGGATCTCTTCGCTATCGAAAACGCTAAATCACCGTTCAACGAAGGCTCTAGCACTTGCCATAGGTTTAGGTTTGGTCGTATTCGCTATATTTAATTGACGCTTAACTCTTGTAAATCAGGTGATGGTAGGTAAGAGTAAGTGTCATGAGTACAAATAATGAATGGGCCTTTGAAACTCTCCAAATCCATGCGGGACAGACTCCAGACCCCACAACTGGCTCGCGCTCATTACCGATTTATCAGACCACGGCGTATCAGTTCCGTGATACTCAACATGCGGCAAATCTCTTTGGAATAGCAGAAGCTGGAAATGTTTACACGCGAATAAACAATCCGACTCAGGATGTGGTGGAACAACGTATTGCAGCCCTCGAAGGCGGAGTCGCATCTCTTTTGGTGGCCTCTGGAATGACGGCTACCGCCTTTGCAATTATGAACGTTGCTCAAGCCGGAGATCATGTTGTCTCTAGCTCTAATGTTTATGGTGGCACATTTAATCTATTTAACTACACGCTTCCAAAGTACGGAATTGAAGTAACTTTTGTAAATGACATAGGAAACATGGATGCTTGGCGCAGGGCCGTGCGCCCAAATACAAAAGCGTTTTTTGGTGAGGGAATTTCAAATCCACTTGGTTCGGTGCTAGATATTGAAGCGATCGGCAAAGTCGCTCATGAAGCCGGAGTGCCTTGGATCGTAGATAACACGATCGCGACTCCATATGTCACCAAACCCTTCGAGTATGGCGCCGACATTGTTACTCACTCTGCCACCAAGTTCTTATCAGGCCATGGCAACGCTATGGTCGGAGCGATTGTAGATTCAGGTAACTTTGATTTCGCAAAGGATCCCGAAAAGTTTCCAGGATTTAACGAACCCGATTCCAGTTACAACAACTTGGTATATGCCCAAACGCTAGGGGTTAACGGCACATTTGGCGCTAATTTGGCCTTCATCTTCAAGGCACGCTTACAACTACTTCGAGACATCGGTGCATCAGTTTCACCATTTAATGCATGGCTATTAGCTCATGGCTTAGAGACCCTTAATTTGCGTATGGATCGGCATTTGCAGAATGCCCAAGAGTTAGCCGAATGGTTAGAGAAACAACCAGAAGTTGCGCATGTCAGCTACGCAGGTTTGCCTTCATCGCCTTGGAATAGCGTTGCCAAAAAGTATGCTCCTAAAGGCCCAGGAGCTGTCTTCACTTTTGAACTCAAAGGCGGCGCCCCTGCAGGGCGGAAATTTGTAGAGGGATTAAAGTTATTTAGCCACGTTGCAAACATTGGCGATGTTCGATCATTAGTAATTCACCCAGCATCAACAACGCATTCACAATTAAACCCAGAAGAACAGATCAAGGCGGGCATAACACCTGGAATGGTTCGTATGAGCATAGGCCTTGAAAACATTCAAGATATTAAGAACGATATAAAACTGGGATTTGCTGCGGCCCAATAGTTCTCAGAGTTGACGCTGGCACTCACCAAACATGTGAACCGCATCTCAGCGACCTTATTTACGAAGAGCGGGTCATGCTTCGGGAGTACTCTAAAAGCATTAGAAAGTCGCACGATGAGATCAAAATGGAGAATCAAATGACTGATATCAAAATTGAAGTAATTGAAGAAGCTGGTACCTGCTGTGGTGGAAGTGGACAGTGCGGCTGTAATAATGAGGAAAAATCCGAGATTAAAGCCGAAGGATCTTGTTGCGGTGGTTCTGGTTCCTGTTAATCGTTTCAAGTAAACGGAGGCAGCTATGAGTATCTCTATCAATATCGCCAAGCGCGAGAGTCGGCCGAAGCAAATCTCAAAACTGCTCGCGATTATTCTTGCCTGGTTCTTTCTGTATGTGGCAAACGATAGTTTTTGGAACTCCGTTCTTTTTAACCTTGTTGGCTTAGAAAAGGATTCTCGCATTGGAGACTCAATCCACTTCTTCTTTTTCGATGCCACGAAAATAACTCTACTTTTGGTTGGAATAACCTTTGCAGTGACCATCGCTCGATCATTCATTACGATCGAGAAAACCCGGGCTCTGCTTGGCGGTAAGCGCGAAGGTGTCGGAAACGTACTAGCGGCAAGTGCTGGCATTGTTACTCCATTTTGTTCATGCAGCGCCGTTCCTGTATTTATTGGCTTTTTAGGTGCCGGCGTTCCTATCGGAGTGACATTAAGTTTTCTCATTGCCAGCCCATTGATTAATGAGATAGCCATAGGTCTGCTATTTACAATGTTCGGTTTTAAGATTGCAGCTATCTATTTGTTATCAGGATTACTGATAGCCATTACTGCGGGATTAGTTCTGGGGCGTTTGAAAGTCGAACGCTGGGTCGAGCCATTTGTTTTCGCAAAGACATTAAATGCACAACCAGGATTTGCCCAACCCCGATACTCGATTTCAGAGCGCACAGCACTTGGCATAGCCGAAGCAAAATCAATCCTTTTAAAGATTTGGCCGTATCTACTAGGTGGAATTGCCCTTGGTGCCACAATTCATGGGTGGGTTCCAACAGAGTTCTTTACTAAATATGCAGGCTCAAATAATCCATTTGCGGTAATTCTGGCCGTGCTGGTCGGTATTCCACTGTATTCAAATGCCGCCGGAGTCATGCCAATAGTTCAAGCTCTCTACGAAAAAGGCTTGCCAATGGGGACGCTGCTGGCCTTCATGATGTCAGTTGTCGCACTCAGCTTGCCTGAAATGATTTTGTTGCGTCGGGTCCTGAAGGTAAGGCTTTTGGCAACCTTTATCGGCGTAGTTGCGACAGGAATTATTTTTGTCGGATACCTTTTTAATGCGATAATTAAGTAAGCCCGAAAGGGAAAAAGAGATGCAGATTAACATCGATAAGAAAACTGGGATTTTTACCGGGATAATTGTTGTACTGCTCGCCATCATCATGAGCATGGGCATGTCACGAAATAATGACGGTGGTCTCTTTGGGATGCACGGTTTTGGAATGATGGGTTCAGATGAAAGACAATCAACAATGGATCTATCGGGCGGGGACATAATGTTCCTCCAGATGATGATTCCACATCACCAACAGGCAGTAGATATTTCAGAGTTAGCAATAGCTACATCTAAAGACGCCGAGTTAATTGCTTTGGCTACAGATATTCGCGATGGTCAAGCGGCAGAAATAATCCAGATGAAATCTTGGCTGCGTGAAGCGAATGCCGATATAGATATGGGGCATTCAATGGGCGATTCCATGGGAGGGATGCTAGATGACCAGGAGTTAGCTGACTTAAGAGCAGCATCCGGGGCAAACTTCGATTTATTGTGGTTGAAAGGAATGACTAACCACCATGAAGGGGCGTTGCATATGAGCACGATGATAAGAGATGCTCGCAACGCAGATATAAAGCGATTCGGTGAAAATATAGTTAGTGCACAGACTGCTCAAATTGAGCAGATGAAAATTATGATCAAGCGTCTTAGTTAAGACGCCGGGGAGGCAGAAATGACAGTTACAACGGTAAAGATTAAGGGCATGACCTGCGGGCACTGCGAAGGCAGAGTCAATACAGAGCTAGGTAAATTGGCCGGTGTAACTGAAGTTAAGGCTAGTGCAGCTACGGCGGAAGCGGTCATTGCTTCTTCATCAGAACTCGATTCTGAGCAAATTAACGCCGCCGTTATTGCAGCCGGATATCGAGTAATTAGTTAAGGCTCAGTAAGTCAGGCTATTTTCTAAAGGATAGATCGGCCTTTTTCATTTCCGCAACCAATATTCTGATGGTATTTGGTTCTATGCCATCTAGCTCTTTTATTGCAGCCAGTGAGGTTTTACG
>Ga0114977_10002402_pt1 | contig 12040 bp, 12 predicted proteins | sample S_130805_MF_Meta_FD_87026 | JGI IMG/M metagenome (GOLD analysis project Ga0114977, IMG submission 87026) | Freshwater microbial communities from Lake Simoncouche, Canada to study carbon cycling - S_130805_MF_MetaG | ecosystem: Environmental > Aquatic > Freshwater > Lake | place: Lake...
GTGCGGCGGATCGAGGCGCTGACGGGAGAGGCGGCGCTTGCGCATCTGACCGATCAGGCCAAACGGCTGGCCGAGGTATCGGCGGTGCTGAAAGCACAGCCGGATGTGCTGCTGGACCGCGTCAGGTCGCTGGTCGAAGAGCGCCGCAGCCTGACAAACGAGCTGGCCCAGTTGCGCCGCGAGGCCGCCATGGGCGGTACCGGGGCAGGCGGTCCTGCCGCAAAGGATATCGGCGGCATCCGGTTTTTGTCACAGGTGCTGACCGGCGTGTCCGGGCGCGACCTGCCGGGGTTGATCGACGAGATGAAATCGCGCATCGGCTCTGGTGCCGTTCTGCTGATCGCCGATACCGGCGGCAAGGCGGCTGTGGCTGCGGGGGTAACCGCAGACCTGACCGCGCGGCTGTCTGCAGTGGATATCGTCAAGGCGGCGGCGGAACAGCTTGGCGGCACGGGGGGCGGTGGCCGTCCCGACATGGCGCAGGCTGGCGGAACAGATGCAACCCATGCCGAGGCGGCCATCCGCGCGGCCGAAGCCGTGATCGGAGCCTGAGAATGCCAACCGCCCTGTGGATTGCCCATGTCCATGTCACCGACCCCGAGGCTTATGGCCGTTACGCCAAGGGCGCGACCGAGGCGATTGCGGCCCATGGCGGCGTCTTTCTGGCACGCGGCGGACGCTATGTGCAGCTGGAAGGCAACGACCGGGCGCGCAATGTCGTTGCGCGCTTCCCCTCGCTGGCGACGGCAGAGGCCTGCTATCGGTCAGACGCCTATCAGGCCGCGCTGGCCCATGCCAAAGGGGCGGCGGTGCGCGACCTGGTGGTGGTGGAAGAAATTTAAGGCGGGTGGTGCGTGCAAGCACGCACCCTACGGGTGCTTTCGACGGCAACACGCTCAGGTCTGCGCAGCCTTACCCGGCCCGGCTTTGCCGTTTCCGTTCGTTCGGGTCCAGGAACCGCTTGCGCATCCGCACTGTCTTCGGCGTCACCTCGACCAGCTCGTCATCATCGATATAGGCAATCGACTGTTCCAGCGAAAGCTTGACCGGCGTGGTCAGCCGCACCGCCTCGTCCGTGCCGCTGGCGCGGACGTTGGTCAGCTGCTTGCCCTTCAGCGGGTTCACTTCCAGGTCATTGTCGCGGTTGTGCTCGCCGATGATCATGCCGGTATAGACCGGTTCCTGCACACCGATGAAGAAGTGCCCGCGATCTTCCAGTTTCCACATCGCATAGGCCACCGAAATCCCGGTCTCCATCGAGATCAGAACCCCGGCGCGGCGGCCCTCGATGGTGCCCTTGTGCGGGGCCCAGTCGTGGAACACCCGGTTCAGAACACCGGTGCCACGCGTATCGGTCATGAACTGGCCATGATAGCCAATCAGACCGCGCGATGGCACATAGGCGATGATCCGGGTCTTGCCCGCACCGGCCGGTTTCATTTCCACAAGCTCGCCCCGGCGCGGGCCGGTCAGCTTTTCAATCACGGCACCGGTGAATTCATCATCCACGTCGATGGTGACTTCTTCGATGGGCTCGTGCTTGACCCCGTCGATATCGCGGAACAGCACGCGCGGGCGGCTGATCGACAGCTCGAACCCCTCGCGGCGCATGTTTTCAATCAGCACGCCCATCTGCAATTCGCCCCGGCCCGCCACTTCAAAGGCGTCGCCGCCGGGTGTGTCGGTGACCTTGATGGCCACGTTGATTTCGGCTTCCTTCATCAGGCGTTCGCGGATCACGCGGGATTGGACCTTGGTGCCATCCTTGCCCGCAAGCGGCGAGTCGTTGATGCCGAAGGTGACGGAAATCGTCGGCGGATCAATCGGCTGCGCGGGCAGCGCAACATCCACGTCCAGCGCACACAGCGTATCGGCCACGGTGGCCTTGGTCATGCCGGCAATCGTCACGATATCACCGGCAACTGCCTGATCAATCGGCGTGCTGGCAAGGCCGCGGAAGGCCAGAATCTTGGACACGCGGAACTGCTCGATCCGCTCGCCGGTGCGCGACAGCGCCTTCAGCGTTTCCCCGACCGACAGCGTTCCAGCCTCGACCCGTCCGGTCAGGATGCGGCCGATGAACGGGTCGGCCGACAGCGTGGTGGCCAGCATCCGGAACGGCTCTGCCGCCTGCGCGATCTGCCTGGGGGCGGGGACGTGGCGCACGATCAGGTCGAACAGCGCGTTCAGGTTCTCGCGCGGGCCGTCCAACTGCTCGTCAGCCCATCCGGCACGGCCCGAGGCGTAAAGATGCGGAAAGTCCAGCTGCGCATCATCGGCACCCAGGTTGGCGAACAGATCGAACACCTCATTCAGGGCGCGGTCCGGTTCCGCATCCGGCTTGTCGACCTTGTTCAGAACGACAATCGGGCGCAGGCCCAGGGCCAGCGCCTTGGAGGTTACGAATTTTGTCTGCGGCATCGGGCCTTCGGCGGCATCGACCAGCAGCACGACACCGTCGACCATGCTCAGGATCCGCTCCACCTCGCCGCCGAAATCGGCGTGGCCGGGGGTGTCCACGATATTGATGCGCACGCCGTCATGTTCCACGCTGGTACATTTGGCCAGAATGGTGATGCCGCGTTCACGTTCGATGTCGTTGCTGTCCATCGCGCGTTCGGTGGTGGCCTGATTGTCGCGGTAGGTGCCGGACTGTTTGAGAAGCTCGTCAACGAGCGTTGTCTTGCCATGGTCGACGTGCGCGATAATGGCGATGTTGCGAAGCTCCATCGAAGGGGTCTCTTTCCTGTGTCAGCTTTGGCGCGGGCGTAGCCCAGCTTGGCCCGAAAGGCCAGCAGAACCTTTTGCACCTGCAGCGTCAGGCAGCGATATAGCGGTCGCGGCGGTGGTTCAGGTCGATCCCATCCGCCGATAGCCAGGCCACAGGAAAGGCAGGCCGGTCAGATAGGTGATCAGCACCGCAAGCCCGGTGGTCGGGCCGGTGATGAACCCCCTAAGCGTCATGATCTGAATGCCAACCGCGCCCATGCAGACGCCAAAGGCGATGCCCTGGATGTCTTCGATCAGGCTGTGATGGGTGGCGTCGGACATCCGGTTTTCCCGTGCACTGGCGGGCTGATGGCAGAGGGCCCCATATAAGTCAATATAGCTGACCTGAAATACCGGGTAAGCAAAAGGGGCGGTCGCGCCGCCCCCAGACTGTCTGGCACAAGGCCGGGATCGGATTTTTGCAGAAAATCCGTGCCTTAGCCGGCAAGCGCCTTGTTCAGATACTCATCCACCTTTTCCAGATAGCCCATCGTGGTCAGCCATTTCTGATCGGGGCCGACCAGCAGCGCCAGATCCTTGGTCATCCAGCCATCTTCCACCGCCTGCACCGTCACCCGCTCCAGCGTTTCGGCAAAGCGCAGCAGGGCGGCATTGTCGTCCAGCTTGGCGCGGTGCTTGAGGCCGCCGGTCCAGGCAAAGATCGATGCGATGGAGTTGGTCGAGGTTTCCTTGCCCTTCTGGTGTTCGCGGTAGTGGCGCGTCACCGTGCCATGCGCGGCTTCCGCTTCCACCGTCTTGCCATCCGGCGTCATCAGCACCGAGGTCATCAGCCCAAGCGAACCAAAGCCCTGTGCAACCGTGTCGGACTGCACATCACCGTCATAGTTCTTGCAGGCCCAGACATAGCCGCCCGACCATTTCATCGCAGACGCCACCATGTCATCGATGAGGCGGTGTTCGTAATGGATGCCCTTCTTCTTGAACTCCGCCTCGAATTCTTCCTCATAGACCTTCTGGAAGATGTCCTTGAAGCGGCCGTCATAGGCCTTGAGGATGGTGTTCTTGGTTGAAAGGTAGACCGGCCAGCCCAGGTTCAGCCCGTAGTTGAACGAGGCGCGGGCGAAATCGGTGATGCTGTCATCCAGGTTGTACATGCCCATGAACACGCCCGCAGACGGGGCGGCATAGACATCACGCTCAATCGTGGTGCCATCGTCGCCCACGAATTTCATGGTCAGCTTGCCAGCCCCCGGAAAGCGAAAATCGGTGGCGCGGTACTGGTCGCCAAAGGCATGGCGCCCCACGACGATGGGCTTGGTCCAGCCGGGGACAAGGCGCGGCACGTTGCGGCAGATGATCGGCTGGCGGAAGATGACGCCGCCAAGGATGTTGCGGATGGTGCCGTTCGGGCTTTTCCACATCTGCTTCAGGCCGAACTCCGCGACCCGCGCTTCATCCGGGGTAATGGTCGCGCATTTGACGCCAACGCCATACTGCTTGATCGCATTCGCGGAATCGATGGTGATCTGATCGTTGGTGCGGTCCCGCTCCTCGATCCCCAGATCGTAGTATTTCAGGTCAAGGTCCAGGTAGGGCAGGATCAGCTTTTTCTTGATGAACTCCCAGATGATCCGGGTCATCTCGTCGCCATCGAGTTCGACGACGGGGTTCGCTACCTTGATCTTCGACATGCGCGCCTCATTGGGTTGGGATTCGGATTGCGGCGGTCATAGCCGAAAAACCGCTGCTTGGGAAGTATGGTATGCGGTGGTATACCGAAACCTCTGCCTATGTGGAAAAGAAGGCCCTGGTTTGCATCCGCACCCATTCCCACAGCGCCGGTGCGCCCCGGGCAATCTTTACCCCGACGCGGCTTTCCAGCTGATCCGCCGTGACGTTGTAGGTGATCCAGGTGCCGCCGCCGCTTTCGATATTGTGCATCACCGGCTGCACCCGGTCCAGCGCCTTGGCAAAGACCGCGTCGGGGGTCGCCGCCGCCTCGAACTCTTCCCACAGCGCGCGCAGCTCTGCCCCCAGGTCGGGTGGCAGCAGCCCGAAGATGCGGTCTGCGGCGCGGGATTCGGCCTCGGCCGTATCCGCCGACGCATGGGCAAGGCCGTTTGCAGAGTGGATCGGTACATCGCCCACGTCGATCTCGACCAGATCGTGCAGGATCAGCATCCGGATCACCCGGTCGATGCGCACATCGGGGCCGGCCTGATCGGCCAGAACCATCGCATAAAGCGCCAGATGCCAGCTGTGTTCGCCCGAGTTTTCCCGGCGTGAGGCATCGACCAGCGTGGTGGCGCGCAGCACCTGCTTCAGCTTGTCCGCCTCGTTCAGAAAGGCGAATTGCGCGGCAAGACGGTCTGTCACCGGGCACCGTCCATCGGGCAGGGGGCGGCGTGGATCATGCCGGATGCCTCAGCGGGACACTTCCGTCAGGCGGCGTTTCACATAGTCCGACACGTTGGAGATCATCGGCTTCATATGGGCCTCTTCGTCCTTGAAGAAGTGATCAGCGCCTTCGATCTGCGTATGGGTGATCTTGATGCCCTTTTGCTCGTGCAGCTTGTTCACCAGACCAATCGTGTCCTTCGGCGGGGCCACACGGTCTGCCGTGCCATTGATGATCAGCCCGGAAGACGGGCAGGGGGCAAGGAAGCTGAAGTCATACATGTTCGCGGGCGGCGAGACCGAGATGAAGCCGGTGATTTCGGGGCGGCGCATCAGAAGCTGCATCCCGATCCAGGCACCAAAGCTGAAGCCAGCGACCCAGCAATGCTTGGCGTTCTGGTTCAGCGTCTGCAGGTAATCCAGCGCCGAGGCCGCATCGCTCAGTTCGCCAATGCCCTGATCATACTCTCCCTGGCTGCGCCCGACGCCCCGGAAGTTGAAGCGGAGCACGGTGAAGCCCAGATTGTAGAAGGTGTAGTGCAGGTTGTAGACGACCTTGTTGTTCATCGTCCCGCCGAATTGCGGATGCGGATGCAGCACGATCGCAATCGGCGCATCGCGGTCCTTCTGCGGATGATAACGGCCTTCAAGCCGGCCTTCGGGGCCGGCGAAAATCACTTCGGGCATCAGTTCGCCTGTCTCTTTGCTGTGCCGTGCGGCATTCTTGACAAATTCGCTCGGGTTACTTAGAACAATTCCAAATCCGAGAAGGACCGGGTTCCGCGGGTGGAATGGAGTTAAGCGGCCTTCTGCCTTACGTCAATCGGTTAGCAGGGAGGCGGCGATGAAACTCTCGACAAAGGGCCGCTATGCGATGGTGGCGCTGGCTGATCTGGCGCTGGCCAAGGCTGATGATCTGGTGTCGCTGGCGGCAATCTCAAAACGGCAGGATATTTCGCTGCCCTATCTGGAACAGCTTTTCGTCAAGCTGCGACGGGCAGGCCTGGTGGATGCATCTCGGGGTCCGGGGGGCGGGTACCGGTTGTCACGCCATCCCGATTCCATTCGTGTCAGCGAAATTCTGGAGGCCGTGGATGAAACGGTCAGCGCGCTGCACACCGGGGCAGGGGTGACGGGTGGCATTTCGGGAACGCGGGCGCAATCGCTGACCAACCGGCTTTGGGAAGGGCTTTCTGCCCATGTCTATGTGTTTCTGCACCAGACTCGGCTTTCGGATGTGATCCGCAACGAAATGCATCCCTGCCCGGCGGTGCCGGCGCTGTTCCGCATTGTGGATGACGGCATGGAACCGGAGGCCACCCCGGACCGACGGCCCGTCGCCGGAGAGCGGGTTTGACCGAGCGGGTCTATCTGGACTGGAACGCCACGACACCGCTGCGCCCGCAAGCACGCGCGGCGATGATCGCGGCCATGGATGTTGCCGGAAACCCGTCCTCTGTCCATGCCGAAGGCCGTGCCGCAAAGGCGCTGATCGAACGGGCGCGGGCCCAGGTGGCCGCCGCCCTTGGCGCGGATGGGGCCGACATCATCTTTACCAGCGGGGCCACCGAGGCGGCGGCGCTGGCCTGTGCCGGGCGCGGGCTTGTCTGCCCGGCGATTGAACATGAGGCGGTCAGTGCCTGGTGTGACACAGCCCTTGCCGCTGACCGCAACGGGCAAGTTGCCGTGAAGGACCCCGCACGCACGTCCCTGCAATTGGCCAATTCCGAAACCGGGATTATTCAATCCATTCCGGCCGGGCTTGCGGTCTCGGACCTTACGCAGGCCTTTGGCAAGGTGCCTTTTGCCTTCAACTGGCTGGGCTGTGACATGGGCCTTGTCTCGGCGCACAAGCTGGGCGGCCCCAAGGGAATCGGCGCCCTGGTGATCAGGCGCGGGCTGGATGTGGAGCCGCGCCTGAAGGGCGGCGGGCAGGAAATGGGCCGGCGGGCGGGCACCGAGAATCTGGTTGGAATCGCCGGTTTCGGGGCTGCGGCAGAAGCGGCAGCGCGCGACCTTGCGGCGGGTGTCTGGGATCAGGTCGCCCAGTTTAGAAATATTCTAGATCAAGGATTGTCCGCTTCCGGATTTAAGACTATTTCCGTCGGGAAAGGCGCATCCCGTCTGCCAAATACCTTATGTCTGATTGCGCCCGGCTGGAAGGGCGAGACACAGGTGATGCAGATGGATCTGGCCGGGTTCGCGGTGTCTGCCGGGTCTGCCTGTTCTTCGGGCAAGGTCCGCTCCAGCCGGGTGCTGCGGGCCATGGGCTTTGACAGTGACGAGGCGGCGTCGGCGATACGCTTTTCGCTGGGGCCGGAGGTGACGGAAGATCAGGTTCTGCGCTGTGTCGAGGCCTGGACCACGCGCTATGCCAGGCATCGCACCCGTGCGGCCTGACCGGCGCAAGCGCGAAAGACGGAAGGAAAGATCATGACGGTCCTTGATGGCGGTCTGCAGCCCGAAATGCGCGATGGCGTTGATCGCGAGACGATTGAGACCGTGCAGGCCATGGCCGGCAAGTACAAGTACGGCTGGGAAACCGACATCGAGATGGACTTCGCGCCCAAGGGGCTGAACGAAGACATCGTCCGTCTGATTTCCGACAAGAACGGAGAGCCCGCGTGGATGCTGGAGTGGCGTCTTGCGGCCTACCGGCGCTGGGTCAGGATGGAAGAACCCCGCTGGGCGATGCTGAACTACCCCGAAATCGATTATCAGGACCAGTTCTACTACGCCAAACCGAAAAGCATGGCCGGCAAGCCGAAGTCGCTGGACGAGGTGGACCCGAAGCTGCTGGCAACCTATGCCAAGCTGGGAATTCCGTTGAAGGAACAAATGCTTCTGGCTGGTGTCGAAGGCTCTGACGAGCCGCGCCGCGTCGCCGTGGATGCCGTGTTTGACAGCGTGTCGGTCGGCACCACCTTCAAGGCGGAGCTGGCAAAGGCGGGCGTCATTTTCTGCGCAATCTCTGAGGCGGTGCGCGAACACCCCGAGTTGGTGAAGAAATATATCGGGTCCGTGGTGCCGCAGTCCGACAATTTCTTTGCCACGCTCAACAGTGCAGTCTTCACGGATGGTTCCTTCGTTTACATCCCCGAAGGCGTGCGCTGCCCGATGGAACTGTCCACCTATTTCCGGATCAATGCCGAAAACACCGGCCAGTTCGAACGGACGCTGATCATTGCCGAAAAAGGCGCCTACGTCAGCTATCTGGAAGGCTGCACCGCCCCCAAGCGCGATACGCATCAGCTGCATGCCGCCGTGGTCGAGATCGTCGTTCTGGACGATGCCGAAGTGAAGTATTCCACCGTGCAGAACTGGTATCCCGGCGACGAAAACGGCGTTGGCGGGATTTACAACTTTGTCACCAAGCGGGCAGATTGCCGGGGTGCCCGCAGCAAGGTGATGTGGACGCAGGTCGAAACCGGATCTGCGATCACCTGGAAGTATCCGTCCTGCATCCTGCGCGGCGATGACAGCCAGGGCGAGTTCTATTCCATCGCCATCGCCAACAATGCCCAGCAGGCCGATACCGGGACAAAAATGGTGCATCTTGGCAAGAATACCAAATCCCGGATCGTCTCGAAGGGCATATCAGCGGGCCGGGCGCAGAACACCTATCGCGGCCTTGTGTCGATGCACCCCAGGGCCACCAACAGCCGCAACTATACGCAATGCGACAGCCTGCTGATCGGGCAGGGCTGCGGCGCGCATACGGTTCCCTATATCGAGGTCAAGAACAACTCCAGCCGCGTGGAACATGAAGCCACCACGTCAAAGGTCGATGATGACCAGCTGTTCTACTGCCGCTCACGCGGGATGGACGAGGAACAGGCGGTTGCCCTTGTGGTGAACGGCTTTGTCAAGGATGTGCTGCAGACGCTGCCGATGGAGTTTGCGATGGAAGCGCAGGCGCTCGTGGCCATTTCACTGGAAGGCTCGGTCGGATGACAAGGTGATCTCCACCAAGCCCTGGGTCACCGCCCCAGGCACTGCCGTCCGTCTTGGCTGAATTGAACACCGGGCCCGTCCCGCACGACACGAAAGAGGAAAAGATGCTGGAAATCAGCGATCTGCACGTCAAGCTTGAAGCCGAAGACAAACCCATTCTGAAGGGCGTTGACCTGAACATCGCTGCGGGAACGGTCCATGCCATCATGGGGCCGAACGGGTCGGGAAAATCCACCCTGTCCTATGTTCTGGCTGGGCGCGATGGCTATGCCGTCACCGAGGGAACCGCAACGCTTGACGGTGCAGACCTGCTGTCGATGGAGCCGGAAGAGCGCGCGGCAGCGGGGCTTTTCCTGGCCTTCCAGTATCCGGTGGAAATTCCTGGCGTCGGCAACATGACTTTTCTGCGTACCGCCGTGAACGCCCAGCGCAAGGCGCGGGGCGAGGCGGAACTGAGCGCGGGCGATTTCCTGAAACTGGTGCGGGAAAAAGCCCGCGCCCTGAAGATCGACGCCGAAATGCTGAAACGCCCCGTCAATGTCGGCTTTTCGGGTGGCGAGAAAAAGCGCAACGAAATCCTGCAGATGGCGATGCTGGAACCGAAGATGTGCATCCTGGACGAAACCGATTCGGGACTTGATGTTGATGCGATGAAGCTGGTGTCCGACGGCGTGAACGCCCTGCGCGATGCCGGTCGCGCGTTTCTGGTGATCACGCATTACCAGCGCCTGCTGGACCATATCCATCCCGATGTCGTCCATATCATGGCCGACGGGCGCATCGTGAAGACCGGCGGGCCGGAGCTTGCGCTTGAGGTCGAGAAGAACGGCTATGCCGGCATTCTGGCAGAGGCTGTCTGATGCCGGTTCCTCAGGCAAAGCTTGATGCGCTTGCCGCACGGATCGCCGGGCTGGAGTTTGCGCGTGGCGGCTGGCTGGGTGCGGCACGGGTCGACGCGCTGGCGCGGCTTGGGGCGATGGGACTGCCCACGAAGCGTGACGAATACTGGCGCTACACCGACCCTGCCGATCTGATCGCAGCCCAGGCACCGCGCGCCGCACCCTTTGACGCCGAAGATGAACCGCCGGTATTTGACGGCATCGACCGGCTGAAGATCGTCTTCGTCGATGGCGTTTTCGACCCGGCCTTGTCCGACGACCTGTCGCTGGCCGGCGTAGAGATCGAGCATCTGTCGCAGGCCGGGCAGACCGACATCCATTGGGCGCGCGAGGTCTATGGCGTGCTGGAGACGCGCGGCCAGACACCGGTGCAACGGCCGCTTGCAGCGCTCAACACCGCCTTTGCCAGCGACGGGGTGCTGATCCGGGCAACAGGGCGCGCGGCGCGGCCCGTGGCGCTGATCTATCTGCACCGGTCGGAAACCTCTGACGTCATCCTGCATCACTGCGTCAAGATCGAGTCAGGCGCAGAACTGACCCTGCTGGAAAGCGGCCCCGCCGCCGCCCGATTTACCAAGGTGATGGAAGTGGACGTGGCCGCAGGCGGGCGGTTCCACCACATCCGCGCGCAGGGGCGTGACCATGAACGGCGGGCCGCCACGCATCTGTTCGCCCGACTGGGCCCGGAAAGCCTGCTGAAATCCTTTACCCTGACCGCCAACGGCGTGTTGACGCGCAATGATGTGGTGATCGAATTGCTGGGCGATGACGGCGTGGCTCATATCGCCGGGGCGGCGGTGGGCGATGGCACCTTCCATCATGATGACACGGTCTTCATCACCCATGCCGGCCTGCGCTGCGAAAGCCGGCAGGTGTTCAAGAAGGTGCTGAAGAACGGGGCGGTCGGGGTGTTTCAGGGCAAGATCCTGGTCAAACCCGGCGCGCAGAAGACCGACGGCTATCAGATCAGCCAGTCGCTTTTGCTGGACGGTGACAGTCAGTTTCTGGCCAAGCCCGAGCTGGAAATTTATGCCGACGACGTGAAATGTTCGCATGGCTCCACTTCGGGCGCGATTGACGAGGTGGCGCTGTTCTATCTGCGCTCGCGCGGGGTGCCCGAGGCTGCGGCGAAATCGCTGCTGGTTCTGGCCTTTCTGGCCGAAACCATCGCCGAAATTGACGATGAGAGCATTGCTGCGGATATCCGGCTGCGCCTGCAGAACTGGCTTGAACGGCACGAGCACTGAGACATGCCGGTCAGTACGGATATTCTTGAAAGCTACGTCAGACCGCGTCAGGTCTTCCGGCGCAAGCTGGAGGGGGGCACGCATGAGGGGCGCGCCCTTGCCACGCTGATCGGGGCCTGCCTGCTGATCTTTGTCGCGCAATGGCCCGGCCTGGCCCGCGCGGCCCATGTTGACCCTGCCATTCCGCTGGATGCCCGGATGGGCGGCGCGCTGCTGGGGACATTGTTCCTGCTGCCCCCGATTGCTTACGCTGTGGCGGCGCTCAGCCATCTGGCGGCACGGGCCTTCGGCGGAACGGGCAGCTTCTTTTCCGCCCGTCTGGCCCTGTTCTGGTCGCTGCTGGCGGTCAGCCCGCTGATGCTGCTTCAGGGTCTGGTGCGCGGCTTCATCGGGCCGGGACCGGCACTGACGGTGGTGGGGCTGGCCGTGTTGGCCACCTTTCTGATGTTTTGGGTCACATCTCTTTTCGAGTCGGAGCGTCTCTGATGGACTGGAATCTGCCAAATCTGCTGTCTGCGTTGCGCTATTCGCTGCAATCGCCGCGCGACGCCATCCGCCAGGTGATTGCCTCTGAGCCGCCGATGACCGCGCGCTGGATTGCGCTGCTGCTGGTGGCCATCGCAAGTACCTTCCTGATGCTGCTCAGCCTCAGTCTGGTTCCGTCAGACGAACTGCCGCCGGCGTTTGTCTGGGCGATGGGGTCCCCGCTCAGCCTTGCCGTGATCCATCTGGTGATGCTGTTCGTGTCGGTCCATCTGCTGTTCCGGATTGGCCGGTTCTGGCATGGCAGGGGCAGTTTTGCCGACAGTCTGA
>Ga0114977_10002405_pt1 | contig 12032 bp, 8 predicted proteins | sample S_130805_MF_Meta_FD_87026 | JGI IMG/M metagenome (GOLD analysis project Ga0114977, IMG submission 87026) | Freshwater microbial communities from Lake Simoncouche, Canada to study carbon cycling - S_130805_MF_MetaG | ecosystem: Environmental > Aquatic > Freshwater > Lake | place: Lake...
AAATACTCAAATTAACTTAGTTAGTGAACGCGTATTAATTTATCTAGGATATTCAATTCTAACATGGTAAATATTCATTAATCTTTTTTTGAATATTTTTTTAATTTGATTTATATCTCTAAAAGTTATATCAGCATTTATAAATTGATTTTCGGAAATTTGATGATCAATAATTCGGTCTACTAAATCATCAATAGTTATAGCGTCATATTTTTTCAAACTGCGGGATGAGGCTTCAACGCTATCTGCCATCATTAATACCGCTGTTTCTTTACTAAATGGAATTGGGCCAGGGTATCGAAATAAATCTTCATTTATTAATTTACCTTCATGCTCTTTTTTATAATTATGCAGAAAAAAACGAGTAGTAGTTGTGCCATGATGTGTTCTAATAAAATCAATTATAGCTTCAGGTAATTTATATTCTTTTGCTTTTTCAATTCCACCAACCACATGATTGATAATTATTTTAGCACTTTCTTCAGAACTAATATCTTGATGTGGACTCACTTCACCTACTTGATTTTCGGTAAAAAATCTTGGATTTAATATTTTTCCAATGTCGTGATACATGGCGCCTGTTCTTACCAATAGTGCATTTCCACCAATTTTATAACAAGCCTCTTCTGCTAAATTTGCAACTTGCAAAGAGTGTTGAAATGTGCCTGGAATTTTTTGCGAAAGTTGTCTTAATAATGGATTGTTTAAATCGCATAATTCTAATAATGTAAAATCTGAAACAAAGCCAAACATTTTCTCAAATAAGTAAATTAAAGGAAAGGCGAAAAGCACACACATACTACTTATGATAAATGGATAATAGTTTTCAATAAGCTCAAGATTATGTTCGGATTGGTTTAGTAAATGATAAGCTACAAATGCTAGTATATAAAATACAAGAGTGAGTAACGATGAGATAAGTAGTTTAGAACGTTTTCCCATATCAGCAACGCTGAATATAGTTCCAATTCCTACAATTAATTGTATAAATACAAATTCAAATTTGTCAGAAGTAAAAAACGCACAAAGTAAAACTATATTTAAAAAATTAAATAAAGCAGTTCTGCTGTCAAAAAATACACGAATTAAAATGGGGACTAAACAAAATGGAATGGCAGAAATATAGTTTTGGTTGTATTTTGAAACAATACTTGAAGCAACAACTAAGAGTATTATAATTAAAAAAATAAATGTGACGTGGGTATTTAAACTAAATATATTTTTTCTGAAAAAAGCTAAGAATAACATCATTATTCCTAATATAAGGGAGCAAGCCATAAGTTTTCCGATAATGGTTGAAAATGAAAAACCGCCTAATGATACCATTTCCATTTCTCTAATATAATTTTGAAGAATTTGATATTGTTCCTCAGTAACAATATCGTTTTTATATAATAATACTTCTCCTTTATTTATTTTGTTTTTATAAATCTGAGTTTTGTCACTATTATTTAATTTAATTTCATTACTTATCTCAGAGTTATAGGTAATATTAAATGGAATTTTTTCAGAAAAATTCGCGAGGCCAATTGTGTCAAGCAAATCGTTTTTCAGTAAATTCTTTATTAAACTTTGATCTATTAAACTTGATGTTGAAATAAGTATTGCCTCATTATCTTTTATCAAGTAAATCGAATCGTTTATACCATTTGTTTTGATTGATTGATTACAATATCCAATAGAATATATACTATCTAACTTAGCTTTGAGATTTGTTTGAGTTGTTATATTAAATTTAAAATCAGAAAGTAAACTTTCGGTATCGATATCTTCTTGGTTATAATAAGATTTGCTAGTAGCTTTAGATGTTTTATCTATTTCAATTTCTGAATTTGTCTTTTGTATTAGAAAGTCAATCTCAGAAATTAGCGTTTCGTTTTTCCAAACTTCACCCGTTTTAATAAATTTAAATGATAAATTTTGGCTTGATGGCAATAGGTAAGAGCATATAATTACTGAAAATATAAACACAATGCCCTTATACCATAAAGCATGCTTATCTCTGATTTTTGTGAAAATTGAATTCATTAATACAAAAGAAAGTATTTTTTTGAATGGTTATATGAAAGTTAAATGCGATTATGAACAACCTTTTATTAATTCTTTATCTAACAATGGTTACATGCCCAACATGAGACTCGTATTCTTTTGTGACAACATTTTTAAAGTCACATTTCCAAATATAAACATCAATTGGGCTAGCTTTTCCTTTAAAAGTACCATTCCAGCCAGCGTCAGTGTCATTTGTTTTATATATTTGCTCACCCCAACGATTAAAAATCAGGAATGAATAATCGGTTACACCAATAACTTTTGGTTTGAAAACATCGTTCATTCCATCTCCATTTCCAGGTGAGAACGCATTTGGAATCCAAAAGCGAAATTCAGGAAGAATTCGCACTAATAAATTCATGGTATTTGGACATCCAAAATTATTGGTTACGGTTTGTGAAACATAAAAATCTCCCCATGTTGCATATGAATGCATTGGGTTTACTAAGTTTGAATTTGAACCATCTGCAAAATCATAATACCATGAAACTATACCTGGGGAAGTTGTTGTGTTAAAAAAACTAATGTCTGGATCAAAAATGGTTGTTAGAGTGGGGGTGGCTGTAAAACCAGCCAACGGGGAAGGATTTACAGTAATACTGTTTATTGCAGATACAAGACTTGTATCAATACATTTTTCTGTTGTAATTAAAGTTAATGATGCGCTATAAATTCCAGGTGGAGAAAAAGTATGTGTTGGGTTTTGTTCATTTGAGGTTGTGCCATCACTAAATAACCATGTATAATACATAGTTGATGATGCTGTACTTGTATTTGAAAATGTAATTGTTAATGGGTCGCAACCAACACCTATAAAAGGGCCTATACCAGCTAATGGATCTTGATAAACTGTTATAGTTTTTGTTACTGTAGCAATACATCCATTTTCTGCAACAGTAAAACTAACAGTGTAAGTGCCGGGAGCGTTATATACAACATTAGTAACTGTAACCGTTGATGCTGATGAAGGAATAGCATTAGGCCCAAAATTCCAAGCAAATGTTCCTGTTCCTTGAAATAGACCGGCACCAACAAAGTTAAAACTGTTTCCTAAAAAACATTGTCCTGTTGGTTCAAGAAAATCAGGCTTTAATAATGGTTTGATAATAAAAACTTCATAAGTTGTATCAGAGCATGCGGTTCCAGGATTTACAATTAAGGTTACCGTATATGTTCCAGGAGTCGTAAATGTATAGGTTGGATTATAAGCAGTTGAAGTGTCTGTTGTAACCAAAGGGTCTCCAAAATTCCACAAATAAGTTACGCCGTTAAAACTATTGTTTGAATATGTAATTGTAAAACCATTACAAAAGCCACCGGCAGCTGGACCAGCAGCAGTTTGTGAAATAATATCAGCAACAACAACTGCCGGGCAGCTAATTACATTAAACTGAAAATCGCGATGATGCGTTCCTATTAATACACCAGCTCTATATTCGCTTACACAAACACCTACAACCCATTGGCCAAGTATATTTGGAACGCCGTTTAAAAACCCAGTAACTGGATTAATATTTATGGCAGGACTTGAAGACAAAGGATAACTAGAAGAATAAGGGGCAACAAATGGAACCGAAGTATATGGTGGGGGTGAATTAACTGTTGGACAACCTGCGCCACCTGGTATAATTGGACAAGCTGCGGATAAACCATCAAATGGTGTACATAATGAATATACTAAAGAGTCACCATCGGCATCAGTAGCTGAATGATCAAATGCAATTGGAATATTAGCGCAAATATAAATTGGTGGACGTTTTGTAAACCTTGGACTACTATTTATTAATACAACTTCTGGCCCAGGAATATGTTCCCAATAAGTTGACCCTACAGCGCCTGGTGATATTAAATTTAGAATAGTTCCATTTCTGCAACACCTTTGATAAACAATATAGTAACCCCCAGTTTTTGGAGGTAAATTTAAAATTGTTTCATAATATCCTTCTTCTACACAAGCTAAACCGGCTACAGTTGGAGCACAAGGGCTATTATTACTTGGCGGAACTGTTAAACTACTTGTTAACGAAATATTTAAAGTTGTAATAACAGCGCCTGAAGCATCAAAAACGGTAAAAAATGCAGGATTATCGAAAGGTGGAATTCCGCCAATACAATCACGATACACTTTCATATGAATTTTGTAATTATTGCCGCCTAAATTATCATAGTAAATTTCACCTCCAACAATATGAGTTGCATTTCCTATTTTGAAAAATAAAATAAAAATTAATAATAAATATGTTTTCGTTATTTTGATATTCATTAATCTTTAAATACTTCTATAAATCCATTTAATTTTCTTCCATCAGTAACATTTAATATATAAAAATATGTACCAGATGATACGTTTGGTTTCCAATCATTTTTATAATCATCACTAGTATAAATTTTATTTCCCCAACGGTTAAAAACTAATAATGTTGATCCAGGAAAATTAAGGAGCCCACTTATTTTAAAATAATCGTTTATATTATCGCCATTAGCACTAATAACGTTTGGAATAATTAGATTACAATCAATTGAAGATATTTCAATACTAAGAGTGTCTTTATTATTGCACTGATCAGTTACAAATATTGAATATGTTCCACTGCTTTGCAAAGTGCTTTGTGTAAAATAGTATGTTGTGTTAATAGTATCAAAAGGAAAAATGCCGGAAGATGGAATTCCCCAACTAATATTAAAGGAAGGTTTTCCTCCCGTTATAGTTAGAGGAATTTTTAGGATTGAATCTAAACAAAATTTGTTATTTATATTAGCAGTCAATACTGGAAGAGTAGAAGGAGTGACTGTAATTACTTTGCTTACAAGTTTATTGCAAATATCATTTACAGTTATAGTATAGTTTTTTGGAGTTGTGATAATTCCGGTGTTAATACTCGACGCATTTGTGGTCGGGCTTGTCCAAGTATATGTGTAAGCAGGAACTCCAAAATTGGCATTTGCATTGAGAATAGCAGAAAGTCCGTTACAGATAATAGTGTCTTTTACCCCAATCGATATTGCTGTATAGTCTTTAATATAAAGCTTGAATTTAATAGTATTAGTTAGCGCACATGTTGAAACTGATGTTGTGTAAGTTGTTAAGGTGAAAACAAGTGTATCTGTTCCCTCTAGAATATAATCTTGCATTGCTTTTAAATTGCAAATTTTAATAGTGTCTTGTCCAACTGAATAATTAAGTTGAATTGGCCAAGTAAAACCTGGATTTCCTACTTGCTGATAATCTGAATTTAAAATAGCATTACCAGTTACTTGGAGTTTAAAAGAATCTTTTTGAAAGATATTTGAATTTCTAATAAAATAGACACAATTTGTATTACAATCTTCAACCATAACACTATCAGTAAAGCTAGCATTTGAATTTGAGGATGAAACAGAAATAGGCGGAATACTGCTAAATGAACCAGCCTCTAAAAAAACGCCTGAATCAAAAACATGATCTGAAGCATCAGCTATCGCAATTTTTATGTGATATGTTTCGCCACATATTACTTTATGTTTTGCAGTTAAGACTGTTGTTAAGCCGTCGTAAACGCAACTAATAGAGCCGCCAATATTGTCCCTATAAAAAGCGCAATTCATGCAAGGTCCTGTAGATGCGCCAAATGAATTGCCATTATTGACGGTGTTAATAGTTATTGGAGTAGTTGTGCCTGGTATTAAAGCAATATTTGTTGCAGCTAATGGAGTTGTAACGCCTGATAAAATAAAAGCAAACGCATCATTAATGGAATTTACATAGTCGTTATATTCTTCTGACCCAAAAACATATCTAAATTTAACAGTATCTGATTGCGGAATAAAATTAAACTCCAAAACTGCAGCATCATTAGTAGTTATTCCAGATAGTGCTGTTAATGCCGCATCGCCCGGTTGTGCTTGGTCTATACTTTGAAACCCTGAACTTGGACCTGCAGGACCAAGTTCACCACCAACGGTTCCGTTTGAACCACATGTTAAATAAACCCCTTTTGGAATCCCTAAATTTGTAACTGCAGGTGCAGTAAAGCTTGCAATCATTTTTGGTAATCCAGTATAAGTAATTCCGCTTGCTGTGACACCAGGGCCTAGTAGCACGTTAGTTACATATTGGGCTATTGTTAATGTTGAAGTTGTAATTTGGGCTTGAGCTTGAAGTCCAATGACAATACTAAAAATAATTAATACTTTTTTTATATGCTTCATTGTAATTGTATATTAGCAGTGAAAAAACTCTTCCTAAACAAATTTAGCCTATTAAATCAATTTTGACAATAATTTTACTCATTCAAAAGTAAGCTAAAATAAATATCCTAAATTAGCACTCTAAAAATAAGAACTAAAATGAACCATTCTCAACTTAAAACATACATAGATGCTAATAAAGATCGTTTTTTAAATGAATTATTAGATTTATTAAAAATACCATCAATTAGTGCCAAGCCAGAACATAAATCAGACATGGATAAAACAGCTGAGGTTGTAAAACAAAGATTAATTGAAGCTGGGGCCGATAACGTTGAAATTTGTCAAACAAAAGGCCATCCTGTTGTATATGGCGAAAAAATAATTGATCCATCAAAACAAACCGTTGTGGTTTATGGACATTATGACGTTCAGCCAGCTGAACCATTAAATTTATGGGATTCGCCACCTTTTGAACCTGTTATAAAAAAAACAGAAATTCATCCAGAAGGTGCCATTTTCGCTCGTGGAAGTTGTGATGATAAAGGGCAAATGTATATGCATGTAAAAGCATTTGAAACGATGATGCAAACAAATTCATTGCCTTGTAATGTAAAATTTATGATTGAAGGCGAAGAAGAAGTTGGTTCTACAAATTTAGGCCCTTGGATAATAGAAAATAAAGAAAAACTAAAAGGCGATATTATTTTAATTTCTGATACATCAATTATTGCTAATAATATACCAAGTATTGATTCTGGATTAAGAGGTTTAGCGTATATGGAGGTTGAAGTTACTGGACCTAACAGAGATTTACATAGTGGTGTTTATGGCGGTGCAGTTGCTAACCCAATTAATATTTTATGTAAAATGATAGCGGCTTGTCATGATGAAAATAATTATATTACAATTCCAGCTTTTTACAATGATGTTTTAGATTATAATGATGAAGATAGAGCGGAAATGGCAAAAGCCCCTTTTAATTTAGAAGACTTTAAGAAAGATTTAGCTATTGCTGAAGAGAGAGGAGAAATAGGGTATTCAACCAACGAGCGAACAGGTATTCGTCCAACATTAGATGTTAATGGTATTTGGGGTGGTTATACTGGCGAAGGAGCAAAAACAGTTTTGCCATCAAAGGCATTTGCAAAAATATCGATGCGCTTAGTCCCAAATCAAAATTCGCATAACATTAGTGAAATTTTCACTAAGTTTTTCGAAAGCATTGCGCCAAAATCGGTTACAGTAAAAGTTACAGCTCATCATGGCGGAGAGCCTGTTTTAGTGCCTACAAATTCAAAAGGATATTTAGCTGCTAGTAAAGCAATGGAAGAAACCTATGGCAAAAAACCAGTCCCTACTCGCAGTGGTGGAAGTATTCCTATTGTAGCTTTGTTTAAAAAGGAATTAGGGTTAGATAGCATTTTGTTTGGTTTTGGTTTGGATAGCGATGGTTTGCATTCTCCAAATGAACATTATGGTTTATTTAATTATTACAAAGGCATTGAAACAATTCCATTATTTTACAAATATTTTACAGAAAAATAAATTAGTGATTGAATACTCCTAAAAAAACAATTTCTATTATTGGCGGAGGTGCTTCTGCATTAATGTTTGCTTGTAGTATCGATACAAGTAAGTATGATGTTACACTTTATGAAAAAAATAAAACACTTGGAAGAAAGTTTTTGGTTGCAGGTGATGGTGGTTTAAATTTAACCCATTCTGAAAATAGTGCTCAGTTCTCAAAACGTTATACGCCTTTTGATTTTGTTTTACCTTCGTTAAATCATTTTTCAAATATTGATTTTATAAATTGGCTTGAAAGTATTGGTATTCAAACATTTGTAGGAACAAGTAAACGTGTTTTTCCAAAAAAAGGAATTAAACCTATTGAGGTTTTAAATGCTATTATTGCTAAAATAACAGATAATAATGTTACGATAAAAACTGAATTTACGTGGCTAGGATTTAAAAATAAAGATTTAGTTTTTGATAATTTAGGAACAAAGCATTTAATAAGTTCAGATATAACGGTGTTTGCCTTAGGTGGGGCTAGCTGGAAAATTACAGGAAGTGTAGGGGATTGGAGTAATTTTTTTTCGGAAAAAGACATTATTATTAATCCATTTTATCCTTCTAATTGTGCTTACAAAATAAATTGGGGCGAATCAATTTTAAAATTAATTTCAGGAAAACCTTTAAAAAATTCTTCATTTACCTGTAATAATAAAACCATTAAAGGCGAAGCTGTACTTACAAATTTTGGAATTGAAGGTAGTGGTATTTATCCGTTGAGTCCTGAAATACGGGCACAACTTATAACAAACAAACTTGCAAAAGTATATATCGACTTTAAGCCCGATTTAAGTCAGATAGAAATATTAAAACGTTTTGAATCTAATTTTAATTTATCAATGAAGGATATTTTATCAAAAAGATTAAATCTAACAGACGTTCAGATTTCACTTATTAAAAATATCACTACTAAAGACGACTATTTAAATGCGGAAGTTCTGTGTCTTTTAATAAAATCATTTCCATTAGAATTGATTGATTTTGCTGACATTGACGAGGCAATTTCAACTGTTGGTGGAATTTCTTTAAACGAAATTAATGAAACTTTTGAATTAAATAAATTACCGAATCATTATTGTCTTGGCGAAATGCTTGATTTTGATGCGCCAACTGGAGGGTATTTATTACAAGCTTGTTTTAGTATGGGAAAGTTTTTAGCAAATAATTTGAATGAATTTAAACAGTAATTAATTCACATTCGAATAACTGAGAAAAATGTTTTTTTAATTTCTCTTTCATCTCATTTAAATCAACATCGTGTCCTAATTCTTTATTTAGGCTTGTAACAGCTTTATCTTGAATGCCACAAGGAATAATGTTTTTAAAATAATCTAAATTAGAATTTACATTAAATCCCCAGCCGTGCATTGTAACCCAGCGACTGCAACGAACGCCCATTGCACATATTTTACGAGCCTTAAAAACATCATCTGCATCTAGCCAAACACCAGTTTCGCCGTTGCTTCTACCAGCTTTTATACCGTATTCATCTAAAGTTAAAATAATTGTTTCTTCTAATAATCGAAGGTATTTGTGAATATCAGTTAAAAAATAATCTAAATCTAAAATGGGATATCCAACTAATTGCCCAGGCCCATGGTATGTAATATCTCCGCCTCGATTTATCTTGTAATAAGTTGCATTTTTTTCTTCGAGCTCAATTTCATTTATTAATAAATGAGAAGCGTCTCCACTTTTGCCTAGTGTGTATACGTTAGGATGTTCAACAAATAATAAATGATTTTTTGTTGGAATCTGTAAATGTGGTTCTAAATTACGGTTGGCTATTTTTTGCGCTACAGTTTCATTAAAAAGTGTTTCTTGATAATCCCAACATTCCTTATAATCCATAAGGTTGAGGTCTTTAAATAAAACAGTTTTTGTCACTTTTATTTTAAATTTTAGCTAACTCGTTTTTTAAGTTTGTAATCACATCAACTTCAATGGGGTCAATGTTTCTTATATCAGCAATGAAACATGAAATCCAATCGCCAATATTTATTAAATATAAATATTGTTCAAGTTTAGAGTTTCCTTTTGCAGTAATGTCTGTAACTGAAGAACTATATTTAGAAAATAATTCTTTGCAAATTTCGTAACGTTTAATCGTTCTTTCGTAATCAAAACTTGTTTTAAAAGTAACTACGGCTAAGTTTTCATTTTTAGTTGTCCAACCTACCAATTCATTGTGGTTCATTTCTGGCAATGTGTGGTGCCAGCAAAGCATCTTACTATTTTCGTTTATTTGTTGCCTGAACCTTACGGCAACGCCCTCGCAAGTGCCTAATGAATAAATTACAGTAAGTTTATCAACTAATAATTTAGCAATAGTCATTGCTTCGTTTTTTATTGACGTATTTTCTTTATTTAATAATGTTATTGAAGTTTCAACTTGAGCTAATAAATTAGTTTTTACAAATTCATTAAACTCAATTACTTTTAAAAGTTGAACTAATGAGTATCCAATACATGATCTAGGTGGTTTTCCTCCCGGAATAATAATGGTATCAAAATTATTTTGATCTGCTAATTCTTTTATTTTTCCACCACTTGTAATACAAACAACTTGTGCTTTTTTAGTGATGGCTTGTTTCATTGCAGAAACAGTTTCTTCTGTATTTCCGCTGTAGGATGAAATAATAACTAAAGTATTTGAGTTAACGTAAGCTGGTAAAAAATAATCTTTATTTACTAAAACAGGAATACTGCATTCGTCTTGTATTAATTCAGACAAAATAGTTCCGCCAATTCCTGAGCCACCTAGCCCGGTAACTATAATATTTTGGATGTTATTTTTTTTGGTTAATATTGCTTTGTTGGCAATATCTAATGCTTCTTGTAATTGGGCCGAAAATCCTTCTACTAATGTCTTCATATTATAATTGAAATAGAGTAAAATTAAGTAAAAATAACGAAATTTTAAAGTTTTTAAATTAGTTAAATTTCTTCAAATAATTGTATGCTTTTTATCCAATCTACTGGCATTGATATAGTTTCTTTTGTTAGATAATTTAAACAAACTAAAACACTTTTTCCGTAGGCACATACTGTAAGAATTTGTTTTTCTTTCCTAACGATGATATTTTCAATATCAAAGCTTTTGTTGCCAATTTTTGAAATTTTTGTATAACAGCTAATTTCATCTTCCAAAAAAATAGGTTTTTTATATGAAATTTCAGTATGGGCTAAAATTAAACCTGTTTCTTTCCAATTTGTTTCTGCTGCAAAAATATCATTGAAGTATTTAACTCTTGATGTTTCAAAATAAGTTAAATGATTTGCATTATTTACATGACCTAACTGATCTATGTCTTTAAACCTAATTTGTATATTAGTTTTATGTTTGAATCTAGTTATTAAATCATCCGTTACGCTAATCATTTATATTTCACGGTTAAGTAAGTGAAAAGCAAATTGTTTTAAAGATTCCTTTTTATCTTCATTTGCTTCAATGTCTTTTAAATGTGTTAGAGCAATTTCAGTATATTTATTTGCCTCGTTAGTTGCAATATTTTTGATGTTTAAGTCATTGTAAATTTTTGTAACCTGCTCAACTTTTTCCATCATGTTTGATGATAGCAAGAGTTGTGATAAACTTTTGTTTTGATCAACAGAGGCAAGTTCAAATGCTTTTAAAAGTAAAAATGTTTTTTTGTTTGAAATAATATCACCTCCTACTTGTTTCCCAAATTTATTGTCTGTTGCGTATACATCTAAAACATCATCTAATATTTGAAAAGCAATGCCAATGTTTTTTCCAAATTCGTAAATATGATTTTGATTTGTAGTGTTTGCATTTGCACAAATAGAGCCCATTTGCAAACTACAACCTAATAAAACGGCAGTTTTAAATGTAATCATATTAATGTATTCATTAACACTTACAACAAGCTGTGTTTCAAAATTCATATCATATTGTTGGCCTTCGCAAACTTCTAATGCAGTTTTTGAAAATAATTTTAATAAATCATGTATATGAACAGGGTTCGATTTACATAATTCATCAAATGCTTTAACCATCATTCCATCACCGCTCAAAATTGCGATATCAGTATTCCACTTTTCGTGTACGGTTGTATTTCCCCTTCTTAATGGGGCTTTGTCTAAATTATCATCATGTATGAGCGAAAAATTATGAAATAATTCAACTTCTAATGCTGATTGAATCGCTTGATTAGGATTTAAGTCAAATATATCGCAACCTACTAATGTTAAAAGTTGTCGAACACGTTTAC
>Ga0114977_10002408_pt1 | contig 12018 bp, 7 predicted proteins | sample S_130805_MF_Meta_FD_87026 | JGI IMG/M metagenome (GOLD analysis project Ga0114977, IMG submission 87026) | Freshwater microbial communities from Lake Simoncouche, Canada to study carbon cycling - S_130805_MF_MetaG | ecosystem: Environmental > Aquatic > Freshwater > Lake | place: Lake...
CGCAGGCTGGCCGCCGCCGGCTACGACGTGGCCGGCGGCTGGCTATCCTGTGGATGCCATGCCCACCTCTCAGCCCCTCTGCGAACGCATCGACCTCGCCGCCCCTGAGGGCCGCGGGCGGCTCGCCGCCCTTCGCGGCAAGCTCGTGTCGCAGGGCGACGTGATCAGTCCGGCCGGCCGCCAGAAGACGATCGACGTCTTCGGCGAGCCGCTCTCGCCCCGCCAGGTCGTGGAGCGGATCTGCACCGACGTGCGGCGGGACGGCCTCGCGGCCCTGCTCGACTACTCGCGCCGCATCGACGGGGCGTCGGTCACGGCCGAGTCGCTCGTCGTGCCGCCCGACGCGCTCGCCGCCGCCCACCGCGCCGCCGACCCGGCCTTCCTCGCGGCGGTCCGCCGGATTCGCGACCGCGTCGAACGATTCCAGCGGGCCGTGCTTTCCCGCGACGTCGAAGTGAAGCTCCCCGGTGGCGGTAGCCTCCGGCAGCGCTACCTGCCGCTCGACCGCGTGGGTGTCTGCGTGCCGGGAGGCGCGGCGGCGTATCCCTCCACGCTGCTCATGACCGTCGTTCCGGCCCGCGTGGCCGGCGTGCCCGAGATCGTGGTCGTCGCCCCGCCCACCAGGTTCGGCGCGGAGCACCCGCAGGTGCTGGCCACGTGCCACGAGCTTGGCGTGACCACGGTGGTGCGTGCCGGCGGCGCCCAGGCGGTCGCGGCGCTGGCCTACGGGGTCGCGGGGCTCGCCCGCGTCGACAAGATCGTCGGTCCCGGCAACCTCTTCGTGGCCCTCGCCAAGGAATATGTCTACGGCGACGTGTCGATCGACGCGATCGCCGGTCCGAGCGAGATCGTGATCGTGGCGGACGACGGCGGCCGACCCGAGTTCATCGCCGCCGACATGCTCGCGCAGGCGGAGCACTCGCCCGGATCGGCGATCCTGCTCACCCCGAGCCGCGCGCTCGCCGACGCCGTGGCCGCGGCGCTCGAGCGGCGGCTGGCCGTGCTCGAGCGGAGCGACCTCACGCGGGACAGCCTGCAGCGGTTCTGCGGGATCGTGGTGACCACGAGCGACGCGGAGGCGGCCGAGTTGGCACACGACCTCGCCGCGGAGCACCTCTCCATCGACACCCGTGATCCGGAGGCCACGCTCGCCCGGATCCGGCACGTTGGTGCCGCCTTCCTCGGGCCCTACAGTCCGGTGGCCGCCGGCGACTACGCGGCCGGGCCGTCGCACGTGCTCCCCACCGGCGGCACGGCCCGGTTCGCGGCGGGCCTGTCGGCGAACGAGTTTCTCCGCGGCGGCAGCGTGATCGCGCTGGCCAAGGCGGATCTCGCCGAGATGGCCGACGACATCCGGCTCTTGGCCGACACGGAGGGGCTCACGGCCCACCGCCGCAGCGTCGAAACGCGGCTCTCATGACGTCAGCGGCCTGAAGGGTGTCGGGCGTGACGATCATGACGGTCGTGCTGGCTGCGGCGGCCGCGTCGGCCTCGTGAGGTAGACTTTTCACGCCCCGCCCCCGAGAGCGTTCCCATGGCTTCCCTGCCCACGTCCGCCAACCGCCCGCTCGTCCGGCCCGCGATCGCTGCGCTCGACGGCTACGTGCCCGGCGAGCAGCCGCAGTCGGGCAAGTGGATCAAGCTCAACACCAACGAGAATCCGTATCCCCCGTCGCCGGCCGTGGCCCGGGCGCTCGCGGCCACCGCCGCCGGCCGGACGCTCGCCAAGTATCCCGACCCGATGGCCACGGCGTTTCGTTGCCGGGCGGCCGAGGTGCTCGGCGTCGAGCCCGACTGGATCATCTGCGGCAACGGCAGCGACGACCTGCTCACGATCCTGGTGCGGACCTTCGTGGGCGAAGGGGAGAGCCTGCGGATGCCCTATCCGAGCTACATCCTCTACCGCACCCTCGCCGGCATCCAGGGGGCCGAGTGCGACGAGGTCCACTATCGGCCCGACTGGTCGCTGGGCGACGAGTTCGCCGCGCCGCGCGACGATCTCCGCCTCGCGATCGTCGCCAACCCCAACAGCCCTTCGGGCACGCTCCTGCCGCCGCGGCGGGTGGCGGAACTCGCGGACCGGCTCTCCTGCGCCTGCGTCGTGGACGAGGCCTACGGCGACTTCGCCGACGCCAACTGCCTGGCGCTCGTGAAGGACAACCCGCGGGTCATCGTCACACGATCGTTCTCCAAGTCGTATGCCCTTGCCGGCCTGCGGTTCGGGTTCGCCGTCGCCCAGCCGGCCGTGATCGAGCAGATGCTGAAAGTCAAGGATTCCTACAACTGCGATGCCCTCTCGATCGCGGCAGCCACCGCGGCGATCGACGACCAGGCGTGGCTCGCCGACAATCGGGCGAAGATCATCGCCACCCGCACACGGCTGATCCACGCGATGCGGGCCATGGGATTCGAGGCCGGCGACAGCCAGGCCAACTTCGTCTGGTGCACGCACCCGGAGCGGCCGCACCGGCCGTTCTACGAGGCCCTCAAGGCCCAGGGCATCCTGATCCGCTCCATGAACTACGCCGGCTGGGGTGACGGCCTCCGGATCACCGTCGGCACCGACGACGAGATCGACGCCTTCCTCGCCGTGATGAAGACGCTCTGACGCCGCTCCCGATCCCCCTTCACGTTTCCTCACCGCACCATGCCTCGCACCGCCACCGTCAGCCGCAAGACCGCCGAGACCGACATCTGCCTCACGCTCGACCTCGACGGCACGGGCCGGGCAAATGTCAGCACGGGGCTCGGCTTTTTCGATCACATGCTCACGCTGCTGGCCGGCCACTCGCTCATCGATCTGACCGTGGCCTGCACCGGCGACCTGCACGTGGACGGCCACCACACGGTGGAGGACGTCGGCCGGGCCCTCGGTGCCGCGGTCGTCGAGTGCCTCGGCGACAAACAGGGCATCCGTCGCTACGGCCACGCGATCATCCCGATGGACGAGTCGCTGGCGACGGTGGCGGTCGATCTCGGCGGCCGCTCGGCCTGCGTGTTCGCGGTCGAGTTTCCGGTGCCGACGATCGGCACGTTCGACGCCCAACTCGTGGAGGTGTTCTGGGAGAGCGTGGCCGCCACGGCGGGCATGAACTTCCACGCCATCCTGCACCATGGCCGCAACGGCCACCACATCGCCGAGGCGGTGTTCAAGGCGGCGGCCCGCGCGATTCGCGTGGCGGTGGAGCACGATCCGCGTCAGCCCGGCATTCCGAGCACCAAGGGCACGCTCACCTCGAAGTGAGCGGCTGGCGGCGCGGCGTGGACAGCCCCGAGCGCGCCGCGAGGCCGAACCCGCGACTGCCCCGTGGCGTATGGTGAGGGCCGAGTGACGCCCGCAGACACGCCTAGCGCAGATGCGCTAGGCCCGTCTGCGGCAGTGCGATTGCATCTGGACTTGGAAAAAACGCCGCTCCTAAACTGGCTCCCGGGGATTCATCCGAGCACCGTCATTCGCGATCGAGGTCCACGTGAACCGCTATCTTTGGTCAGCCCTGAGCATCGTCGCCGTCATTTTTCAGGGGCTCACGTTGCTCCTCTGCGGGCCGACGTCTACCGGAACGGAACAAGCGACGCCGACTGGGCGAACGCAGCCAACTGGATGGGTGGTTCGCCGAGCCAGCCCGGCGCCGGAAACGCGATCATCAATCCTGGGTCGCCCAACGCCACTCCCACGGTAAGCACGCTGGGCAACACGACCGTGGGCCAGATCTACATCTCGATTGGCGCGGGCCTCAATGTGACGGGCGGAAGCCTGGCCTCGTCCGATCTCGTGACGGGTCTCTTTGGCAACAGCGGCGTTGTCAGCGTGTCGGACGGTCGGGTGGCGCTGAACAGTTACCTCAACATGGGCGCCGGTGGCTTTGATGGCGATGTGAGCATCTCCGGGGGCACGCTCGAGTCTTCGGCGCTGTCGATCAACACGAGCGGCGGTGCCCGCATGAGCATCACGGGAACGGGCTCGTACGTCACCAGTTCCAGCCAACTCGGCAACGTCTCCTACTGGGTCGCGCACCAGGCCATCGTGACATCCGGGGCAGGGCGGTATGTGAACATCGACACCACGACACGGCCTGGAAAACTGGTGCTCACCTCCACCGTGCGGACTACGACCGACATCGTCTGGGACAACGGGTCGGGTGACAGTCAGTGGACCACGCCCACGAACTGGAACCCCGACGGCACCCCGGGGGTGATCGATACCGCTCGGATCGCCAACGAACTCTCCGCCTTCCTGACCGGCTCGGCTGGCACCGTGAACGCCGTGGTCATTGGCGACGCCACCAACAATGGTGCCCTGAACGTGCAGGGGGCGGCATCACTGACCGCGGGGACCATCACCGTCGGTTCGGTGGGCAACTCGAATACCTACCCGAGTTACTACAGCCATGCCGCCGGCGACGTGGCCACGACCGGCAACATGGTCTTTGGCGTGAATGGTGGTCGGTCGCAGTCGTATTTCACGGCGGGCACGCTTCAGGTCGGGGGAACCATGCAGCTGGGATCCGCCGCGGGGGCCGGCGCCTCGAGCCTCGCGCTCAACGGTGGTGGCGGCACGATCACGGCGGGCAGTCTCGAGGTCGGCTCGGCCGGATCGCTCGATTTCGACTTCCTCGGTGGCACGAGCCTGAAGACGCTGTCGGTGACCAACGGAATCAGCCTGACGGGTTCCTCGGCGCTGACCGTCCGCAACGCCGGAGCCGTCACGCTCGGCGCGTCCTACACGCTGCTCGACGGACTGTCGCTCTCGGGCACCTTCGGGAGCGTGACATTCGACGGATTCACTTCCGGGCTCGTACCGGCGCTCGTCTATGACAGGGCGATCGGCAATCTCCGGCTGACGGTCGGGCAGGCGACCCCAACGATCACGATCAACGTCGGCAGCGGCACGCAGACCCAGACGCAGGCCGGCTACCCGCTCCTCTCCGGCACGACACCGGTTGAGAAGACGGGAGCGGGCACGCTGCTCGTTGATCAGGTAAACACCCTCACCGCCTCGACCACGATTCAGCAGGGCACCGTGAAACTCGCGAACGGGTCGGCACTCGGCGCGAGCCGGATCGTGCCGGTCGCCGGCGGCACCGTGTCGCTCACGCCCGGCCTGCAGACGACCGTCGGCGGTCTCGCGGCGAATGCCGGCGGGCTCACCGACGTGGGCAACGGCCTGGTGACGGTGGCAGCGGGTCTCCCTGCCGCCGACCTGGTCACGGCCCTGCTCTCGGGCCGTGGGGATGGCTCGTGGAACGGGAGCAGCGGCATCACGTCGACCGCCGCGGCGGCCGCCCTCGCGCAGAGTGTTCCGCGAACGGTGGGGTGGCTCGACAACGGTGACGGCTCAGTGGCGTTCGCCTTTGCCGCGCCCGGCGACACCAACCTCGACTGGGCCGTCGACATTCTCGATGCCGCCAACTTTCTCGCCGGTGGCAAGTTTGACAGCGGAACCCCCGCCACCTGGATCGAGGGTGACTTCGGCTACGACGGGGTCGTGGACATCCTCGACGCCGCCGATTTTCTTTCGACCGGCTTGTTCGATGCGGGGCCCTACAACGCCGCCGCTCCGACGGCAGGCGGCATCGCCGCCGTGCCGGAGCCAGCGGCGTGGCCCCTGGCGGCTGCCGTCCTTGGATGCGTCGCCGCTCGTCGGTTGCGGCGGCGGGTATCCTGCGGGGCCGGGGTGACACCGCAATGCGTCCGGACCTGACCCGCCATGGTGCCGGGCGGCTGCGTCGGCCGGCCGTGTGCATCGCGTTGCTGCTTCTGGCTGCGGCGCCGCTGAGGATCGGGCGGGCTGCGTGGCCCGCCGATGCCCCGAATCCACCGCCGGCGATCGATCCCCGGCTGATCGTGTCGTTGCCGTCGAATCTCGATCAGGCGATGGTGGGGACGCCGAACGGCCTGCATGTGCTCGCCGATGCGGCGTACAGCTTCGGGGCCACGGTCGCCCCCTCCGGCGACGTCTACTTCACCGAGTTCGCGAACCAGCGGATTCAACGCTACAGCGCCGCCGACGGGTCCCTATCGACGATCGTCACCGATCGCCCTGGGCTCTACGGCATCACCTCCGATCGCCAGGGCAACATCTTCTACGCCCAAGATTCCGACGTCGGAACGGGCCGCATCGTCAAGCGAACTCCTTCCGGAAGCGAGCAGGTGATCTGCTCCGGGCTGACCCGTCCGCGGCAACTGTCCACGGATGCGGATGGCAACGTGTACGCCGTCCTGGAAACCCGCTCGATCCTCAAGTGGAACAGTGCCACCGGCAACGTCCAGACCGTCGTCAACTCGCTGCAGATTCCCACGCCGAGTCCGCCCCAAGGCGTGGCCGTCGCCAGTGACGGCCGGATCTACTTCAGCACCTATAGCGAGACAGGATCGTACGGCGTGATGCTGCAACCGGGCGGTATCTGGGTGCGCGAGACGAACGGCAGCATCACCCAGGTGGCCGGAGGTCTCTGGCGGGCGCGGGGGCTGGCATTCAACCCGAACGGCAAGCTGTATGCCGTGACGGAGGCGAATGCCTGGGATCAGGGCAACTCCGGTCTGCTCGTCGAGATCGATCCCGCGAAGAAGACGACGAAAACCCTGCTGGCAGGAATCGATTACGCGCAGTTTCCGGCGGTGGGCCCGGACGGCCGGGTCTACGTCACGGCGGCCCGCGACGAAAAACTGGTTGCGTACGATCCGGCGCACCGGTTTACGAGCCAGGTGATCGCCGAACGGGATCTCGCCCTGAGCGTCGAGAACGCCACGTGGCGGGAAACCGCCGCCCAGGCGGCGTTTCCGCTCGGGCTCACGATCGACACCGTGGCGGTGGGGGGCTACCTGACGTTCGGGCAGGGGGCGAGCGACGCCAGCCTGTGGCTCAAACTCCCGGCGTCGCGGTTTCCCGCCTTCGAACCGAACCCGCCAGCGTCGCTCGGGCCCGGCTTCTTTCAGTCGCCGACCGTGACGGTCGACTGGCGCTACGGTGACTCGCAGGGCTTCGCCGTGCCGCTCCGCGACCATGTCCGGTGCCGCTGGCCGATGACGGACGTGGGGACGGTGAACGAGTCTCCGGCGCCGGATTTCAGCGAGGATCCCGGAGCGTATCTGGTGTATGTCGATGTGAAGGCTCCCACGACCCTGTCTGCCAACCGCTGGAAGGGAGGTAGCGGGTGGAACATGGCGGCCAACTGGAGCACAGGCACGGCTCCGACCGCGATCAGCGGAGAGTCGTGGGTCGAGCCCCTCGCGGTCTGGTCAGCGACGTCGTTTCCAGTCGTGGGCACGGCGGGCAACAAGGTCCAGAACCTCGTTCTCGGCGACGACGGCGCGGGCGTCAGTCTGCAGGTCGCGGGGGGCACGCTCGACGCGACCGGTTCGATCAGGCTCGGCGAGCAGTACGACGCCACGGTGAACGTGATCAGCGGGAGCCTCACGGCCGCGGGTGACCTGAGCCTGTCGACATCGGGCGGCCGCGGGGATGGCACGCTGAACGTCAGGGGCGGCGTGGTCAACGTGGGCGGGCAGTTGCTGCTCGGATGGAACGCCCACGCCGGCACGCTCACCATGTCAGGCGGCAGCGTCGGCGTGGGAGGGGTGCTCATTTTCAACCTCGACGGCGGCAATGCCGGAGCCGAGGAGGCGCGGGTGAATCTGTTCGGCGGGACGCTGACCGCTGGTGGGCTGTCGATCAACACGCTCGACCCGGCGCGGCTCGACCTTTCGGGCGGCCGATTCGTCCTGCCTGCCTCGAATCTCGGCAACGTGAACTACTGGATCAACAGCGGCAACATCACGGCGCTCGACGGCCGGCGGGCGGTTGACGTCGCGTCGGCGCCAGGCAATCTCATCGTCTGCTCCGCCCGCAGGCTGGCGACGGACGTCGTGATCGACGTGGCGAGCGGCAGCCAGACGCAGGCCCAGGCTGGCTATCCGAGCATCATCGCCGCGACGTGGCTGATGAAGACCGGCATGGGCGAGGTCGTGCTCAACTCCGCCAACTCCTACCCCGGTCTGACGAGCGTGACGGCCGGCAGGCTGCGGATCGCCCATGCGTCGGCCGTGGCCGGCAGCGAGGCCCTGCTGATCACCGGAGGCGAGGTCAGCATGCCGTCCGACCGCCCGCTCGACGTGTCGATCCGCACACTCTCGATTGCCGAGGCTTTGGGGAGCAGGCTCGACATCGGCGCCGGGCGGGTGCAGGTCGCCCCGGGGGGCATCACCCGCGCGGACCTGATGACCGACCTCCTCGTCGGCCGCAACGGCGGCTCGTGGGACGGCGTCGGAGGCATTGTTTCGTCGGCGGTGGCTTCCGCCCTGGCGGAGAGTCGCCCGCGAGCGATCGGCTGGCTCGCGAACGACGATGGGTCCTTCACGATCGCGGCGGCCGCTCCAGGCGATGCGAACCTCGACGGCGTGGTCGACGTGCTCGACGCCGCCAATCTGCTCGCCGGAGGCAGGTTCGATACGGGTATCCGGGCCGACTGGTCGCTGGGGGACACGACCTACGACGGCCTCGTGGACATCCTCGACGTCGCCGATTTTCTCGGGACCGGACTGTTTGACGCGGGGTCGTACGAACTTGCGATCGGGGGCCTCGCCGGGCCGGTCGCCGCGGTTCCGGAGCCAACGCTGTGGCCGCTCGCCGCTGGGACCATCGGCCTGATGGCCGCTCGACGCCGCCGGCCAGGCTTGCTGGGGCGGCATGGGACGTGATCACGGCTCCAGTTCAAAATCCTGCTGCTGCGAGCCGGGCTTGATCTCACACCTCAAACCGGAGGTCGTGGGATTGAGATAACGCTCCGGAAACCCGCTCGCTGGCTTGCCGGCTCTGGGAACGTTCGCAGGAATCGGCAGCGCGGCAGCGCCCCCCGGAAGCGTGGGCGGTTTGTCTGTCGACGGTGGCGTCGGGAAAACCTGGACGGTCACCCGCGCAGCACCCACCGGAGCCCCTTCGACGCGGTATCCGCCGTCCGTGATATCGGCGAAGAATACCGGCTTGTTGCCCCCCTCGCAGAGGACCGTGAGTCGTCCGGCGGCGACAGGCTTGCCACCGAATCGGACGGTGCCGGCGATGGAGCCCGTTGGTGCCGGCCAGCCGCAGCCGGCCAGCCCAAGCAAGGCCGACGCGAGGCCCAGCCTGACCAGCGAGCGGATGGCACGCGACTCATGCACGCGGGGAGCCTCGTGCATCACGGGATCCCCGCGCTTTCACCGCCGCTCGGCGTGCACAATCCCCACCACGTGTCGCCGTCGATCGACGAGACGATGACCTGCGTGCTTCCGTCGGCCATGCCCACCTGGATACTGCCCGGGTGATAGCTCTGCGGTAAATACCAAATGCAGGTGCTGGGGGTCGGATTGTCCTGTGGCTTCGACGCCGGCCCTCCTTGGCCATACCCGTTCCACTGCCCATACGCATACGCGCCGCTGCGAGGGCCGTAGTGCAGCATCGCCATGTAGCACTGCGCCCACGGGCCGTGCGCCCAGAGGGCCGGCGACGACACCTCGTTGCACTGCCGATATCGCTCCGCAAAGATGATCGTCTTGCTGAGTCCATCGGTGATCACGCGGAACGCTGCGTCCGACTTCATGTTTTTGCCGCCCACGTCGCCGGCATCGGGATTGCCGAACACCTGAAAGTTGCCCGCGTAATTGGTGGTCGCCCACTCGGGCGGGTTCGTCGAGGGGAAAGCCCATTTGGTGCCGATGCCGTCCGAGGGACAGGCAAGAGACTCGAGGTAATTGTTCTTGACGTTCCAGTACCCCGTGGCCCAGTCGCTGGTCCCCTTGTCGTACATCGACTGCTCTTCGAGGTATGGCAGCAAGGAGAAGTGCAGGGAGGCACCGCTGATGTCCCCGCTGCTGCCATTCCAGCTGAATGTCCGGCTGTAGTTCCAGAATGGCGGGATCTTCTTTCGCGCACCGTGATACCCCTGGACCGCCAAGCCGATTTGCTTGAGGTTGTTGGAACACTTCGATCGTCGGGCCGCCTCCCGGGCGGTCTGCACGGCGGGCAGCAAGAGGCCGATCAGCGTGGCGATGATCGCGATCACCACGAGGAGCTCCACGAGCGTAAATGCCGCCGTGCGCCGCGACCGAAACAACCCGCCCCCTGTTAAAATGTCCATACTTGGAGTGTCGGCGCGGCAGCATTCGGGGTCAAGGCTTCTTCGGGCAAAGACGCCTTATTTTTCGGGGCGATACCGCTGCGCTAGCGCAGTGGGGTGAGACGCTGGCAGCCATCAAGCACGCAGCGGGGGCTTGATGCATTTGCATGATTGACACCGTGTTTCTCGAAGGAAGAATCACTAGATGGCGGGGATGTGGACGAGCCCTTCAACGCTCGATCAAGACGCATCGCTGCCCGCCAAGTCGCACGCAATCTGGAGAACGCTCATGGCAAAAGGCATGGTTGATCATCGAGTTTTCGCAGTCGCGCTGTGTTGCGCTGCGCTTCTGTGCGGCATGCCGTCGCAGGCTCGGGCGGACGTTTACTGGTCCGGCACCGCGAGCACCGACTGGACGGATTCGGCCAACTGGGTTGCTGGCGTACCGCCGACGACCGGCGTGAACGTCGTTCTGAATCAAGGATCCCCCTACACGCCCGTCGTCAGCACGTCGGGCAACCCGACGACCGGTCAGATTTATCTTGGCGTTGGTGGCGGGCTCAACATGTTTCCCGGAAGCATTCTGTCGATGAGTGATTTCATTACCGGCAACTGGGGCAACAGCGGTGGCACGATCGTGACGGGCGGGACCATGGCCATGAGCGGCTTGCTGAACCTGGGTGCGGGCGGGTTCGACGGCAAGATCGACATCTCCGGCGGCGTCGTGCAGTCCGCGTCCCTGTCGATCAATGCATCGGGAGGCGCTGGCATGAACATCTCCGGCGGCGGCAAGTACATCACCGATATCAGCCAACTGGGCAACGTGAACTACTGGGTGAGTAACAACATCATCAAGGCCAACAACGGTGCTTCCGGCTGGTCGGTCGTCGTCGACACCACCACCGACCCGACGAAGGTGGTGCTGACGGTCGTCCCCGAGCCAAGCGTGACCGTGCTGGCCGTGGCCGGCATGGCAGTGGTCGCGTTGCGACGACTGCGTCGGCGGTAGAAGACCTCAGATGTTTCGGATGCCAGAGCCTTTCCACGCCGACGAGCCGCGCTCGCCGGCGTGGCTCGTTCAGTGGGCGTGTGGCACGTGGGCGCTGGCAAGGTAGTTGCTCAACCCCACCAGGAGCGTGCTCAGAAAGACGATCGCGATGCCTCCGACGATCAGCCGCAACGTCTGCGGCTTCGTGTCCCGCCATTCCCCAAGGCGGACTGCCCAGAGGTTGCTGAACACGATGATGAACGCCATGTGCAGCGTCCAACTGCCGAAGTCGTAGGCGCCCATCCTTGTCGCCCCCATGCCGTAGAACATGAACTGCAGGTACCAGGTCACGCCCGCCACAGCAGCGAGCATGTAGTTCGCCGCCGTCGGCGCCGCGGTGCGGCCGAGGTAGTCGCCGAAACTGTCATGCCGGGCGTTGAGGAGCAGGCACCAGATCGCGTTGGTGGTGAAGCCGCCTGCCAGCAGCACCACGAGCACGGGCGTGTTTTTCCAGAGATCTGCCACTCCGTGCCGCGTCGCCAGTTCGGCGATCGGGGCCCCCGCCGCAAATCCAAACGACATGCAGGCGCTCATCAGGCCCGCGAAGAGCGCGACGAGCAGACCCCTCGTGAAGCTGAACTCGGCCGCGCGGCCAGTTGAGGTGGCGGTGGCGAGGTCGCGTTCCTTGGCCATGCCTGCGACGCCGCAGATGGCGATGCCCAGCAGGCAGACTCCCAGCCCGGCAAGCAGGACGAGGCCCGGCAACTCTCCGAGCATCGTGCCGAGGGTGCCGGCGTAGATTGGCGGCACGATCGTGCCAAAGAAGGCACAGAATCCCAGGGCCACCGCGTAGCCAAGCGACATCCCGAGGTAGCGGCAGGAAAGGCCAAAGGTGAGCCCGCCGATGCCCCAGAGAACGCCGAAGAGGTAGGTCCAGCC
>Ga0114977_10002414_pt1 | contig 12008 bp, 11 predicted proteins | sample S_130805_MF_Meta_FD_87026 | JGI IMG/M metagenome (GOLD analysis project Ga0114977, IMG submission 87026) | Freshwater microbial communities from Lake Simoncouche, Canada to study carbon cycling - S_130805_MF_MetaG | ecosystem: Environmental > Aquatic > Freshwater > Lake | place: Lake...
ACAGGTTTGAATTTTGAAACAATGCCCTGCTTCCCTTCAACACGCACCGGAACTTCGAAAGTGCCAGCCCTGGCAGTCGAAATCTGCGGACAAACAAATCCCAGGATGGTGGCAAGTTTGCTTTCGCCATAGGTAGGCCGCCTTGACTCCAGGATAGGCGTATAAATTACTTTCTCTTTTTTGTCAATGTACTCTCCTATTTCAAGCCCGGTACAGTCAGCTGTTACTCCGCTATCCGTTTTCATACCAATACGGGGAGCTAACTCACGACCGGAGGTTGTTGCAGCAAAGAGAGCAATTTCAGGTTTTCTTGCCTTTATAACCTGTTCGAAAATAGATGCGAAAGGAAGTACCAGGTATTCCTCGAGTTTATCATTTTCGACCAGTATAACCTCATCAGAGCCATGTTCAATCAGGGTTTGAGCTAAAGGCTGGATATCTTTTCCGATAATTAAGGTCAGAACCTTGGTGTCGTTTCCTAATTGGTTGGCTAAATTCCGGGCAGGTGTTAAGAGCTCAAGCGATGGCCTCGATATTTTACCATTGGTAATCTCAGCCCAGGTAATAATACCCCTTGCACCATCCCTGAAGTCTTTATCAGGAAAATCAGGACGGTCTGTATCTGCTTTGGTTACTTTTTCCTTTTTCTCCAGAACATTTCCACCTTTTATAAAATTAGCTATCATGCTGTCGACCAACGAGGCTTCATTGTTACCTGCCGACATGGTAATCGGAGGCCGTTCGCTTACAATATTGATAACTTTAGCTACAATGGTAGGAGACCCGCTGATACCAATCTTCTCGGTTCCCAATCCAATGTCATCAATTCCAAAAGTTGTAATTTTTAACGTACGGGCTTTGATGGCCCCGCTCAGCGATGGCTTGCGTGGGGGAATCCCTGTTGGAGTTAATGAAATAACACAAGGCATGGGTAATTTCATCATCTGATAACCACCCTCAATTATTCTTTTGGCAATTACGTTGCCGTTTCCATCAGCTTTTACACTCTCTACAAAAGTAGCCTGCGGAATCCCAATACTTTCGGCAACCTGCGAAGGCACGTGTGCTGTATCCCCATCACTGGTTTGCCTGCCGGCCAGAATGATAAAAGGCTCTTTCGAATCTTTGGTAAAACCCAGGTGTTTCAGCATTGTTGAAATTGCAAGACCTGTAGCATACGTATCGCTGCCGCCAAGTTTACGATCCGACAGGAGGTATGCTTCGTCATAGCCCATCGAAATGGCTGTCCGCAGGGAGGCATCAAATGAACCCGGTCCCATCGAACAAACGATAAGCCTTGATTCAGGATGTTGTTTTTTAAGTTGCAACCCTGCTTCCAGACCAAACTGGCAATCAATATTTATAATTGATTTTGCTTTAGTGCGGTCCATCAGCCCATCTTCTCCCATTCGCATTTCGCTGGGAAGCGGCACTTGTTTTATTAAACTTATTATTGTCAAAGCCATTGTTACAGTTTCTATAAATTGTTACATATTTTGAAAATCCGGACCATTGCCTCCGTTAGGCACTACCCAGGTAATGCCATCGCCGGGAGATTTGATGTCGCAGGTTCTGCAATGCATACAATTTTCAGCGTGAATCCTTAATTCTTTCTTTCCGTCCTTGTTGGTATGAAGTTCATATACTTCCGATGAGCAAAAGAATTGCTCCGGTGCCCCATATTCCTCTATGTTAACAGCATTAAATTTCTCCTGGTCCTTTATATGAAGATGCACAACCTGCTGCTCGTCGTGATGAACACCCGAATGGTAAACATCAAATGCTTTATCGAATGTAAGCACTTTATCGAACTCAAGTTTCCCTTTAAACCGCTCTTTAAAAGGCTTGGCTTTCAGTTCACTCAACTTTAAAGTAGACTGATAATCGGGATGCGTTTTCAGCCTGCCAAAGAAACCTGCACCGCCGGTAAGTATCTGAGTACCAAAATGGAGTCCTCCCAGTATTAAGCCTTTGGTAAAACCTTGTCTGAAATTGCGTACAGGATATAACTCCTTGTATATCATACTATTATTAACAAGAGTCTCATACTGCTCAAGACTTTTTTCTGAAGTATCGTTTTTAGCCAATGCATTGGCGGCAGTAAGCGCAGCTAACATACCTGATTTAATTGCCAGGTGAATGCCTTTCAAAGCCGGCATAGCAACCAAACCTGCACTGTCGCCAACTATTAATGCATTATCGACATACATTTTAGGAATTGAATAAAAGCCACCTTCAGGCAGCGTTTTGGCACCATACTCCACTAACCTGCCACCTTTTAAAATTTTGGAAACAAATGATGTGGTTTTCCATACCTGCATGGCATCATGAACATCGAATGATGGGTCCTGATAATCAAGACCTACAACAATTCCGATAGCCACTTTATTATCGTTTAAACCGTAAATGAAGCCTCCGCCAAATTCATTGCTGTTGAGCGGATAGCCCATGGTATGATAAATCTGTCCGGCTTCAATATTTCCCTGCGGAACCGACCATATTTCCTTACAACCCAATGAGTATATCTGTTCATTCCTGCCCTCGTTGAGGTTGAACTTCTGAATAAGCATTTTAGCCAGGCTTCCGCGGGTTCCTTCAGCAAAAATGGTGATCCTGGCTTCAATCCGTGTGCCTTCCTGATAATTTTCCAGCTTATTCCCATGGTGATCCAGACCTGTATCTTTGGTTTTGGCACCGATTACTTTTCCATCCTTGTATAATATTTCATCAACAGCAAAACCGGTATATATCTCCACCCCTTTTTCCTGTGCTTTTAAAGCCAGGTACTTACAAATCTTGCCAAGGGAAGCTGTATAGTTGCCTATGTTATTCATGTAAGGAACATGAAATGGGAATGAAATGGATCCATTTTCAGTCAGCCAAACCGTTTTATCCTTAATTACTTTGGCATTGAACGGGATCTCTGAAAAATCCACACCTGGAAGCAGTTCCTTAAAAACGTCAGATTTAATAACTGCGCCCGACAAAATATGGCTGCCGATAGAACTTCCTTTTTCAATAAGCAAGATTCTGTGATTCAGCCCTTTTAACTTTAAAGTATCTGCTAAATGAATTGCCGTGGCTAAGCCCGCCGGCCCACCTCCAATGATTAACACATCTGTTGATACCGTATCAATAATACTCATTCTGTAACCTCCGGGTTTAATATTTCTAATCTGAAATTTTGGTTGTAATTTACCATGACCAAGATTCCTTGTCAGGTGAATTTTTGAGAATTCCGGTGCAAAATTACTACTATTTTTCGTAATCATGTACTAAATTGGCTAAATCTTATTTTGATTTACCGGAGTTTTGTAACTTATTGATTTTAAAACATCTGAATGAATAAATATCAGAATTGCCAGTCTAATATTTAGAATAATAGCCATATCAGGAAACGTCAAGGCGTTATTCATTCTGAGAAATGCTCATCTCGTTGAAAGGCAAAATACTGCAAAAACCATTTGTGATTATTTTTTACCATCAGATTTTGATTTAAACCTGAAAGTGATGCAACATCCAGCTGATTTCCCAATTCATTTTTGCAGCAACATTGTTCTAAAGATGTCTAACCGTTATATTTCTGGCAAGGTGCTGAAAATGAAACATTCAAAGAAACTGCACATAAACTTCAGGGCAGATTATCCTCTGATTATCAAGGTATAAAAAAAAAATAAAGCTTTCATCTTATTATTGAATAAGTATTATACTTTTGCAGTCGATATGAACAATCAATCACATCGTTCGGAATGAAATACTTTATTGGCATTGATGATACCGATAACCTCGAAAGCCGGGGGACAGGGCATCGTGCCCGGCAGCTGGGAATAACCCTCGAAGAAGCCGGAATTGCAAAGTTAATATGCATTACCCGTCATCAGTTGCTCGTTCATAAGGATATCCCTTATACATCACACAACAGTTCTGCCTGCCTGCTTATTGATTGTGATCCGGTAAATGAAGCAGAACTGACTGCTTTTTGCCGTGCTTTCCTGCTCAGGGAATCTGCACCGGGTTCGGATGCCGGACTCTGTATTGCCTCTGATCAGACTTTTACCAACGCAGTCGAAAACTGGGGCAGGAATGCAAAAAAAGTAGTACTTAACGCACCGCTTGCTCATGAACTGGCATTGCGGCACACCATATACCTGGAAGGACTCACCGGCGAAAAAATCGGAGTTATTGGCGCACTTGCTGCAGTCGGGCTCAGGCATGCCGGTAATGATGGTCGTGTACTCTGGCTGCCAAAACTCAGAGAAACAGAAGGTGTGTTCGTTGCGCTGGAACTAAAAAACCGGCTATGTGTCGACTGCATTACTACTAAAGAAGGTTCGGAAATTGCTGATGAAGATTTAATTATGGCTGACGGCTGGATCAGGCCGGTTATGCGCAACAACAAAATAACTCTCCTTGTTGAACAAACTGAAAATCATGAAGAATACAAATGGCAACATGTTCCAAAAGAGTATATCAAAAGCATTTCAAATTGACAATGCCAACGATCTGTTTAAAATTGGATTACTGTTATTACTGGGCTTTTTTGCGGTTGCACTGCGCGAGCGTGTTAACGTCCCATTAAAAATCCCCGGACATCACGGATTTGAATTCATGCTGCTGTTTATGGCCGGCAAAACACTGAGCCGTCAGCGATATGCCATGTCAATCTCATCCATCGGTGCTTCTGCCTCAGCATTTTTGCCATTTTTTCACTTTGGAAATGTGTTTATGCCATTTACATTTTTGCTTCCCGGAATTATCGCCGACCTGATTTTAAATAAAACCGGTAAATCCAATTACCTTTTTGCTGCTCTTGCAGGCGGATTAGCCTATGCATCCATTCCCTTATTCCGTCAGTTTGTGATGACAGCTACCGGAATCCCTTTCGTTTCCTTATTAAGCGGGCTCCTCTATCCGTTGGCACTTCACTTTACATTTGGAGCCATTGGTTCGCTTGCAGGCGTTGCCATTTTTCAGAGATTCGCAAAATAAATCATGAAATCGGCAAAAAACGAAAAACAAAGCATTGCTCACGTTATGATTCAAAATTCATATCCTTTTTTCACCTTTATCAGGATCAGCATATGTTTTGCGCTGGTAGTTATGTTTGCAGCCTGTAAAAAGGGGAATGACACGTTGCCGCCATCCATCCAACTCATCAGCGAAAGCGGGTACACGTCTGATTCAGTAACGGTACCTATAGGATTACCATACAAGATTGGTGTAATTGCAAAAAAAGGCGATGCTGCCATAACCAACCTGGTGGTATGGTTAACCACCGAGAACGGAACAGAAACAGCAGTTGACTCCGGCATATATTCAAATGAATTCAGGTACGAACGAAGTGTTTCGTATGGTGCTTCCCGATTCGAAAAATGGACGTTTATACTGAGGGACAAAAACGGGAAATCGGCCAGCACATCGGTTACTTTAACTAAAGATTCTACCTCTGCTTTCGGCCCAATATTATATTATTCAGCTGTAAAACTTGGCTGCCAGGGAAGTTCTCTTTATGACTCTTTTTTATCAGTTACTGACGGGTCCACATACACGCTTACTAATGCCGGAGCAAACCAGGCATCGGTTAACATTATAACCTATTGGGGCGACCAGGTTATTCCAACTACGGGGTTTACTTTGTCGTCTCCAGGTGAAAGCGATGTTGCCGCATACTTCCCCATGATTGCCAACTGGGCTTTACCATATAATGAAACCCGGTACAAGACCGACAGCCTGAGCATTTCGCATGATGCATTTACTACAGCATATAACGACAGCCTCATCATTTCCAACTATACTGCAGCAACTGTCGGCAAGCGAAAGTCAAAACTGGTCAGGCCCGGGTATATAATTCCCTTCCAGGTATCAGCCGGGACTGCAGCCGGTAAAAGAGGACTGATAAAAATCAATTTCCTTCAGGAAGGAATCGACGGATACATAGATGCAGATATTAAAGTTCAGAAATAATTAGTATGAAATTCCTGAAAATAAAGATCCTTTTTCTACTGCTTCTGCCTCTGAGTCTTTGCGCTCAGAAAGTGGAAGGACTGATAACAGACCAGAATACCGGAAAGCCTATTTCCAATGTGAATATCAGTATACCCGGAACAAACCAGGGGACTGTATCAGGCGAAGACGGAAGTTTTACGCTGCAGGTTCCAAATACGGCAAAACTTACTATTAGAGTTTCTCATATTGCCTATGCAACCCAGTACAGGACGATGAAAATACCTTCTTCCGGAATCTCCGGCCTGGTGATTCAACTGCTTCAGAAAGTTGCCACCATGAACGAAACTGTGATTACGGCAACCCGCACCCGGAGGAAAATAAGCGAAGTACCTGCAGCTGTGCGGCTTATAACATCCGAACAGATAAAAGACATGCCTGCCACAGCAATTGATGATGTTCTGCGTACGGATGCATCCATAAATGTTGACCGAAAGAACGGAATCTTCTCGAAAAATGCATCGGTGAATATGCGTGGGCTCAACAGCTCGGCACGCACACTGGTGATGCTCGACGGGGTTCCATTGAACAAGGCTGATGGCGGAGGAGTAAACTGGAACCGCATTGGTTCTGAAAGTGTCGACAGAATTGAAATTGTGAAAGGTCCCGGCTCGGCGTTATACGGAGGCAATGCAATGGGTGGGGTCATTAATGTGATTTCGAAAGAAATAAAAGAACCATTCGCCGGAAACATAAAGCTATCAGCCGGTTCGTGCAATACACAGGCGTCACAGTTGTGGCTTGGCGGACGGTTGAAAGCACTTCCTAAAGTAAGCTGGAGCCTCAACTCCCTTTACAGGCGCGGCGATGGCTACATCCTTACACCAGCAGAATTGAGCGATTCCACCGATGTAAAGGCCTATTTGTGGGAAGCTGAGGCCGGTGGCAAATTGGCATATGCTATCAACGACAGCAGTAAAGTTGAAATAGGATATACCTATTATGATGACAAAAGAGGTGATGGAGTTCAGGTTTATGACCCGGATGGAGGATATTATAAATACCGCACAAACCATGCATATGCCAGTTTCAAGGGCTATGCCGGCAAAACACAGATTACTGCAAATGCTTATATGCAGTTCGAAAATTACATGAACCAAAAGGAACAGCTTAAAACCGATAAACTCCCACCTTACGCTGTAACCCAATACGTTCTTTATTTTACCGATTCGCATCGAAACGATGCAGGTATGTGGCTGGCTGCAACCACAAAAGCGGGAAGAAATCAGAAATTCACCTACGGCACCGATATCAGGTTCAGCACGGCTGATGCATCCGATATTTATTTTACTTCCACCGATACCATTACAAATAAAGGGAAGCTCAACTCCTTTGCTTTATTTATCCAGGATGAATTCAGCATGCTGAACAACAGATTGAAAGTTGTTGCCGGCGCCAGGGCCGACGCTGTTTACTTCAGTGATGCTTCGTTTACGATTGCAGCTCCTTCAGTTACAAACAGCTATATGTCAGAATATACCGGCAACTTTGCAGATAAATACTGGCTCGCCCTGAGTCCGAAAATAGGAGTTCAGTATTCCCTGAACCACGAAAATACTGTTTACCTGAACTACGCTGCCGGGTTCAGGCCCGGTACACTCGACGATATGTGCCGCAGCGGAAGCATTACCAAGGGATTTAAAATGGCTAACCCCGAATTGAAACCGGAACATATCAATAACTACGAAGCAGGCGGTTCATTTAAAATAAATAAGTTTATCCGTTTCGAACCCTCATTGTATTATTCGCTTGGCAACCAATTCCAGTATTTTGTCGGAACCGGCGACACCATTTATTCGGCATCGAAGCCCAAACCCATACTGAAACGCGAAAATGTCAGCAAAGCCGCTATCACAGGATTTGAAGCCACTGCAAGGATTGTCCCCAGCACTTCTCTGGAACTATCGCTATCGTATGCATTTAATCATTCTATAATAAAATCATTCGATACGATACGTTTTGTAGCCAAAGACCTGAGCGGAAAATTCCTGATGGAAGTGCCCGAAAACCGTTTCACAGCTATATTGAACTGGAAGAATAAATACTTCAACTGCATGCTTATGTATGAATATACCGGAACCTTGTTTACTGACGACGAAAACCTGATAGAACTCCCCTCCTATTACACCCTCGATGCTAAGCTGTCGCACGTTTTCGCCCGGCATTACAGCCTTTCACTGACTGTACAAAACTTAACCAATAACATTTATATCGACAATAAAGGAAATATGGGCATAAACCGTTTCCTTATGGCTGAAGCAAGTTACCGGTTTTAAAAGAATACTGAACAGAAGAAAAATAATGAAGAGTAAGGCAGCCAGGAGCAGGATGACAGATAAAGAATTACATTATAAAATGACATTACAGTTCTTGGGTCCAATCGGAAATAAGTCAACCATTTCTTACGAAATAACTACAGAAACCAAATAACAATAACCATTTTAAAACAAGAACATGATGAAAAAATTACTCTTAGTATTGATGCTACTCCCGGTTTTTCAGCTTGCAAAAGCCCAGGATGTAATTGTAAAATGGACTTTTCCTTCCGGTCTTTTGGGGGATACCGTTCAAAATGGAATCAATGCGCTTAACCTTACCCGAGCCCTGGGTATTGAGGGAGCAGGACCTATCACCATTACCAATGGTCAGGCTACAGGCGATTATGCAGCTACTGCCGCGGCATGGGATAACGGGACGGATGCCAAGAACTGGTATATCGGCTTCCTGACTACTGGCTACGATCATGTTAAAATTTCGTCGAAGCAACGTGCAGGAGGCACCAACGGCGGCCCACGTGATTTCAAACTTCAGTATAAGGTAAGTAATACAGGTACCTGGGCCGACCTCCCGGGAGGCACTGTTACACTTGCCAACAACTGGACCACGGGTGTGGTTGCTAATCTGGATCTTCCTGCTTCATGCCAGGATCAGCCAAATATGGTATACATACGTTGGATCATGACATCGAATACTGATGTAAACGGAGGCAATGTTACTGCCACAGGTATTTCGAAGTTAGATGAGATATTTGTAACAGGGATGCTGTTAACAGGAGTAGCAGAAAATGAAACAAAGCCAAGCCTGAGCACCTACCCGAATCCCTCAGGATCCGCATTTACGGTAACACTGCCGAATGAAACCTCGGAGGTAGAAATATTCAATAACAGCGGCCAGAGTGTATTTAAAACAATCCAGCTCAATGATAAAATACAAGTTGAAAGAACATTTCCTTCGGGATTATACATTGTGAAAACAACTTCAAATGGCCACGTGAGTTATGTGAAACATATTGTCCGATAGTTTTCGGCTGAGGACTTTCGAAACCGGCGGAAAATATTTTTCCGCCGGTTTTCTTTTTTTTCGCCACGACAGAGCGGAACACAAAGTCGGAAATAAACAGCAGGGTATGGCCGTAGTGAAACCTTTTGTACTTTTACCAACCGAACAGAACGTATAAAATTAAAATCTGCAATAATGAAACTTCTTGGCCTTTCGCCCATGCTCTGGACAAAACATCTTAACCTGACGGTTATGTTTTATACCAATATACTGAAATTCAGCTGCGATGAATTAAACGAAAAGATAGGATGGGCATCGCTCAGCCGCGATAATGTGCAGGTTATGCTGGTGGAGCCCCGTCAGCATCCTGAATTTACAGAAACGCAGTTTACCGGTTCCATTTATATTCATACCGATGATATCGAAAAAGTATGGAAAGAGCTGAAAGATAAAGTAGAAGTGGTATACCCTATCGATAATTTCGAACACGGAATGCGTGAATTTGCCATTTACGACAATAATAAATATATGATTCAGTTCGGACAGGAAATTGATCTGGACAAGCTGAAGTAAGGTTTTGGCAACAACTATCTAGGCTTTAAAAATGCCGAATGGTATCTGGCCAAGGCAGGCTGGCTCTACAAACCCGTAAACACAAAGAAACCAGGTTGAGTTTCCTTAACCTGGCTTCTGCTGTATCAAATAAATTCAGTTTTATCTACGAACAGGAACATCCGCACCCGCAACCTTCGGCTTTTTTACCTGTAACAGTAATGCTGAAAATACCGGTGTCACCGTTTTTAAATATTTCAAGTTCTTCGGCCGACATGTATAACAACAGAAGTTCATCAGGCAATTCAATTTTCTTTTCCTTTTTCACTTCCACATTCAAAAAACCGGCATCTTCTATAATCCGGATATATTCGTCGCGTGGCAATGCTCCCGAAACACAACCGGCATACATAGCAGCATCTTCCTTAACGCCCACAGGAAGTTCACCCTGCAGTACTACATCCGAAATACAGAAATGGCCTCCCTGTTTCAGTACCCTGTACATTTCGCTGAAAGCCTTCTCTTTATCAGGAACCAGATTTAGAACGCAATTGCTGATAACCACGTCGACCACTCCATACCTGACAGGAATATCCTCAATATCGCCCTGAATGAAGTCAACATTTCCATAGCCGAGTTTCCTGGCATTTTCGCGTGCTTTTTCGACCATTGCCTCTGTAAAATCAATTCCGGCAACATAACCCGATTCGCCCACCAGAGCGCGGGCTACAAAACAATCGTTCCCTGCACCTGAGCCCAGATCGAGCACACAGTTGCCTGGCATTATACCTGCATATTCAGTGGGTAGGCCACAGCCCAGGCCCAGATCGGCATCAGGATGGTAACCCTGCAAGGCATCATAGTTTTCGCTGAATATAGAGTAATCAACCACCGAACAAGCGGATGTTGCCCCGCAGCAGGAAGGTGCATTCTGCTCCTTGGTTTGCCTGGCAATTTCAGCGTATTTCTCTTTTACAATCTGTTTTATATTATCCATAATTCTTTTTTTTAGATGGTATTATCAATTAATTTACCAGTAATTTTAACAGCATCGGCTATATATTTCCTGCAATGGGTATGAAACAGGTTCTGCTCAACAATAGCATCATGCTCTGTGTTTAAGTCGAGGCCATTAAGCAGTTCACGGCAATTTGCGGTTCCATTTTTTTGAATAAATTCGACGAACAGTTCGACAGTTTTTTCATAGGTGAGCTTTTTCTTATCTTCATGATCCTCTTTCCCTTTACCGAACCTGAGTCCAAGCGCCATAGCAGCTCCTGTTACCGCCCCACAGGTGAACTGCTGCCTGCCAATCCCACCTCCAAAGGCAGTGGCAATTCGCAAAGACTCATCTTCTGAAAAGCCCGCTTCCTCAGCAAACACGACCAAAACAGACTGTGCACAGTTAAAATGATTATCGAAATAAAACAATGCCTTTTCCGAACGATCCATTTTATACATTTTTTAGGTTATCGTTATAAAAGTTACGAAATGAAGTTTCTATTTCGTCGCGAACCCTGTAAAATTCACTGCTAATAAATTCGGGCGTACCCTGGGCATGTGAAGGGTCATCGAAACCTATGTGTAAACGGTGCCGCACTTTACCAAAAAATGCAGGACAGGCTTCGTTGGCACCGCCACAAACCGTGATTACGTAGTCCCACTCGTCGTTTAGATATTTATCAATAGAATCAGAAGTATGATGGCTGATATCAATTCCTGCTTCTTTCATAACCTGAACAGCTTTGGCATTTAAACTGCCTGAGGCCTGCGTTCCGGCTGAACAAACAACCAGATTCCTGTCGAACGACTGGAGAAATCCATGAGCCATCTGACTACGACACGAGTTTCCCGTACATAAAATAAGTATTTTCATAAAATCAGCATTTACAAGATTTTGATTTTTCGAGATTTGTAACAAGTCCGTGTAGTGTTGAAACAATATCCTCCAATCCTTCGGCATTGATACAATAATTGACCCGGGTGCCTTCAACTGTACCTTGTATAAGGTTGCAATCTTTCAACTCCTTCAGATGCTGGCTAACTGTGGTGCGGCTAAGAGGCAACTCCTCCGATGTATCGCCGGTAATACAGGGTCCGGTTGCGATAAGATAGTTGATAAGAGCAAGTCTTGCGGGGGGCGCCAATGCGCGAAAGTACACGGCCGCGTGCTG
>Ga0114977_10002415_pt1 | contig 12007 bp, 14 predicted proteins | sample S_130805_MF_Meta_FD_87026 | JGI IMG/M metagenome (GOLD analysis project Ga0114977, IMG submission 87026) | Freshwater microbial communities from Lake Simoncouche, Canada to study carbon cycling - S_130805_MF_MetaG | ecosystem: Environmental > Aquatic > Freshwater > Lake | place: Lake...
CAAGGGGGTGGTTGGGATTGGCGGCGAGCCATTGGCGGGCCGCATCCGACGAACTGCCCGCGGGAGCCGCCGCGGCCGGCGCCGCCGGCTGGCCGGCGGGAGCCGCGCCGGGCTTGCCCGCGTTCTGCGTGCGATCCATCGCGGACTCAAAGAAGTTCTTCGGCCGCGAGATCTCGGTTTCAATGGCACGGTCGTAGAGCTTCACGCCGGCCGTATCGCCGGCGGCTTCGGCCTGCGCGCGTTCGGCGCGGAGCTTGGCGAGCTGCGTCGTCGGCGGCGTTTTGGCCGCGGGAGCAAATTGGACGTTGCCGTTGGTGACGACGGCCGGCCGGCCGAGGATCTCTTGCTCCTTGGGCTGCGCAGCGGCGGCGCGGCGGGCATCCTCGGCGCGGGTGCGCGCGAGGTTGGCCATATCGAAGAGCACGGCGGCGGGAGCGCCCCCCTTGGCCGCGGCGCCGATGGCGGCGTCGTCGTGGGCCGAGAAGAAACTTTGCGTCGCGGTATCGCCGGCGGTGCGGCGAGCCGCCTCCTCGGCCGTGGTCTGGATCCCTTGGGCCGTCGCTTGGGCGCCGAGCGTTTGCGCGGCGAGGGCGCCGGGCTGCAACTCCTGTTGAAAGGTCATACCCTGCGCCGTGGCGGCGGTGCCCATCTTGGTCGCCTCAAGGGAGGCCTCGCTCTGCTTGCGCCGGGTCTCGGCCACGGTGGGATCGAGGGCGGAGCCGGCGACGGCGGTGTTGAAAGCCTCGGGGCGATTGAAGGCGAGGGCGCCGAGGCCTTGCACGCCGCGGCGATCGGCATTCGGGAAGGCGGCGCGCACGAGGGCATCGCGCGCGGCGAGATTGCCCGTGGGGAGCATCGTGGCCGGGGCGGGCGCCGGGGTGGCGGCGAGGCCGGGCGTGATGCCTTGCGGGTTACTGTTCCCCGCGTAGCGACTGCCCACGTAGCTGTTCACGTCGATGCCGGCGCGCGCCTGGACCTGCCCGGGCGTGAGCCCGGCCGGAGCTTCGCCGGCGGGCACGAAGCGGGGCACGTCGGCGCGCGCCTCGGCGAGGCGCCCAAAGTTGGTGGCCGCGGGATTGGCCACCATGCCGGCGGGCACGAAACCCGGGGCTTCGCCGGCGTAAGGATCCTCGACGGCATCGAGCGAAGCACCCGGCTCCCGGCCGGAGCGGGCCGCACGCGCGGCGGGATCGAGGGCGATATTGAGGCGCTCACGAGCGAGCGCGAGGCGATCCGTGAATGAAGTGCTTGGGCGCATGGTGATAAGGGAAAGTTGAGGGCCGCGGCGCTGCCGCGGTCAAGGTGTTGCTCGGAAGTGCGACGAAATACGGTTGAGCGCGGCGCGGCGCTGGGCGCAGCCGCCGCAACCGACGAGCTTCGTCCCGAGCACGGCGTCGGAGAGGCGCGCGATCGGCTCGGCAACGACGGCGACGGCATCGCCGAGGCCGAAGGGTTTAGCGGAGGCACGCTGGGCTTGCGCGGCTTGGTGGGCGGCAAACTCTTCGGCGGTGACGCTGACATAGCGACCGTCCTTTGGGATGAGAAATCGAGGCATAGGTCAGCAGGTTCCACTATAGGTTAAACTCGTCCCACTCGCGCCAGACGTGCATCCGCACAGCACGACAACTTCAAATGTCGTCGTGCCAGATGGCACCGTGAACGATACGCTCACCGTCGTCGTCTCGACACATCCGCTATCATACAAAACCGCGCCACTGTTCCCCAAAACGCGAAGCTGCGACGGCCCACCGATCAACTCAAATCCAAAGGTCACGCTTCGCGCGCAATTGAAATAATCTGTGACGGCGTAAACGTCATCGAGACAAATAAACCCCGCGGAGCCGGTCGAAACGAGTCCGTAGCAGTAACTCCCTAGCGCGCAGTCATTGCAGCTTACCGTAATCGTCAACGTGCCCGATGCGCTTCCACAGGCGTTTGTCGCACCGAGCGTGACGACGTAGGTGCCGCCAACGGTGGGCGTGCCGCTGATGGTCGAGGTGCCGTCAAATGTCACGCCGGCCGGCAATGTGCCGGTGACGGTGCGACTCGTCGGTGAGTTGGTGCCCCATCCCGAATAACTCATCGATGTCCCGCCCGTAGCTGCGTAACTGTCCGAGGCAGCAATGACGGGTTTCGCCTTGCACGCATCATCCGGCGAGCAGTCTGCGCAACACTTGTCGCCGAAGCCTAGGATGTAGTTCGCCATGACGCGTTAGCTCATTAGGATTGTCTTCGATGACGACGATCCGCCGGAGCAGTAGGTGATTGTTTGGCGCGTGAGGCCGGAGAGAAGCGCCTCCAGCACGGCCACACGGGCGGCGAGGGCGGCATCGGCGCCCGTGCTGCGTGCGAGGGTATCGCGATTCGCGACCATCGTGGCCTCGCTCACGGGCGCGGGGCTACGGCGCGAGATGGGAGCACGGTCCGATTTTACGAGGGCTTGTTCGTAGTGGCGGATTGCCGTAATTTCGGAGTTCTTGAGCCCCCGCCCCTGCTCTCGCTTGGCGAGCGCGTTTCTGAGCACGTCGTTGCTTCCGTCGGAGGTCATAAGTCAAGAGAGGGTCCAGTAAAGCGGCGTGCCTCCGCTGTAGTCGGTGGGCTTGATGAGAAAGAGCGTATCGGCGGCGAGCGCGCCCGACGTGAGCGTGCCCATCATCTGCCGGGTGAAGAGCGTGCCGCCTTGGGTAAAGGTGTAGGTAAACGCATTTGTGCGCCCGCCCACCGTCGCGCCCACTGTCGTCACAGCCTTGAGCGTCGCGATCGAGGTCACGGTGGTGGAGATCATCACGATGGTCGTCATAAGCGCAGGCATGGCGGCTTGCTGGGGAATCGCGGCGTAGACGACGGTGCGGCGGTAGTATTTTGTGCCGTCGTAGGCGATGAACGCCAGATCGCACTCGGCTTCGAGCGTGAACACTTTCCCGTCAGGCGCATCGGGACCGCCGAAGACTTTCAGATAGGCTTTCTTGCCGGAGAGGTAACCGGTCTCATTGCCGAGCACGGTAACGAGACTGACGGCGCCGTAGCTTTGCGAGATGGCCGAGACGCCGCCGACGGCGCGATAATCGCGGAGGCCTTCGCAGCGCGATACGGGGTAGCCGTTGGGCGACACGTATTGCGCGAAGATCGTGGCCCATTCCGTCGGCGCCCAAAGAGGGTTCGCGAGATCGCTCAGGGAGTTGTCGGCTCGATAGGAGATTTCCTCGGTGCCGATCAGTTCGGTGTCGATGAACGGCGAGAGCTGGATTTCGAGATTGGCGCTGCCAGTAACGTCCGGGTGGGCGAGCGAGACCGCCTGGGCGCGGCCGGGATAGCGGAATTTAACCAGCCGTTCGCGCGACAGCGCGAGGCCGGAGAGCACGGCGGCGGCGGTCGGTAGCGTAGAGCCGGAACCACTGCCGGTAACGGTGACGAGGGGCGGCGATGTGTAGCCGGTGCCGGCCGCGCCGAGGGTGATGCTAGTCAGATAGCCCGTAGTGCCGCCCGAGAGCACAGCCGTTCCGGTCGCGCTGGAGCCACCGCCGCCGGAGACGGTGACGGTAGGGACCGCGGAAAAGTAATAGTCACCGGCGCTCGCGACATCGTAGGAGGCGACCGTCGTGCCGGCGAGCGGGCTCGCCCCGGCCGCGTTCTGGATACATGATACGGTCCAGCGTTTTGTGCCGTCGAGTTCTTCGTCGTCTTTGAAACGCAGGATGCCGGCCGGGAGCATGAAAGCGGCATCGTAGGTCGCGCCGAGGGAGATCCACGTTTCCATGCGTAGGCCTTGGCCAAGCTCACGCGGGGATTGCTTGCTGAGCAGGCCCTTTCCCTCCGCCCAAGTGCGATCGTAAATTGTCACGCCGGAATCGTCGCGGGAGTCGTCGTTGGTGAGGGTGACGGTGCCTCCGATGGTCGCGGCCGGGGCGCTGGGCGCGGCGCCGAGAGCGCGCCGGCGGTAGATCACGAGCTTGCCGTTGTTGCGCGTAGCCTGATCGCTCGCAAGGGTGCCGACGCCCTCGGCCCATTCGTAGTCGTAAACCTTGAAACCCTCGGTCTCGCGGTAACCCGTGAGGGTGCTAACGACGGTGCCGCCGATCGTGGCGGCCGGCGCACTTGGCGCGCTTCCCAAGGCGGTGCGCGTGTAAACAACGAGTTTACCGTTGTTGCTCACGCGATTGTTTGAGAGAACCAGTCCCGTGCCCTTGGCCCATACCGTCGTCCAGATCCGATGCCCATCGGCTTCGCTCACGGTTTTGCCGATCAAGACCGAGCCGGCGAGCGTGGTCGGCTGCACGGTGGCCGATGGCGCGACGAGATACCGGATGGTCGTGCGGGTCAAACCGGTCGCGCCCTCGTCGCTCGACTGCGAATAATCGAGGTCGCGGGAGATTTCGCCGGCGCCCTTCGCGTAGGTGTAGGTGTAGATCCGCACCCCGTCCTGAATGGTCTCGGCGGTCGAAACCAACGTGTAACCGGAGGGGGTGGTCGGAGTCGTGCCGAGCGAGCGATACGTGGTGAGCAGGAGCGCGCCGTTGTGCTTCGTCTCGTGCTGCGCGAGCGTGAAATCCGTTCCGAGCGTGGCCCAACTCGTCGTCCAAATGCGGTGCCCGTCCGCCTCGCTGAACGCGGACGAAATCAAACTCCCCGCAATATCCGTGTAGGCATCGACTCCGTTCCACACCGAAAGCGAATAGGTGGTCGGCTGGACGCCGGCCGAGGGGGCGACCAAATAGCGAATCGTGGTGATGGCGAGGCCCGAAAGCCCTTGGCCCGTCGAATTACTGAAATTCTCCTCCCGTGAAATCTCGCCCGTGCCCTTGGCAAAGGTATAGGTGTAGATGACCAATCCATCGGAGGGATCGTCGCGGGTGGCGATGAGCGTGTAACCGCTCGGCGTGCTTGGGACGGTCTTGACCGAGACGATCGTGCGCAGCAGGAGCGCGCCATTGTTCTTGGTCTCGTTGGTGACTTGGATCGTGCCGGCAGTCACGTAGGACCGCTTGATCCGGCGCAAGGCACCATCGTTCGTGGCCTCTTCCTTTTGCAGGTAGGCCGCGGTATCGCCGGGGGCGGTCGTCGCGCCGACCGTGCCGGCCGTGTAGGTGCCGGCCACCAATTGCAAAAACTCCGCCTCGTAGGCCGTGCGGCCATCGGGGAGCTTGATCCGCGTATTGCCCACGGTGGCGCCGCCGACTTGGAGCTCGGCCGTGGCCGGGAGCTCTTCATAGGTTTTCTGCCAATAGCTCTGCTCGTTGATCTTGACGAGCCGTTGGTCGACGAGCCGCAAGCCCGCAAAGCCGGCCGTGGTGCCGGTGGCCGGCCCGACATCGACCGTGCCGTAAGCCTCGACGAGGGCATCCGTGAGATTCGATCCGTTGGGCAGATCGAAGAAGCGCGTAAGGCGCTTGCGCCCATCGGGGAGCTCGATGAATTCGGGCGTGCGGTTCTCGTTCGGGCGGGTGCGATGGAGCGACATGAAGGGCGGGTTGGCGCTACCTTTTAAAAGGTAGCGCGCTACCTAAAGTTTTGGGCGATTACTTACTCCCCGCCGTTTTTTGAGCTGCGCTCGATGAGGCGGTCGAGTTTAGCATCGATGCCGCGGAAGGCGGCTTTGATTTCGGCGAGCTCGGTATCGCGCGAGAGCTGTTTGGCGCTGTATTCGGTGCGCGTGACAAACAACTCGACCTTGCGCTCAAACGGCATGTGCATGGCGGTGCTGGCGGCATGCGCCTCGACGGCGACCAAGCGCGCATCGAGCGCACCGGACCAACGGCCGATATAAACCGCATTGCCGACAAAGCCGACCACGGCAACCAAGGCCGGAAGCCATTTGGTAAACGTATCCTTGGGGGATGGATCTTTGGTGGGTGGACTCATGGCGAGCTATTTTGCGTGTTGGGCAATGGCGTCCTGTTCGTGGCGGTTGAGCAGGGAGTCGAGAATGGGCGTGAGCGCGTCGGCCGCTTCGGGGTTCTTGGCGCGAAGGGTGCGGAGCGCGCCGCCAACTGCGCCGGGGATTCCGCCGAGGGCGAAGCGGACATAGACGTAGGCCGCGCAGCCCAAGACGGAGACGGCGCCGAGGATCCACACTAGCGCGGTTTGCCCGCGGAGTTGGTTCGCGAGGGCGTTCTCGCGGTCGAAGGCCTCGCGCAACTTGGCGCCGGCCGCGAGCACAGCGGCATCGGCCCGGGCGAGCTTTTCGGAGAGCGCGGCATCGGATTCGCGGGTCTTGTCGCGCGCCTTTTCGGCATCGGCGCGGAGCTTGGCGTTGTCGGAGAGCAGGCCGGAGACTTGCTTGCGGATGGTGGCGAGGTCCGCGGCGGTGAGCGGGCCGGCCGCTTGATCGAGGAGCGCGAGGGCGGACGCATTGGACTCGGTAGCGACCTCGACCGGCCGGGAGGCGGGAGCGGCGGCAAGGGCTTCGGCCGTCTCATGCGTGGCGCGCTGGGCGGCTTTGACCGCGGCCGTGCGCGCGGCGTCCTGCGTGGCGTCGGCCCGATCTACGGCGCCGGCCGGGGCATGGCTGAACCAAGTGGCCGGAGCGAACCACTTCACGCCGGAGCCAGTCGAGCAGCCGGCGAGGCAGAGCGCGGCGAGCAGGACGAGGGCGCTGGGCGAAGAGGTTCGCATATCAGCGCGGAGGCCAGACGTAGACGCGCGCGACGGTGCCGACGTAGGTGGCCGGCGTGAGGCGCTCCCATGTTTCGCTGCGCTCGTTGTGCAGGCCCGACATGATCCAGCCGCCGGAGTCGAGGAGCGCGGCCTGGTGCATGACGCGGCCCTTGGCCCAGGCCGGCGCGTAAACGATGAGCGCGCCTTTCGTGATGCCGTCAAACGTCGCGGTGCCGTCGAGCACGGCGTAGGCCACGACGGTCGAGAGCGGGTCGCGGCCCGGTAGCGCCGCGGGGATGTAGGGCGCCATCGAGCCCGTTCCCAGCACGGCAATCGCGCCGAGTCCGGCTTGCTCCTTGGCCGCGGCCTGATCCGTGCAGACGATGCGCACCGGCAATCCGGCCACGAGCACGCTCTCCTTGTGCCGCGCCACGAGGACAATCGCGGCGAGCAGGAGCACGAGGCCGAGGGCGAGGAGGACGGTGCGCATGATCGTCAGGCCTATTCCGCGGTGAACCCAAACGCGGAGAGCAGCGCGGCGGAGTAGCGGCCACCGGGCAGCGCGCCCTTTTCCGTCCAGTGAGTGAGGCAACGCTTCACGCTCTCGCGTTGCTTCTCGGTGACTTGAAACGTGATTTCGAGGTCGCACCAAGCGGCATCGGTCTTGCGGCTCTCGGCTTGGGTGCGGGCCTTGAACACGGCCTCGGGGCGCGTGATTTCGGGGAGCACGTCCACGAGGAGCTGACCGGCCAGCATGATGTCGGCCGGCGTCTTCGACCAGCCGGGGGCTTCGAGGACTTCGGTGAGCACGGCAACGCTCATTTGGGGGAGGGCGATGGGATGTTTGTTGGACATAGAGGGTATGGATTCGGTGGATGCGTGACGGGATCAGGCGCGCGTCAGGCCAAGGTTAGCCGCGATACAGGAAAGCTGATACTCCTCGTCGGTGGGCGTCTTGCCCCACGAATCCCACTGCGCAGAAGTCATCGCGATGTTCCCCGACGTAAGCGGAGTGTCTGAATAGACGGCAGGAATTTCTTTGGTGTCTTCCGTCGCGGGAACAGCAGCGGAAACAAGTTGCCGGTCGGACAACTGCCAAAAGTAATTCGGACATCCCGAATCGTTGACGGGACCGACGCCACGAATCGTCAGGAGGTTGGCGGACGACGGGAAGACGGGAACGGGGAGAATGGGCGTTTGCATAGAAAAAGTTAAACAAGGACAGGGATTTTATAGGTCGTGCCGCCCGAATCCTGCACGGTGAGATAACCGGTCGCCGCGCCGACACCTGCTGTGTAAGCCATTGAAAGGCGGAGCGCACCGGCGAGAATAGTCCGCAGCGACGCGTCGAGGGTTAGGGCGGTTGCGTTGTTAGTCCCCAAAACAAAACTTCCCGCCTCCGTATTATTAATCGTAAGCGTTGTAGAACCTAGCGTGATTTTTGCACCGCTAGCGGCGATTCCGCTGTTGATAAACGAAAGTTGCGAAGTCGTTCCGAGCGCTGTGAGATTAAGGATTCCCGCGCCGCCGCGGCTGAGAAACGTCGTCGTTCCGAAAACCATTCCGCCCGCTGTCGTCGTCGTGTCCGTGCCGATTTGCAGGAGTGCGCCGGAGTCAGTTCCGCCCGTGCCAACCATAAAGCGACCGTTGGTCGCGAGTTTCAAATCTGCAACGCCGACTCCGCTCGCTGCCCAAGTAATTCCCGCCGTAGTTGAACGGAAGCGCATAATTCCTGTAGAGTCGTCAAGCTGGATGGACTGTGTGGAATTATTATTCGAGGAGGACCAAATATAAAAGCCGTTGGGAAGCGAAAAGTTTCCGCCCGTATAACCTACCACGGACGAGGAGACTTTGTAGAATCCGAGCGAAGGCGCCGACAAAAACGACACGCTCGGCGCGGCGGCGGTGCCGTCGGCGAAGAGGCCGGTGCGACCGTCCGTGAACGACGAAAACCAAGGTGTATCAAGAAGCATAGGAAAAGGCCGCGCGCGGATCAGGCGGCGAGCGTGTTGAAGGGTTGAGCCATGACGTAGCCATCCGAGGCGGTGGCGCGAAGGAACTTCATGCGCAGCGCGAGGCCGCGTTGCACAACGGTCTTCTCATAGACGCCGACATAGATCCCGTTCGTGGCGCTCGGGGTGGTGCCGTCATAGGTGCAATACACCGCGGCGCCCTGCACTTGGAGCATGACGTATTTGCCCGTATCGCCGACATTGCCCGAGGAGAGCGAGACCGCCGAGGTCGAGACCGTGAGCCGGTAACCGAGCTCCGTGGTCGTGTTCGGCGGGACCATTTCGGAGCAGACGTTTTGCAGTTTGATCGATTCCATAATGAGAGGAGTTGAAGAGCCGTTTAACCTTGGGTCCACTTGCCGGCCTGGCGCTGCATGGCGACGGCCTTGAACAGTTCATCCGAGAGAAATTGCCCGCCGGCGGTGTCTTCCAAGGGCACGGCGCCATCTTTGCCCACGGGGCGAAGATAATCGGAATAGGCGGCGTGCGCGATCGCATCGCGGAGCGCCTCGGGGATCTCCTGTCGCGTCCACTTGGCCGGAGTATCCTCGGGATCTTGGCCGGCGGTGGTGGCCGTGACGCACAACCAGTAATCGCCCTCGTAACCGGTCGTCGAGGTCGAGTAATAGACGACATCGCCGGCGACATAGGTGGAGCCGGCCGCGAAATCGGCCCCGCTGAGGATGGGCGGTTTGACCTGAAACCAGACCCATACGCTACTGAGCGAATTGTCCAAGAGGTGCACGCCGGAGGAGCCGAGGTGACTCTTGAGACGGCGGGGCGCGCTTGCGCGCTCGGGATTGTCCACGAAACACCCGCGGACGAGGCCCATCGCCGTCTTGCCGGATTGATCGAGCGAGATCGAGGGGATCCACTCGCTCAAGAGGCCGAACTTGGCGGTGTCGATCGAGCCGGAGCTCGTGTGCGCGGTATGGCAGCGGTAGAAACGGGCATCGTCGAGCGAGCGCACGGTATCGCCCACGGCGTAGGCGGTGGCATCGGCCCAATCGGCGCCGGAATAGCCCTCGGCAATGGGCGCCCAATAGGCGGTGTTCGTCGTCCACGAGCCCGCGGCCAACGTGGCCGGGGCATTGCCCGTGGTGGCGCGCAGCGTTTGGTAGTAGGCCTTGGAGCCCGGGTGAAACACTTCGGTGGCGGTGGTGGCCGTGGGCGCCGCGTAGGCGGTGCCGGCGGCGTAGAAGCCGCGGAACCAACGCTCTTCGCTGCGCATGGTCTCCGCCCACCAATGCTTTTGAAAGGCCTCGCGCGCGCGGCGCTGGATGAAGGCGTTGAGCTTCGTCTTGTCGGCGGTGGTGACATCGGCCGCGACCAAGTTGAGCAGGCTGTAAACCTGCGTGAGAATCGAAGCGTAGGCGACACTTCTCATGCGGTGACGAGTTGCGCGGACGAGCGGCGATCGCTCACGCGATAGGCCGGGAGTTGCGAGACGCGGACGCCGGCCGGGGCGATCACCTTGACCTTGGCCTCGGGGTGGCGCTTGAAGAACCACGCGCGATTGCCCTTGTCGTGCCACCAGGCGGCGCCGTAGCGGTCGACATAGTGTTGATACACGGCCTCGTCGATCTGGCCGACGAGGGCGCCATCGGCGAGCATCTCGGCCTCGCCGTGCTCGCGCGCGAGATAGCGCTGGCGGGCGCCGACCACCGCGGCCTCGCGATCGAGGCGCGCCATGCGCAGGGCGTGCAATTCGCGGGCAACATCCTCCGTCATATCCCCATAGCCGGGGATGTCTTTGATCTGCTCCACCAATTGCGCCAAGGGATCCGCGGGCATAAGGAAAAGAAAAAGAGGGGGGCGACCGAAAGGTTTACCCGGCGAGTGAAGGCGCCCCCGCACCTGCACCCGCCGGGATTTACAACAAACCCGGCGCTGGAAACATGGACAAAACAGCGCCGAAGGGACTCAACCCGTCGCGAGATCGACGATATTGAGGTAGATATGCACCTCGCCCGTCGTGAGCGCCGTGAGGTTGGCACCGGTGGCGGTGAACGTGGCCTCGTAGGCGCCGGCATCGAGCGGGAAGTAGCCCGTGCGGAGCGTGGCGAAGACGGCGCCGTTGCCATCGCCATACAAAACCTCCGTCGCGTCGACGTGGATCTCGTAATTGTCGAGGATGGAATCGGGATCGTCCGTGGTGGCGCCGTTGTGGCCGACATCGAGAGCGAGCGCCGAGGTGGCGCCGCCATCGAACGGGGTCACGAGCTTGTAAGCCGCCGCGGTGACACCCTTGCCGGCCGCGTAGGTGGCGAGCGAAATGGCCACCGAAGTCGAAGCCGTGGAGGTGAGATCGGTGTAGGGGATTTCAAACCGGTGCGTGAAACCCATCTGCGCCATCTGAGCATTGGAGAGAACAGTAACTTTCATAGGAGAAGAATTTGAATTGAAGGAGGAAGGAAATCGCGGGCCCGGGGAGCGGATGCCCCCGGGCCCGCGCGTGGATTAGCTGCCGGGGCGCCAGGCGAAGAGCGCCTTGGGGTTGGCGCACGCGAGGGCGGCGGTCGCGGTGACGAGGAATTTCTCGTTGCGACCGGTCTTGGCCAATTTCTCGGCGTAGGGCTGCGCGGCCCAACGGGTCTCGACGAGATCGTCGACGACGCCGAGCGCGAGGAGCTTGCTCGCCGCGGAGGTGTGATCGCCAGAGGCGTTCACGAACCGCGAGAGGCGGACGACGGGGGAGCCGAAATCGGTCTCCAACATATCGACCTTGCCGAGCACGATCCGATCCGTGGAGCTCGTATTGAACTGGCGCACGGAGGTGAAATTCGACACGTTGCGCGTGTAGAAGGTGAAGCGCCCGAGGGTCTGCTTCCACGTCGCGCCGGCCCAAATCGTCATCGCGGCCTCCGGGTCGCCGTGGACCCCGTAGGAGCTCTTGAGGACGTTCAACACCGTGGAATCGGTGTAATCGGCCGTCGTCGTGGAGGCATCGATGCTCGCCGAGGGCACGAGATAGTTGCTGTCGACGGCGTAGTGCGTCTGCGCGGTCGCCGAGATCCACTTGCCGAGGCCGCGGGTCTTGTTGCCGACGATGCCGTTGTCGACTTGGCTCTCTTGGTCGCCCAAGAAGGTGAGCTCGCAGTCGCCCTTGAGCTCGATCATCTTTTTGGCGATCTTCTTCGCCACGACATTGCGCGGCGAAATGCCGGCCTGTTGGGTGAAGGTGACGGAGTGACCACCGATGCGCACCGCGCGCTCCCACGTATGCACGCGGGCATAGAGCATGGCATCGCCGGAGCTCGGATCTTGGTAGGTGGCGGGATCGGCCTCATCGACGGCCGCGTTGGTGTTCGGGGTGTCGTATTTCTCGACAGGATATTCAAGCTGGGCATTGCCGGGAGGCGGGCCTTTGCGGCAGCTCGACGTGAACGGGTATTTACGGG
>Ga0114977_10002419_pt1 | contig 12001 bp, 10 predicted proteins | sample S_130805_MF_Meta_FD_87026 | JGI IMG/M metagenome (GOLD analysis project Ga0114977, IMG submission 87026) | Freshwater microbial communities from Lake Simoncouche, Canada to study carbon cycling - S_130805_MF_MetaG | ecosystem: Environmental > Aquatic > Freshwater > Lake | place: Lake...
CTCGCGAGGGCAACTTAAATGAACCTTTTGCCCGTGCTGCCCTGGAAAGAAAATACAAGGAAAAGCTATCGCCCACAATTGTCCAAGATATTCATGAGCCATTCCTTGCAGCAAGCCTGGATGCAATAAACAGCTCCAAAGACCAAATCTACGAGATTAAGTGTGGCGCACGTACTTATGAAACTGTTGAGATTTCTAGAAAAGTACCAAGTTACTATGTTGCACAGGTTCAACATATGCTGATGGTTACACAGATGGAGTCGCTCATTTTCGCCGCCTACCGCCCCCAAGAGCCACTTATAACTTTTGAAGTTTTTCGTAATGACAGCTACATACGCGAATTACGCAGGAAAGAGAGAGATTTTATTAAGGAACTCGAAGGCCATGGCCACAAGATTCAATATGAATTCCGCGGATATCAAGTAGGTAAATCTTCTGGTAAGTCCGAAACCCCCAAAAGAAGAGCTAGCAAAAAGACCGATAAGCCTTCATGGAAAATTGAAGATGGTCTCTTGAGGTTTTGGGATGGCTCTGATTATCTTGAAGGTGAAGACCCTGGTTTATATGAGCTCTTGGGGGAGAATCACTATTGGAATGGGGAAGAATGGTGCGTACCTGAAGAGGTAGGTACTTATGACCTCAATGGTGACGAAGGATATTGGAATGGAAAGAGCTGGGAATGACTTTAGATAACTGGAAGAACGAAAAAACTAAGTTAGTTGCTTCATGGATAATCAACACCCCAGAGATTTGCCAGTCAGCCCGTAATTTTGCTAACAAGAATTCAAGTGCACCTATTTTATATCGGGCTTGGTTAAAGGCTTCAGAAATGCAAAAAGTAGTCACACCAGATGGGATTTCAGTATTAGACCCTGAGTTACATTTTGGTGAACTAAGTGATGTTTTATGGACACTAACCGTATGAGGAGTTATTAAATGGCTGGTGAAACAACTGGGCTTGTTATCTTCTCTCACCGTTCGGTATTCGAGGAGATACATGGGCCTGCTTACTCAAGATTATGGCGGCCAGGTTATTTGGCTGCTTTGGTAGAAAAGCACGTTCCTTTATGGGTAATAACTCCAATCGCTCATGCAGCAAAGAGTCATCCAGAACACGAAATCATTATGTGCAACCCTGACTTAAGTGGGCCGCTAGAAATGAACCTCATGCCATTTATGGCTTCAATATTTTCTCAAAACAACATTGAGCTGAAGCAGAAGGCCGAAAACGAAGGTCTGAAGTTGAATGAAAATGGGACTTGGTGGATAAATGGGAAGTCCGTTAGCTACGGAATCGAAGAGGAACTAGACGACAATGGTGAAGTGATGGACAGAGTTGAAGACATCAACTTCATATTCCCTTCGAGCAAGATTTATGAAATGAGCATTCCAATAGTTGCGGATGCATGTCGCGTCACAAGTATTCGATATCCAGGCTCTGCGTTGTTGTCCTCAGATGGAGTTACCTGGATGCGAGCCCAGGGGATAGACGTTGATGAATTTGTCTACAAATCTGCCGGGATTGCCAACTAAAAAGTTTCTACAAACTCACTTTTTGTGAGTTTTTCTTCAAGAAGCTTTTCCCACTCATTTTCAATACCTTTAACGTTTATTCTCAAATATTCCAGTAGGAAATTACTTAAACCAATACAAGATTTATGAACAAGGTTTGCATCAAACAAACTCGCCTTACCTCGATGCTGGAGATTGCTCCTTACTTGATACCAAGCAAACAATGCCTGTTCAGGAGTAGAGCTAGAAAGTGAGTCTTCCACTGCTCTGCTATCTGAGACTTTGATAGGTGGATTATTTATTTCGTCGCTTAGTACTTTAAATGCATTTAAGTAGCCCTGACTTTGTTGAAGCTTTCTAATTCGCACCATTGGCTCCTGTTTTTTTGAGCCGCCGAACTTTACAACCGTTAAGTGTTCCAGAATGCTAACCAGAAGTAGATATTGAGAAAGGAGCCTGTTCATTTGTTTCCAATAACCAGTTGGGTCATGCTCGGCATCGGTAAATTTCAATGAGTTTCCCGCAATGTCACGATGAAGCAAGGGAAACGATTGGCTAAATATAGGGTCAAGCTTAGAAGTCCAGGGTGCGTAGAGTTTTTCTGGATTGCCTTTACCCATTTTACGACCGATGAAGGCTCCCGATAGATGCTCCTTTCCCTCAGAAATAATGGGAATTGAGTGTTCAAATTTATAATTTGTTGTTCCCTCATATTCCGTAACAACTTGCCAGAAATCTTCTTCCATTCCGGCATTTATGGTCAGAAGTACCCCATCCACGGTTTCCCCTGGTGCTGGTTTCCTTATGATTGGAAGTCCATCTCGAACATATAGCGCAAAATCGTGAAGTTCGGCAGCACTGTAGTTACTTACCATTGCCTCAATCTGTTCAAACCCTAGCTCACCAGGCTTAAGAGAGCCGTATACGAATAGCGTCGAAGGTTGCTCTGACATGGTGTGAGAATAGCGAAGAAGTAATAAACCGAGAAGGGAACGGCGCCAATATCAACCCGAACTTGCTGTGCTCATTGATGTCAGTGGGTGCTGGTAACTTCTTGTTTATGGAAAACTTACAAGATTTTGAAGGTTTATCAGTCCTGGAGGCGTCGGCAGTACGACTCCACGAAATATACAAATCTCTACTCGCTGGGGGATTCACTCAAGATGAGGCTCTGTCACTAATCGCAAAGATGACCAAGCCAAATAAGGAAAGCTAAATACCTAATATCAAGATGTTGGAAGTGTGAATCGGTAATCAATTGGCGTAAGCGAGTCTGCGTCCGGATTCCAATCCCACCAAAATCTTTCATGTCCGCCAGAAGTCTTGTATTCATCTCCGTCCTTAGTGCAAGTAATTTGGTCCACCACATATAGAAGCGAACGGAATTCTTCGCCTGCAATTTGGGCATATTCAACTTCAGCAGTTGTAACAGCGACTTCTATGCGGGACATGATGCTTGCCTTAACCTCAACTCCAACAACCTCTTCGCCTTTTACGGCTCTTAAGTCGTACCCCAATCGCTTTTGAGAACTAACATCCTCAACGCTGTAACCCAACTTTTCTAGATACTTAGTGGCGAGCGCCATTCCTCGTAACTCTGTGGCCTTCTTTTTCTTTTCGTCAGTTTGTATTCCATAGGAAGATTCAGCTGGCGGTTTTGGACTCGCAGGTTTGTAGGTTGCTAACTTTGATGTAATTGGTGCCTTAATATGTGAAATCTCCGGAGCAATATCTTGTCCAAGTTGTTGAACAGCGGCAGGAAATAAATCTACGAGCGCTTTAGGCATTTTGCTTAGGTAGGCGCCTTGTGCCGGCTGAATTACCTTTTCTTTCGGAATTTGAAATGGGAAATAAATGGATTTACCGTCGTACTTCTTGTCCAAAGCTGACTTAATGGTTCGTATCGACTCCTGCTTATCTTGGATTTCTTTCAAGGTGATGGGTTCATCAAGCTCTGTGTAATTGATGAGGTCGATTTTGTAGGCAGGACTAATCTCTGACTTCTTTCTATCAGGCCAGCGAATCTCACCAATTTTTGGGAATCCTTTTGCGACCGAAAATGCAACAATGGATTTTGTTGGCTGGTAATAATGGAAGACAACATCTCCATCCTCCACAAAAGCGACCAGCTTCTGGCCAGCATGAGTGCTAATAGGCGCTAGAAGGTTTCTACCTATATCCGTTCTATCTGTTGATTCCACCCAGAATTTCTCTTCCAAACTGCTTTCCCACCAACTGTGTGTATTCTTGAGATTCTCATTACTAAAAGGATTCAGCATTCCTGCCCAGTTGTAGCGAAATATGCGCTGGTACTCCTTCTCCAACTGGGAATCATCCAAATTGTTGCCAGCTCCAGGAACTCCAGTAGTTGAGTTAACGACCAGGGCGGTTAGATGAGGAAGTTTGTTGGCTTGGCAATACTCCTGGATAACTTCTAAAGCATGTCGTAATGCTCGATGATGAACGTTTACCTCTTCAGACAGTGACTTATAGGTAAGAGTCTTATTTTCCGCCGCTCGGGAGATGAGAACTCCCCATATGGCTGCCGCTCTTCCATGCTGGAGCTCCTCATTCATACTTAAAGATTACTCAGAGTCACCGACAAACAGAAGATAGTTACGGAGAGTAGTTTGGGCTACTGCCTTATTTGTGAAAGATTCAGCGCCAGCGCCACCAGGTATTCCAATCCTTGCAAGGTTTTCTTATGTGATAACAAGGTTGCGCTTAATGGATGTGCCTGACTGGTCCATTGGCGTATGTGTAATCAACATAATCTCCAGTTTTACCGCCTTTGCGACGAGAGTAGAACTCAGTTATCTGCTGAGGAGTAATAAAGCGGTAATGCCCCACCTTATTGCCGCGCATCTCTGAACGAGATAGCCAGGCGTGGACGGTGGAAGTTTTAACGCCAAGCATCTGCGCTACTTGGGCAGGGGTATAAGAGATTTGCTGGGGAATAGTTTGCAAGTTCATCTATTAAGAATCTCGCACAAATGCCAATTTGTAAGGGTAAACGTATTTGGGCAGAACTCTCCTTAAGGCGTTGCCGCCTGCCACTGCCGCTGGCAGCTAATCGCTTTGCGGCTAAGGCAAAGGGCGAAAGCATTCATATATACATCCTCTCTCTAATCTCTATGCCCATATAGGTAAATCAATAACGCTCCCTCAACAAACCAAACAAACACCTGCTCCGCACCCCTCGCACTCCGTGCAGTTGGGACGGTATTTGTTTGATTGTTTCACTCGCGCCTTCGGCGCCTGCAGAGGGCTGCTGGGCTTAAGCCGTTAAGCAATTATCAATACCTATATTCAGGACACAGATGAGGGTTTTCCTCCCTTTCGCAAATACACATGAAAAGAGACATGGAATTTACGAAAGGGAAGCGTTTATTTTCAGGTATACAGAAGTGGTCTAGTAGAAAATTGAGTAACCGCGCTGGTTTTTCTATGTAGCAACGCCCCGACAAGGAATTAGTTTGTCAGCAGGACCGAGATTATGGGGAAGCCGCTTTGGTCATAATGCCAAAGCCGATGTACATGATGCTCCAGGTCTGCCTTTACGCATGGGTCACCCACTTGGTAAGCCACTCTTGCTTTCGCTCTCGGGACACCCGCTAGGCCAAGCGGTGTTACTACTTCTTTTTACAACGGCTGCACTCCCGTTGTCCTGCACTAATTTTTGAGTCTTGGGTAGTACACCTTCCAAGTCTCGCCATTCAGCTTCAACGAATAAAAGATTACGTCCAAACAATCTTCCTGTCTGGCTAAACCTTGCAAGGTTTATAAATAAATGTGGAAATTCTAGAAACATCGAAAACACGCATTTAAGGGCCACTTTTGATGTTTTTTTGAGGTCTCAACTTTGAAAAAAGCTACTGCCTCAAGCTTTGGCTCCTGGGTAGGGCTACAGGGTGGTGGCATTCCTCTAAATCTAGCCATTTAACCCCTACCCCCCTTCTTGTCAGTGACTCTCTGTAGTTTGAAGGTATGAAGAAATGCCCAGTCTGTAATTCACTCGATGGTGTCCGCGAATTTATCTATGGAATGCCAAGTGAAGAACCTGACGCCAGTAAATATGTATTAGGTGGCTGCAGTATTTCGGATGACATGCCCGATTACAGATGTATAAATTGTGCAACAGACTTCTATAAAGACAGCGATAAATTCCACAATAGATTTATCTCAGATGGTTCTGGAATTAGTTTTCTATGTAAGGCTTGTAATGAATGGATTCCAGCTTTAAGTGAAATTAATTGGCACGACTGCCAAGCGGAAGTTAGCCCTTAACGTGTCAAATAAGGGTGGAATTAGCTTTATGACCGCTACATCGCCCCTAATTTCTGTTCATTTACCCTGAGCTTGGTTATCTTTAGCTCATGTCCGCGCACAGAACGAACCCAGGGAAACGCTGAGTAACCATGGGTAACGAGGCCAAAGCACGCATCAAGATAAACAAGCTCCTGGAAACCGCAGGGTGGCGCTTTGAAGATACAGAAGAAGGTCCTGCGAATATTCGCTTGGAAGCGGGAGTTAAGTACGCAGAACTAGGCGATGACCTAGAAGGCGCTGTCTCTAGAAGCGGGCAAAAAGGTGCAATCGACTTCTTGCTACTCGATAGCGATAAGAAACCTCTGGTAGTTCTAGAAGCAAAGCGCTCAACCATTGACCCACTGTCAGCGAAGGAACAAGCACGTAAGTACGCTGAAAGTATCAAGGCACGTTTCATAATTCTGAGTAATGGCGATTTACATTATTTCTGGGATACAGAGTTCGGCAATCCCGAGACCATTATCAACTTTCCAAATCCAGACTCAATTACTCAGCACCAGGCATACAAACCAAACCCCAATGAGCTGGCAACAACAAAAGTCGATGAGAACTACATCATCGCAAGCCAATATCCCAACTATGCATCTGACCCAGATTTTCAAGACCCACAGAAACTTGCTGGCTTCTTAAAGAAGAATAATCTCAAACAAATGCGACCTTACCAAGTGGATGCATTACGGGCTATTCAAGAAAGTGCAAAGAAGGGCTCACAGAGATACCTCTTTGAAATGGCGACAGGTACGGGAAAGACTCTTATTTCTTCGGCTGTCATCAAAATGTTTCTTAAATCAGGCAATGCCCACCGCGTCTTATTCCTAGTTGACCGACTCGAACTTGAGGACCAGGCTTATAAAGCATTCGTGCAGTACCTGGGCAAGGATTACACGGAAAAGATATTCAAAGAAAATAGAAATGATTGGGCAAACGCCGAAGTTGTTGTTTCAACAGTTCAATCTTTCTTGGCGGGAGATATGTACCGAAAAGAGTTTTCACCTACAGATTTCGAGCTAGTTATCTCCGACGAAGCGCACCGCTCTATTGGTGGCAATTCAAGAGCAGTATTTGAGTATTTCGTGGGTTACAAGCTAGGCCTCACAGCGACTCCTAAGAACTACTTACGTGGCTTTGATGGCGATAATCCCGATGACCAACGCGAATATGAACGCCGCTTATTAGTAGACACTTACAGAACCTTTGGCTGTGAACCAGGACATCCAACCTTTTCTTATGACCTTGAAAAAGGCGCTAAAGATGGATACCTAATTACCCCGACTCTCGTAGATGCACGCACCGAAGTAACCACGCAGCTTCTCTCTGAAGACGGGTATTCCGTTCGTATCCTTGATGAGTCAGGTGTGGAAGTAGAAGGCCAGTACAACGAGAAACACTTTGAGCGCAAAATATTCAACGAAGATACCAACGTTGCAATGTGTAAGGTTCTTCTTGATAACGGCCTCTTTGACCCAATCGCTAAAAGCCTTGGGGTTCCTTTATTTGGCAAAACTCTCGTCTTCGCTGTTTCACAAAAGCATGCAGCTCGTTTAACTAACATCCTCAACAAGCTCGCACTTGAGCGCTGGCCTGAAGCTTACGGTCAATCAGATTTCGCTATGCAGGTCACTTCAGATGTCACGGGTGCCCAGCAAATGACAATTAACTTCGCCAATAATGCACTGAGCGGGAAAGTAAAGAACCCAGAAGGTTATGAATCCAGCAAGACCCGCGTGGCGGTAACCGTAGGAATGATGACTACTGGATATGACTGCCAGGACATCTTGAATATTGCTCTTATGCGCCCAGTCTTTAGCCCTTCTGAATTCGTACAAATGAAAGGTCGAGGAACGCGAAAGTGGTCATTTGATTACAACAATTACTCAGACATCGATGAGAGCATCCCCAAAGTTAAATATAAGTTCTTCGACTTCTTCGCTACATGCGAATACTTTGAAAATGAGTTCGACTATGACGAGAAGATAAAACTTCCAAAGATTGACACAGGAACTTTGCCACCACCTGGGCCTGGCCCGCTACCGCCAAAGCCAACAGGAGATATCAATCTAGCTACTCCTGATGAGATTAAGACTCTGACTGAAACCTCAGAAGGTGTCATCATGAAGATTGACCGCGAAGGCTTTAAGAGTGCGGTTGAGCAAGATGTTACTGGAGATGATGTTCTTGTGGCCCTATGGAAGAACGGTGACGTTAAGGCCGCGGAGGAGTACGTTCGTGAACACATCTTCGATAGGCCAAAGAATTTCTTAAACCTCGACCGAGTACGTAAAGTCTTCAACGTTGACCGTCGAATCTCCGTGAAGGAATTTCTAGAGGTTGCCTTTGGCGAGAAGGAAACTTTTGAGATGAAGGATGAGCTCCTTGAGTCTGAATGGGAGAAGTTCATCGTCACTCACTCAGTGGACCAAGAACATTTTCAGCCTGTTAAGAACTTCTTTAAGGCGTTCATAGTGGACGATGAAGTTCGCGATATCGTTAAAACTAAGCAATTAGCTCGTTTCCATAGTTGTGCCTCATTCGATTTCTCAGATTATGAGCGCTTGAATGGTTTTAAAAACATAGTGCCGCAATACGTGCAGGACTACGCCTACCATCTGACAGGAATTTAAATTGTTGAATTCAGACACAAAAAGACATATCGATGCTGCACGCGATGTGCTTGTAGGGGTGGCTCCAAATCCCACTACTCAAATTGACCAAATCACCTACGCGCTTATCTATAAGTTCATGGACGATATGGACCAAGCCTCGGTAAAGGCTGGTGGGGAAGCCTCTTTCTTCGTCGGTGACTTGAAAAAATATGCATGGAGTAACTTGATGAGCACTCGCATGGGGAATCAAGAGAAAGTGGACCTTTATAGCGAAGCTCTAGTCAAATTCTCAGAGGCCAAACAATTACCTGAACTTTTCAGAACTATTTTCAGAGCTGCATTCTTGCCGTATCGCTCACCCGAAACACTTGGCTTATTCTTAAAGGAAATTTCCTATTTTGATTACACGCATCCAGAAGAGCTTGGTAATGCATATGAATACCTTCTGTCTATCATGTCTTCACAAGGTGATGCAGGACAGTTTAGAACTCCACGTCATATTATTGATTTCATCGTAGATATTGTTAATCCAACAAAGGACGATAAAGTCTTAGACCCTGCATGCGGTACTGGTGGCTTTCTGGTTAGCACCTATAACCACATTCTCGAGCAACACGATGGTACGAGTGACCAAAAGCAAGTGCAAAAGGAAAAGTCCTTAACTCCCGATGAACGCAAGAAACTGATGTCCAACTTGCAGGGATATGACATAGACCCAACTATGGTCCGAATTGCCCAAGTCAATATGTATTTACATCAGTTTAAGAATCCCCAAATATTTCAGTATGACTCACTAACCAGTGATGAGCGTTGGAACGACAAGTTTGACGTCATACTTGCGAACCCACCTTTCATGTCACCCAAAGGTGGAATAAAGCCACATAATAGATTTGGAATTAGCTCAAACCGCTCCGAGGCACTTTTCGTCGATTACATAGTTAGTCACCTTAAGCCAAAAGGTCGAGCAGGAATTATTGTTCCAGAAGGCGTGATATTTAAGAATGATTCCGCGTTCAAAGAGTTAAGAAAGAATCTTTTATCAAATGGTTTATATGCTGTCGTCTCCCTCCCAGGTGGTGTATTCCAGCCATATAGTGGAGTCAAGACAAGTATTCTGCTTTTGGATAATGAAATATCAAAGTTGCAGTCCAAAATAATGTTTATCAATATTGCAGCAGATGGTTTTGACTTGGGGGCGACAAAAAGGTTAATTGAGCGCAATGACCTCCCAGAAGCTTTGGACTTACTCCAGAAGTTGTCTATTGGACTAGAAATTGAATCAAAGATTTCATCATATGTTTCTAGGGAAATCATTGCAGGAAGGGGGGATTACAATCTTTCGGGTGAAAAATATAAAGTTGGAAAGAATTCAAACCAATCAACGTGGGAGATGGTTGCGCTTGAAGATATTCTTGCTTACGAACAACCAACGAAATACATCGTTGAGTCAGTTGACTACGACGACAGTTATTCCACCCCTGTACTTACTGCAGGTAAGACGTTCTTGCTGGGCAAGACAAACGAAAAGACTGGAATTTTCCAGGATAGGCTTCCAGTTGTCATCTTTGATGATTTTACCACCGCAACGAAGTTTGTAGATTTTCCATTTAAAGTTAAATCTTCGGCAATGAAGATTTTACATGCGAAGAACGAAAGCATTAATATTAAGTACGTCTATTATGCAATGCAAAATCTGGACTTTCCTGTCAATGAACATAAACGTTATTGGATTTCTGAGTACTCACATTTGCAAATCCCACTCCCACCAATAGAGATTCAACAACAAATAGTTGCCGAACTAGATGGCTACCAAGCAATTATTTCTGGGGCTGTACAAATTGTCGAGAATTGGAAACCTAGAATTGAGGTAGAACCTGATTGGCCAGTTATGAAATTGGGAGATTTGTGCGAACTAATTACAAAGGGGACAACGCCTACGAGTGTTGGTTTTAACTTCACCGATACTGGAATCAATTTTGTGAAAGTTGAAAGTATTAATGGCAATGGCCAATTCATCCCAGCCAAATTTGCACATATATCCACCGAATGTCACGAGTCGCTGAATCGGTCACAACTTCGAGAAGGTGATGTTCTATTTTCTATCGCTGGTGCCCTTGGTAGGACTGCTGTGGTGTCCGCAGAGATACTTCCAGCTAATACGAACCAAGCGCTAGCGATTCTACGCCTAAAGCCAGAAGCAGAAGTTATTCCACAGTTTCTTGAATACTTGCTACTTACTGACATCGCAAAGGTGCAATCTGCGCAAAGCACAACGGGCGTAGCTCAGCAGAACATATCTTTGGGTCAATTGAGCGAATATTCATTACCTGTACCGCCTATTGATGTTCAACACTTGATAGTAGAAAAAGTTAAGGCGGAAGAAGCTCTTGTTTCTGGTTCGGTTCTACTTTCCGAACAATTTGAAACTAGAGGTCGAAATGTGATTGCGAAGCTATGGAGCGAGGAAGGCTAAATGTCACTTTTGCATAAAGATAAGCAACTTATCGGAGCAGCAGGCGAACATCTTGTACTTTCTCGTCTATTAACCAGGGGCATACTCGCTTCTCTGGCCCCAAGAGGGACTCGCAAGGCTGACATATTGGTAAATCCATTAGACGGAGGAAGACCGTTATTGATACAAGTTAAAACACGTTCTGGTAACGATAAGACTTTCAATTGGGCGATGACCAAGAAGGCGGAGGAGATAGTAGAAAAGGATATTTTTTATTGCTTCGTAAACCTTGACGCTTTGCACCCTGATGTTTATGTAGTCCCTTCAAAGCTCGTGGCAGCTATAGTCAAAGAACATCATTCCACTTGGCTGGCTACTCCAGGAAAGAATGGAAAAATTCATAAGGACAGCGATATGCGAACCCTTGAATATAATTACAAGACCAAAATTAAGAATGCGCCACAAGGCTGGATGGACAAGTTTCTAGAGAATTGGGAGCAATTGGGATGAGCTACTTCGTGAGAGTAATGCTTGGAGAGCAAAGCACGCACGCAGCGGACTGCTTCCGTGACGGAGTAATAGGTACGGACTTCGACCTTTTAACTGACCTGACGCCCATGCTCAAAGACGCTTGGATAGATTCCAAGAAGGAGCTAACTGAGCAATATAAAAAATCCCGTCCCAATAAATCACCTGTATCAGTTGGTCTGGCATGCGGTGCAATGTGGACAGTTTCCAAGGGTATTCCAATTGGAGGAGTTGTAGTTTCGCCTACAGGGCAAGGTTCTTATGCAATTGGTAAGGTTTCAAGCGAGTATGAATATGTAAAGGGCGCATATTTGCCTCATCGTAGAAGCGTTGAATGGCAACCTGAGCGCATACCTGCCGCTAACTTCAGTGAATCATTATTAAAGGCACTAAAACTTCCTCTTACGTGTATCGACCTAAGTCCTTACGCCGAAGAACTCGAAGGATTCGTTAATGGCCGTCCTCGTATAACAATTTCGGGAAGTGAAGATGTAGAGAGCGCCTCCAGATTTGCCTTGGAGGAAATACTAGAAGAATTTTTGGTTGCAAATTGGGAACATACAGAATTTGGGAAGAA
>Ga0114977_10002421_pt1 | contig 11995 bp, 13 predicted proteins | sample S_130805_MF_Meta_FD_87026 | JGI IMG/M metagenome (GOLD analysis project Ga0114977, IMG submission 87026) | Freshwater microbial communities from Lake Simoncouche, Canada to study carbon cycling - S_130805_MF_MetaG | ecosystem: Environmental > Aquatic > Freshwater > Lake | place: Lake...
AACACCACGTTTTGTGCGGTCTCGGTGAAGGACAGATCCGAGAGCTTGTTGATCAACGCCTTATCAACAGGCGATGCCGCAAAGTCAAAGCCCGCAAGATCGCGGTGCAGCGGGAATCGAGCGGACTTCATCTGATGTGAGATTGAGCGCATCGCGCGATTGGTATCCTCAGCTTCAAGAAGGTGTTGGAGTAGCCATTGCGAACTATCCACACGCGTTGTCACGCCGTTCTCTATAAGTTCTTCCCACGCAACTGCCATGCCGTGCAGACGTAAAGATTTCAGATTCGTCGTGATATCAGAGTGCATTATTGGGCTCCGTTTCCTGTTGGATTTCGCGTAACTGGTCGTAGCGCGCGGTGTCAGCCCTGGGGGCCTCTTTGAGCTGCAGATCGGTTTCTGCGGGCGGTGGCGCCGGCGGGCTATTCAAGCGTGCCAGCACGTTCTCGACGTGCTCAATGCTGACCTGACCGCTCGGCGTAACGTCTTCGAGTGCGATGGCGACCGCCACCAGCACCGCCTCAAGCCCTGCGCGTGGCACCACGGCCAATATATCGGCCATCGCGCGGTCGCCTCCCGGGTAGCGCATGAGCGACTGTCGCAGTTGCTGCAATACAGGCGGCATATCCAGAAACGGCGCCCCGTTTCTCAGTGCGCCGGGCTTGCGCTGGACCAGCTCGATATAGTGCTGCCAGTCATATGCGGTCTTGCCTTGGTTCGATAGGCGATCGTGGCGCGCCACAATCGCATCACCAGCGACCACCACAATCTGGTTGGGATAAAGACGGGTGCTCACAATCTTGTTGGCCCATTCGCAAGGTACCGAATAACGATTGCGTGCTACCCGCACCAAGCACGTGCTGCTCACCCGCGAAGACGCCTCTACATAGCCATCGAACGGTTCTGGCATCGGCATCAGGTGATCACGCTCGATTTCCAGCATGTCCGCAACCGTCAACTCGGGGTGATCGGGGTGCGCCGTTTCCGCCCATACCGCTCGGCAGCGGTGCGCAAGCCACGTGTTCAGCTCGATAAATGTGCCAAACCGCTGCTGACTTGCCTCGATCCAAATCCGCCGGCGGCTGTCCTGAACATTCTTCTCAACGATGCCTTTCTCCCACCCAGAGGCGACGTTGCAGAAATCAGCATCAAACAGGTAATGGCTGCACATGGCCTTAAAGCGAGCGTTGACCACGCGCTCTTTGCATTTCTTGACCTTGTCGACAGCGGTCTTCATGTTGTCATAGACCCCGCGACGAGCTACGCCACCCAACGCCGCAAACGACCGCGTATGGGCATCAAATAACATTTCGTGGGTTTGCGTCGGGTAGGCCACCAGCCAGAATGCGCGACTGGCGCACAGCTTCATGTGCGAAACCTGCGCTTTATAAAACAGCCCACCCACCAACAGGCCTTCTTCACTCCAGTCGAATTGGAAAGCCTCGCCGTTCTCAAAGAAAAGCGGCACAAAGGCCTTGGGCGCCTTCCCACCCTGTTCGCGCCAGGCGCGAACGAAGTCGGTCACTCCGCTATAGCCACCCCGATAGCCTTGCGCTGTTATTTGCACAAACAGCGCACGTGCCGTGCGCCGACTATCCTTGTGCCGCAGTTGATCGGCCTTGAGTGCCTGCAACAACACCGGCTCAAAGGAGGAAATCTTGCGCAGATCCTTCGCGCGCAAATACTTCGGCACCACTGATCCCGACGCCTTTAGCCACTTCTTGATGGTGTTGCGCGCTAAACCCGTGCGCTTTGCGATCGCGCTGATCGAAATACTGTCGCGCATTCTCATGCGCCTTACCTTGCCCAACATGTCCATTGTGATCACCTCGACTCCCTGCTTAAAAAGTAAGCAGGTCGATTGAACCACCCTGGTCAATTTTCCTTCGGCACAACCTTCATAAACTGGTCAATTTTCATTCGGCCGCAACATTTGGATATCTGAAGCCACAACCCGCCCCCATCTCCGTAGTGGCCTGGAGTCTGTTTTTTGCTAACCCCTAATGGAGTGAGCTTCTCGATCAACCGCGCCATGCTCTACCCACCTTTCTACCCATGTAGTATGAGCGGATTCTAACGCATGGGATTGACTTCAGTTGAACTATTAATCGACATTTCTCCTATGAGAATAAGTTATTCTGGAAATGTCATCGCCTATGGTTATACGGACTCCCTCTCCGCCAGCACTGAAGGCCTGAACCCTGGCGACAAAAGAACGGGGGCTCGGCCGAAGAGTCGTCAACCTCGCCGATCTCAAGCTCATTGAGCTTTCCCAAAAGGCATCGAATAAACTAGTGGTTCAAGGCGTCGCAGCACCTGCCTCACCGGGCACGCCGCCTAACCACCGGAGACGCTCAGCGGCTAATTCTTGTCGCCTGTGTAAACATAGGCCCACAAGGCTTCAATCTCCTCCGCCTTTAGCAGACCTTCCCATGGGGGCATGCTGTTTTTTCCCTTGCTGACCGAATACACAAAACGGCTTTTCTGATCTTTCGGAAAAGTTGGTAAATCATAGGCGCCTTCGGGGTTTTTCATGCGCGCACCATGACACGCGGAGCAATGGCGTGCGTACGTGTCCGCACCAAACTTCACTTGTTCCTCCGGAAAATTCTGCGCCTGTGCGTTTGCCACCGTCATTGCACAGGAAACCATCACCGTAAAAATTACGCTACCTAAAGTATTCATACTAATCATTTTTTGTCAGTAGTGTCCCAACGTTTTCACGCGAGACGGTTATAAGTTAATGATAGACATGCGGAAAAGATCGATTGAGTCTGGTCTCGACTTGAGCGTCGAGGTGCAGAATTTGATCCTTTTGCGGACACCCGCTGAGGGCTCTCATGTATCAAGGCATGCTCGTGTTTGCGCAGGTCATGGCCTATTTGCCACTTTCCACATTCCGCCGCTGCGTGGCAGCGCATCGCGGCGATCACAAAGTGCAGGGGTTCTCCTGCCTCGATCAGTTCTTCGCAATGGCCTTTGCACAGTTGACTGCGCGCGAGTCGCTGCGAGATATCGAAATCAACTTGCGCGCGCAATCGGCGCGGCTGTATCACATGGGTTTTCGCTGCAAGACGATTGCACGCAACACGCTGGCCAACGCGAATGCGGTGCGACCGTGGCAGATATACGCGGATTTCGCGCAACACCTGATCGGCATTGTCCGGCCTCTTTACGCCAAAGAGCCGTTGGCGGTGGAATTGGACGCAACGGTCTATGCCTTCGACGCCACCACCATCGACTTGTGCCTGTCGGTCTATCCGTGGGCACCGTTCCGATCGTCCAAGGCCGCCATCAAACTGCATACCCTGCTGGATTTGCGCGGTGCGATTCCAACCTTTATCCACATCACCGATGGCAAGACTCACGAGGTCAACATCCTGGACGACTTGACCATCGAGCCGGGGGCGTATTACTTGCTCGATCGTGGGTATCTGGATTTCCGCCGATTGTTCGCTATTCATCAAGCGCAGGCTTTTTTCGTCACGCGTGCCAAGAGCAATACCAAGTTCAAGCGGCGCTACTCGCACCCAGTCGATCGCATCAGCACCAATGTCCTGTGCGATCAGATCGGTATGCTGACGGTTTTTTATTCGAGCAAGGACTATCCGGTCACCTTGCGTCGAGTTGTGGTGCGAGACGAGGAATCCGGCAAACGCGTTACGTTCCTGACCAACAACTTTGCCTTGAAACCCGACCTGATCGCGCAGTTGTATCGGCAGCGCTGGCAGGTCGAACTGTTCTTCAAGTGGATCAAGCAGCACCTGCGTATTAAGGCATTTCTCGGCACCAGCGAAAACGCCGTGAAGACACAAATCTGGATCGCAGTCTGCACGTACGTGCTGATCGCGATCGTGAAGAAACGGCTCAAGCTGTCGCATAGCCTCTATGAAATCCTACAAATCCTGAGTCTGACCATGTTCGAAACAACACCCATAAATCAACTACTTCCAAATCCCTCGACTAATTCAGAGCCGCCAATAACGCCGATCCAGGGCGTTCTCCTCTGAAAAACGTTGGGACACTACTGAACACTCTTATTTTATCAAAATACCCCGTAAGCGCCCCGCTTACTTGGGGCCGGTTACCCCTTTGGTGATCCGTAGCCGCTCCAAATTCGAACCGGTAAAACCGTGTTGCTTGATGTTTTCAGCCTGCATCTCCAAATCGATACGGCGTCCGAGCTGCTGCCAGCCGTCGCGGAATTCGGCGCGCAGCTCTTCCAGGCTCCAGTCCATATCCTGACGCTTGAGCAGGGCCGGCTCGATCTGCAACAACAGGCTCGCATGTTCGGTATCGCGAAAGTATTCAGGCCAGTGGATGACGCCCGGCTCTGCTGCTGCCGCGTCCAGCAAAGCGGCCAGGGTCTTGAGATCGGCGGCCTCTGCAACAGTATCACCGGCGGCATGCAGGATCGCCGGATCAACATCACCGGCAAATTCTGGATGCAACAACACCAGTTCGATCAGCTTGCGCACGAGCGAGTTGCGTACCGGCGGGCTTTTGCGCGGCGGCGCGACAGGCGGGGCCACCGATTTAATCTGAAACTGCGCATCGAGTTCCTGCTGCGAAATACCGGCGATCTGCGCGAGTTGTTTGCGCAACATCAGCGAGAGGATGGGGGCCGCCACCAGCTTGATGCGTGGCGCAGCTTCCTGCAGCAATTTAGCGCGGCCTTCGGGCGTTTGCATATCGACCTGCGACTTCAATTCGTCGAGCAAAAACTGCGACAGCGGCTTGGCTTCGCGCAGCATTTTCTCGAAGGCTTCCTTGCCGAATTGGCGCACATAGCTATCGGGGTCTTCGCCCTGCGGTAAAAACAGAAATGACAGTTGTTTGCCGTCGACCAGCTGTTCAAGACTGTTCTCAAGGGCACGCCAGGCGGCACGGCGGCCGGCGTTATCACCGTCAAAACAGAAGACCACCTCCTCGGTCTGGCGCAGCAGCTTTTGCACGTGGGTCGGCGTGGTCGCGGTACCGAGAGTAGCCACGGCATAACCGACGCCATGCTGGGCCAGCGCCACCACATCCATATAACCCTCGACGACGATCACACAGCCGGCGTCGCGAATGGCGCGGCGGCCTTGATACAGCCCGTAGAGTTCGCGGCCTTTTTCAAACAGCGTGGTTTCCGGTGAATTCAGATACTTGGGCTCGCCCTGGTCGAGCACGCGTCCACCGAAACCGATGATATGACCGCGCGTGTCGACGATCGGAAACATGATGCGATCACGAAAACGATCATAGCGTTTGCCTTCATCGCCCTGGATCACCAGCCCGGTGGCGACCAGCGCCTTGGCGTTGTAATCGGGAAATGCTGCACTGAGGTTCTGCCATGCTGCGGGCGCATAGCCGACGCCAAACTCTTTCGCCACCTCGCCCGACAAACCGCGCTTTTTCAAATACTCGACCGCCCGCGGCGTTGACTTCAGTTGCTGGCGGTAATACTGCGCAGCCTTCAACATCACCTCGTGCAGATCTTCGCCTTCCTCGGTCTTGTGGCGCGGCTGCTCGGCGCGGGTTTCCGGCACCTGCATGCCGGCGCTTTGCGCGAGGTCCTTCACTGCGTCGATAAACCCGACGCCGCTGTACTCGATCAAAAAACCGATCGCCGTGCCGTGCGCGCCACAGCCAAAGCAATGATAAAACTGCTTGGTCTGGCTGACGGTAAACGACGGTGATTTCTCGGTGTGAAACGGGCAGCAGGCGACGTGGTTGGCACCGGCGCGTTTGAGCGGCACATAGCGCTCGACCACATCGACAATGTCAACGCGGTTGAGCAGGTCCTGAATAAAGGATTGCGGTATCAAGCGTACGGGGCCCGGCGTTGAACACGATGGCTGAGGTGAAGACCGAAAAGCATGCGGCAGCGGCCAGCGTGCATGATAACCGAGTTCGAAACAGCGCCGGCGGCACTCCCGTCCGGCGGACCGACTACCCCAGCTTCGCCTTGATCTGGGCCGACACTTTGGCCATATCGGCGCGACCGGCAAGCTTCGGCTTGAGTGCCGCCATCACCTTGCCCATATCAGCCATGGCCTTGGCACCCGTGGCCTGCATGGCAGCGTCAATCTCGGCATCGATTTCGGCATCAGACAAGCCCTGCGGCATGTAAGCCTGCAGGATGCCGAGTTCGAATTTCTCCTGGTCGGCCAGATCCTGACGGCCACCCTTCTCGAACTGCGCAATCGAATCACGGCGCTGCTTGAGCATTTTGTCGATGATGGAAATGATGTCAGCGTCGGCAAGCTCAACGCGCTCGTCAACTTCCTTCTGTTTCATCGCGGCAAGCAACAGCCTGATGGCGGAAAGACGCTGCGCGTCTTTGGCGCGCATCGCGTTTTTCATATCCTCGGTGATCGTAACTTTGAGCGACATGGCGGCGGAACTCCACAATCAGCGTTAGAAATTCAGGTGCCCAGAAAGCAAAATGCGGGCTATGCCCGCATCCGCTTGACCTGCTTCCGGCAAACGCCTAATACATCTTCGGCGGCAGCTGGTGCGCGCGCAGACGCTTGTAATGACGTTTAACCGCGGCGGCAAGCTTGCGCTTACGCTCCGACGTCGGCTTCTCATAGAATTCGCGCGCGCGCAATTCGGTCAGCAGCCCGGTTTTTTCAATAGTGCGCTTGAAGCGGCGCATCGCTACTTCGAACGGCTCGTTTTCCTTGACGCGTACGGTTGGCATAAAACTATTACCCAGTCGGAAATTCGGAAAGGCGCGTATTATAGCAGCGACTTTTGCGTTGTCAAAGCGCTGATTCTGGCAAATTTTTGGGTACGTCATGTTGATCCTCGGTATTGAAACCTCCTGCGACGAAACTGGTGTCGCGCTCTACGACAGCACACACGGCCTTCTCGGACACGCATTGCATACCCAGGCCGCCCTGCATGCCGAATATGGCGGCGTGGTGCCGGAACTGGCCTCCCGCGACCATATACGCCGCGTCTTGCCACTAACCCGCGAAGTACTCCGGCAGGCCAAGGCCAGCCTCCAGGAGATCGATGCTGTGGCCTATACCGCCGGCCCCGGGTTGGCCGGCGCGCTGCTGGTCGGCGCGGGTGTGGCCGAGGGCCTGGCCTGGTCGCTGGGCGTGCCAGCCATTGGCATCCACCACCTTGAAGGCCACTTGCTGGCACCGCTACTGGAAAACCCCGCGCCCGAGTTCCCCTTTGTCGCCCTGCTGGTGTCGGGGGGACACACCCAGTTGATGCGGGTCAGCGCGATCGGACAATACGAATTACTCGGGGAAACACTGGACGATGCCGCCGGCGAGGCCTTCGACAAAACCGCCCAGTTGCTCGAACTGGGTTATCCGGGCGGACCACAAATTGCGCGGCTGGCCGAACAGGGACAAGCCGGCCGCGTCAAACTGCCGCGCCCCATGTTGCACAGCCATGACCTTGATTTCAGCTTCAGCGGTCTGAAAACCGCGGTTATGCTGCAGGTCAAAAATCGCCAGCTCGAGGCGCAAGCCCGGGCCGATGTTGCAGCCGAATTTGAGGCCGCCATCGTCGACGTATTGGTGGCCAAGTCAGTGGAGGCCGTAAAGCGCAGCGGCCTAGAACGGCTGGTGGTCGCAGGCGGAGTGGGCGCAAACATCAGCCTGCGGAAAAAGCTCTCTGCCGCGGCTGCTCGCGCCGGCTTTTCAGTGTTTTATCCCGCCCCGGAATTCTGCACCGACAACGGCGCCATGATCGCCTTTGCAGCGGCCATGCGGCTGCAACATGCCCCCGCGAAACAAGCGCCGCGTGGCAGCGGAAATTTTTCAGTGCGGCCACGCTGGGACCTCAGTAGCCTCGAAGCCGTCAGCCGTTAAAGCGGTAGGGCGCGGGGTCCACATCGGGCGCGTGTCCCGAGATCACATCAGCCAACAAACGCCCCGAGCCACAGGCCAGTGTCCAGCCCAGCGTGCCGTGGCCGGTATTCAGATAAAGATTGCGATAGCGTGTGGCCCCCACGTAAGGCAGATTCGACGGCGTCGCCGGGCGCAGGCCACACCACTGCATCGCCGCCGCAAAATCGCCGGCACGCGGAAACAAATCGGCAACGCGTTTGAGGATGGCCGTACAACGCACGGGGTTGAGCGTTTTATCGTAGCCGTTGAGTTCGGCAGTACCGGCAACGCGCAGACGCTGCCCCAGGCGCGAAAACACAAGCTTGTGTTCGTCATCGGTCAAACTCACCTGCGGCGCCGTGTCGCCATCGGCAACCGGGATGGTCAGCGAATATCCCTTGACCGGATACACCAACGGCGACATTCCAAGGGGGCGCAGTATCCCCGCGCTGTAACTGCCCAGCGCCACCACGTAAGCGTTGGCGGTCAGGGTCTGGGTTGCTCCCCCGGCATCGCGGATATTCACGCCCTCGATGGCACCACCGGCGGCGACCAGCGTGCTAATGGTCGAACAGCGCCGCCATTCAACGCCCGCTTCGATACAGCGGGCGGCCAGCCCCTGGGTAAACGCAGAGGCATCGCCCGACTCGTCCTCGACGGCATGATCACCGCCAACAATACGCGGCAAGGCATGCGCCAGCGCCGGCTCGATGGCAAGCAACTCCTGCGGCGTTTTGAGTATGCGTTCGCACCCAAACTCGGCCATCACGCGCACCGCGGCCTGCGCAAATGCAAACTGCGCCGGTTCGCTATAAAAATGTAGGATGCCGCGCTCCTGATGATCGTAGGTGATACCAATCTCGGCACGCAGGCTCTTCAGCGAATCACGACTGTAGAGCGCCAACTTCAGAATGTTGGCAATATTGCGGCGCGTGCGCCACGGCAAACATTCGATCAGGAAGCGCGCGCCCCAGCGCCACTGTGCCGGGTCAGCCCGCAGACGAAACAGCAGCGGCGCATCCTCGCGTCCCAGCCAGTGGAATATTTGTGAAATCGCATGCGGATTTGCCCATGGCTCGGCATGGCTGACTGAAATCTGCCCGCCGTTGGCGAAGCTCGTCTCAAGTCCGGGCATAAACTGGCGGTCCACTACCGTGACATCATGACCCGCTCGGCGCAAATACCAGGCGCTGGCGATACCAACAACCCCGGCGCCAAGAACGATGACTTTCATGTGTTGCCCGCGGCGATATCAGGCGCGCTTGGCGCCTATGCGTGGCTCGGTGCCCGCGAGCAGATTTTTGATGTTCGACTTGTGCCGCCACACCAACAAAGCAGCAATCAGAGCAGTCGCTGCCGTATACGGATGCATGCCGTAGAGCATGAGGCAAAACACCGGCGCAGAAACCGCCGCTACCAAGGCCGACAATGACGAGATCCGCAAAAAGAATGTAATGGTCGCCCAGGTCGCTGCAACCCCGAGCCCGATCCAGAGATTAAGTCCGAGCAAGACACCCAACGCGGTCGCCACCCCTTTGCCACCGCTGAAACGGTGAAAGAGCGGATACATGTGACCCAGTATGACTGCGACAGCCGCCAACGATATTTCCAAAACCGGCGGCTCTGCGCCGGCGAAATAGCGCTCCGCCAGAAACACCGCGAACCAACCCTTGGCGCAATCGCCGAGCAGTGTCAGCGCAGCCGCCGCTTTGCGCCCCGTGCGCAAGACATTGGTCGCCCCCGGATTATTCGAACCATAGGTGCGCGGATCGGGCAATTTCATCGCGCGACTCACCACCACCGCAAAGGAAACCGAACCAATCAGATAAGCCAGGAGTGCCGCTGCTATTGCCATCGCATGAATTCACTTAGAATAAGCCGCAATTGTAGCAGGCCCCCCATTCACACCGTAGCCGCCCCCCATGGACAACATATTCATTTCGGAACTCAAAATCGAAACGCGCATCGGCGTTTACGAATGGGAAAAGAAGGTTCCGCAAACCATCCAGCTTGATCTGGAGGTTGGTCTGCCGGGCCAGCACGCGACCCAAAGCGGTAATCTCGACGACACCATCGACTATAGCCAGATCGTGGCGCGCATCGAGCAGCTGTTTCAGAACGAACGTTTTTTGCTGCTTGAGAAAGCCGCCGAAACCATCGCCGAGATCGTCCTGCGCGACTTTGGCGCGCCGTGGGTGCGCATCAGCATTGCCAAACTCGGCGCCCTGCGCAACGTCAAGAAACTCGGCATCACGATCGAGCGCGGCTCGCGCAACTGATGCCGCGGTATTAACCGCGCGGATGATGTTTGGCGTGCAGCTGTTTCAAACGCTCGCGCGCCACATGGGTGTATATCTGGGTGGTTGATATATCGGAATGACCGAGCAGCATTTGCACCACGCGCAAATCAGCGCCGTGATTCAACAAATGAGTCGCAAACGCGTGACGCAGGGTATGCGGTGAAATCGCCTTGCGCAGACCGGCGTGCAGGGCGTGGCGCTTCAACAAATGCCAGAACGACTGACGCGTCATGGCGCCGGCCCGCGCCGTGACGAACAAGGCGTCGCTGCTGCGCCGGCCGAGGATAGCGGCACGCGCCTCGCTGGTATAGCGCTTGACCCAGCCCAGCGCCTCCTCGCCCAAGGGCACCAGACGCTCTTTCGAACCCTTGCCCATGATGCGCACCACGCCCATATCCAGGCTGACTTGGGCGACTTTGAGCGTCACCAGCTCAGAGACGCGCAGGCCGCTCGCGTACAAGACCTCGAGCATGGTGCGATCGCGCATGCCCAAGGCATCATCGGTGTCGGGTGCGGCCAGCAGTTTCTCGACATCTTCCTCGGTCAGTGTTTTGGGCAGACCACGTGGCAACTTCGGCGAATCGATATTCAAACTCGGATCGGCGGCGATTTTGTTTTGCCGCAGCGCGTATTGATAGAAGCGCTTGAGGCTGGACAGCAGGCGGCTGGTACTGGTGGCTTTGGCCTTGGCCGCCACCTTGTGCGCCAGATACGACAGCAGATCCGCGTGGCTGGCGGCAAGCAGATCACGACCGTGCAGTTTTTCCAGCCAGACCTCAAACTGTTTGAGGTCGCGCCGATAACTCTCGAGTGTATTGCGCGAGAGGCCATCCTCCAGCCACAAGGCATCGGAAAACTCGTCGAGCAGCGCGCTGTCAGACATGCTCATGCTGCAACAGCCATTGCTTGATTTGAATCGGCGCACCGGCGCGCGCGTGCATAAAACCGCCAATGCCGCCACTGGCCACCACACGATGACAGGGGATCACCAACGGAATGCGATTGGCGCCGCAGGCGCCACCGACCGCACGCGGCGCGCTACCAATCTGCCGCGCGACATCACCATAAGTCAAAGGACGCCCGGGCGGAATTTCACAAATCGCCTGCCACACGCGCTGGCGAAACGCACTGCCGTCAAATTCAAACGGCAGCTCAAAACGGAATTGCGGATCATCGAGGTAGCGTTCAATCTGCCGGCAGGTTATCTCCGCGAGGCGGTTTTGCGGTGACAGTGTGGCCGCCCCCGTCGGCAAGTAAACGATTTCACTGAGTCGCGCACCGCTGGTGCGGATACCGAGCACCGCAAAGGGTGTAGCCAGCCGCGCATGATACTCGTGTCCGTAGCGCAGGACGGCGGCGTGGCGGCGCCCGTCAGGCGCCGGCCGCCGCATGCGGTGCGTCTCCGCGCAACTTCTGCAACACAACGGCGATCACAATCAGCACGATGCCGATGTAGTCGAACATCGGTTTCGGATACACCAGCGCCAGGCCAGCAGCAATCAACAGCCAGCGTTCAAGGCCGTTGGTGCGTTTGAACAGCCAGCCCTGCACACCAGCGGCAAGCGCAGCAATGCCGATCATCGCCGTCACGCTGACGATGGCGACCTGATCCCAGGGCGCGCTGGAAAGTTTCTTGAACGACCCCATCAGCAACAAACCGACACCCGCCGGATCAAGTACGAACATGAACGGCACGAGAAAGGCCGGCAATGTGTATTTCCACGATTGCAGCGTCGTCTTGTAGGGATCTCCTCCGGTTATGGCGGCGGCGGCAAACGGCGACAACGCGGTAGGCGGTGAGACTTCCGACAACACCGCGTAATAGAAAATGAACATGTGTGCGGCAAAGTCGGCGACC
>Ga0114977_10002422_pt1 | contig 11993 bp, 9 predicted proteins | sample S_130805_MF_Meta_FD_87026 | JGI IMG/M metagenome (GOLD analysis project Ga0114977, IMG submission 87026) | Freshwater microbial communities from Lake Simoncouche, Canada to study carbon cycling - S_130805_MF_MetaG | ecosystem: Environmental > Aquatic > Freshwater > Lake | place: Lake...
AGCGCGGATTTATCCTTATCATCGCGAACACTCGTTAAAAGAGCTGCCATGTACTCAGTTGGATAATTAGCTTTCAAATACCCGGTCCAATACGAAACAACTCCATACCCAGCCGAGTGGGCACGATTGAATGCATAATCAGAAAAGGGAATCAGAACATCCCACAGACGTTTAATGGCTGCAGTGGAATAACCATTTGCCTGCATTCCCGCCTCAAAAGGTACGTACTCTTTATCCAGAATGTTCTTATCTTTCTTGCCCATAGCTTTGCGCAGTAAATCGGCGCGGCCGAGTGAAAAGCCAGCGACTTTTTGGGCAATGGCCATTACCTGCTCCTGATAGACGATTAAGCCATATGTATCACCAAGAATCTCCTTGAGTGCATCGACGAGTTCGGGATGAATCGACTCAACTGGCTTGCGTTTATTCTTTCGATCGGCGTAGTTATTATGGGCATTCTCACCCATTGGTCCTGGGCGATACAGTGCAATAACCGCCGATATATCTTGAAAAGAGTCGGGAGACATCGCGCGAAGAAGTGCGCGCATAGGACCACCATCTAGCTGAAAAACACCCAATGTATCTCCGCGAGATAAGAGCTCATACGTTTTTTTATCATCAAGCTGTAAATCCTCTAAAACAACTTCAACTTCCTGATTTGATTTGATATTAAGTAAGGCATCATCTAATACTGAGAGATTTCGAAGTCCCAGAAAATCCATCTTAAGTAGGCCAGTTGCTTCACATGCGCCCATATCGAACTGAGTAATAATCGCACCATCGGCCTCACGGCGGTGAATAGGAATAACATCTAATAGTGGTTCGCGAGAAAGGATTACACCAGCGGCGTGCACACCCCATTGTCGTTTTAGACCCTCTAACCCACGTGCGGTATCCACTACACGCTTTGAATCAGGATCTGATTCATAGAGTGAGCGGAACTCACCTGCTTCTCCGTAACGATCATCCTTCGGATTAAAAATACCACCCAGTGAAATATCTTTACCCATGACAGATGGTGGAAGGGCTTTTGTAAGTTTTTCACCGATTACATATGGATAGCCCAAAACTCGTGTTGAATCCTTAATCGCCTGTTTAGATTTAATTGTTCCGTAGGTAATAATCTGCGCAACGCGATCTTCTCCGTACTTACTCGTTGCATAACGGATCATTTCGCTGCGCCGCCGCTCATCAAAGTCCAGATCTATATCGGGCATGGAGATACGCTCTGGGTTTAAGAATCTCTCAAACAGCAAACCATGTTCAATTGGATCAAGTCCAGTAATACCAAGGGCGTAGGCAACCAATGAACCCGCGGCCGAACCACGACCTGGGCCGACACGGATGCCGACTTTCTTTGCATGTGCAACTAAATCAGCGACTACTAAAAAGTATCCGGGGAAGCCCATGGTCTCCATGACACCGAGCTCATAGGCCAGGCGTGAGTTGTGCTCAGGGGTTGCATGTGAACCCATGCGTTCAATTAAGCCGCGCTCGGCCTCTTTTTTAAGCCATGAATCCTCACTCTCACCAGCTGGCACAGTGAACTGGGGCAGTAGATTTTCGCCCTCTCGTAGTGTGATGTTGCAGCGCTCGGCTATAAGGAGTGTGTTGTCGCAACTTTCAGGCATCTCTTTAAAGAGTTCACGCATCTGAGCCGGGGTCTTAACATAGAAACTATCGTTATCAAATTTAAATCGCTTAGGGTCGGCCAAAGTAGAGCCCGATTGGACGCACAGTAGTGCCTCGTGTGCAGGTGCATCTGATTGCAGTGTGTAGTGCAGATCATTTGTAGCAAGAAGAGGCAGAGCTAACTCTTTTGCCAGTTTGAGAAGATCGGTCTTTACGCGAGATTCGATGTCGATCCCGTGATCCATTATCTCTAAATAAAAATTATCTGCACCGAAGATATCCCGGTAGTCACTAGCGGCTTTGATCGCCTCTTTATAGGCACCCATACGTAATCGAGTTTGTACTTCACCACCAGGGCATCCAGTAGTTGCGATTAATCCCTCTGCATGCTTCGATAAAAGTTCACGGTCCATACGCGGCTTGTAGTAATAACCTTCAAGAGATGCAAGAGATGAGAGACGAAAAAGATTGCCAAGGCCTACATTATTTTCGGCCAGAATCGTCATGTGTGTGTAGGCGCCGCCGCCAGAGACATCATCTTCTCCGCCATCGGCCCACTTAACCCGCTTTTTATCAAAACGTGATTCTGGTGCAACATATGCTTCGATTCCGATGATGGGTTTAACGCCGGATTTCTTGGCACTCTTATAAAAATCAAAGGCACCAAAAACATTTCCATGATCGGTCATTGCAATAGCGGGCATGCCTTGTCGAACAACTTCTGCCATTAAATCACCAACGCGCGCAGCTCCATCGAGCATCGAGTACTCGGTATGTACGTGAAGGTGAACGAAGTTATCGGATGACATAGTTGATATAAGGCTATTGCTTACGGCAGGACGGCATCAGATAGCAACGCCAATGAGGCTGTGAGATCGGCTGGATAAGGCGCACTGAAGTTAAGGGCTACTCCAGTAATAGGGTGGTTAAATCGCAGCTCTTTAGCGTGCAGCCATGGCCGCGACATCTCAAGGCTCTTTGCTAGAACTGGATCTGCGCCATATGTCATGTCCCCCACTAATGGATGGTTTAGGGCTGAAAAATGCACTCGAATCTGGTGGGTGCGACCAGTCTCTAGCTCGACTTTTACTAGAGATACTGCACGATAAAACTCGATGACCTCATAATGAGTAATGGACTCCTTGCCAGTTCCTACAACTGCAAAGCGGTGATCCTCCTTTGGATGGCGATCGATGGGTGCATCAATTGTGCCGGTCGTTGGATCCATATGTCCTTGGATCAAAGCGTGATAAATCTTTTCAACTGTACGGGTTCGAAATGCATCTTTAAGTACCGTAAATGCGCGATCACTCTTTGCCACGATCATTAATCCACTAGTACCAACATCTAATCGATGCACAATGCCTTGGCGCTCTGGAGCGCCACTAGTCGAGATGATGAATCCCGCTGCACTGAGTGCCCCAACAACTGTTGGTCCAGTCCATCCAGGGCTCGGATGTGCGGCACAGCCGACTGGCTTATTGATTACAACAATATCCTCATCCTCATAAACAATTTCTAATCCATCGATTGGAGTAAGTGGAATTGGAATTGTATTAATCGGAGCAGGAAGAAGAACTTCGATTACTTGTCCCGCACTCACACGTTCAGATTTGAGCATAGGACGGTTGGAAGTTGTGATGTCGCCATCTTCTAGAAGTTTCACTACGGCTGTGCGAGATAGGCCTAATACGCGTGTGAGTGCACTGTCGATCCGCTCTCCCGCAACACCTTCGGGCACTGCAAGTGTGCGTAGCTCTCGATTACTCATGGTCGTACACTCTTGTTAGTAATCGGAGAAATATTGCGTCCGGTAAGAACCACTGAGAGCACGGCGGCGCACACAATGGCAGAGTCGGCGATATTAAAAATCGGCCAGTTTGGCAGCTGCATCCAATCAATAACATGTCCTCGAAGAAAGCCAGGTTCGCGGAATATGCGATCCATCAGATTGCCTAAAATCCCACCCATTACTAGACCTAGTACAACCGACCATCCTTTGGAGGTAATCTTCGGTGCGAAGTAAATGATTGCGATCAGAGCGATTATTCCAAATAGGGATAGAAAAAGTGTTGCATCTGTTGCAAGTGAAAATGCAGCCCCAGAGTTTCGAACAAAGGTAAGTTGAAAGAAAGTGCCAATAATTTTTATTGGTTCGCGGTAGGCAAGTTGGCTTACTGCCCAGGCCTTAGTAGCTAAATCGAGGATCCAGATAAACCAGGCAACACTTAACAGTGTTCGCCACCTTTGCACTGCTAGCGCCGTTCTTCCTTCTGCTTGCAGAGCATGCAGAGTGTTGCCCGAGGAAAGACTTGAAGGCGTGCCTTGCCAATAACATTGCCGCACTCCTCGCATGAGCCATATCGCTTAGAGTCAATTCGATCGAGTGCCCGCTCGGTTTGTAAAACCATGTCTCGTGCATTGATGACTAGGGACATCTCATGTTCGCGTTCGAAAGTCTTAGTGCCCGCATCGGCCTGATCATCTCCAGCACCCTCGCCTGATTCTTGAATAAGTGAATCCATCTCGAGCTCAACAACTGTGAGTTCACGGCGCAAACGCTCTAACTCTTTTGCAATATCGGTGCGAATAACTTTGAGTTCTGCAGGAGTCCATGGTGTCTCGGAATCACTCACAACGATTGGCGTTGGGGCAGTCCTAATTGGTTTTAATGGTGTAGTTTTTTTGCCACTCTTAACTGGTCGTGGCGGAGGTGGCATCACTAGTCGGCGCTCCTCAATAACAGGGGCCAATATCGGTGCACTCACAGTGGAGACTGAAACGGTCTGGGACTTCTCATCAACGGTCAGTGTCGTCTTAGTCGTCGATGCCTTACCTCCCGCTTTTTTAACGGGGATCGATTTAAGTGCGCTCTTCTTTGCTACAGCTTTTTTAGCCGCCGCCTTTTTTACTGGAGCTTTTTTGACTGGAGCCTTCTTTGCAGCCTTCTTTACCGCCTTCTTGGGCGGAGCCTTCTTTGTAACGGCTTTTTTGGCTGGCTTCTTGGGCATGACGCGAACCTTATGCCGATTGCCCCATCTATACCAACTGCGCCACGAGCGATTTCCATTGCCCCTATGGCCTAGACTGGAGCCACTAACTAAACATGGGCGCTGACGGGGCAATCACCTCACGAGCTCGCTGGAAGAAGTGAGTGCAGACTCATCTAGAACTGGCCAGGTTAGAACGTTAAGTGGCGCCGCTAGTGCGCAAGGTGGGTGGTACCGCGAAATCTGCGATAGCAGAGATCGTCCCTCCAGGGTTTTCTCGGAGGTTTTTCTATTATGGTATTTCGCGCCATCTCTGCAGCAGTTGATCTTCCTGCCCTCGAGCATGAGATTTTAGAGTTCTGGCGCACGAACGACATCTTTCATAAATCCGTATCGGCCCGCAATGGCTCCCAACCGTGGACATTTTACGAAGGTCCACCTACAGCTAATGGAATGCCCGGTACTCACCATATTGAGGCGCGCGTATTTAAAGATGTATTTCCACGTTTTCAAACTATGAAGGGCCGCCTCGTCACTCGCAAAGCTGGATGGGACTGCCACGGATTACCAGTTGAGATTGCAGTTGAAAAAGAGCTGGGCTTTAACGGTAAGGGCGACATAGAAAAATTCGGTGTATCGGCATTTAACGATAAGTGCCGTGAATCTGTTCAACGACATGTGAGTGCATTTAGCGAAATGACCGATCGTATGGGTTTTTGGGTTGACTTCGATCAGGCCTACTGGACGATGTCACCAGAGTATGTTGAGAGCGTTTGGTGGTCGCTGAAAGAGATTTGGAAAAAGGGTTTACTCGTACAAGATCATCGCGTAGCACCATACTGCCCACGCTGCGGAACAGGTTTATCAGACCACGAACTAGCCCAGGGATATGAAACGGTTACCGATCCATCGGTCTACGTTCGATTCCCTGTTACATCTGGGGATCTAGCAGCCCTTAACGCCTCACTTCTTGTCTGGACAACAACTCCATGGACATTAGTTTCTAATACCGCTATCGCAGTTCATCCCGATGTCGACTACGTCGTAGTTGAAACCACGGTCGATGAAAAGAGTGAGGTACTAATCGTTGCCGAAGCGCTCATTGAAAGTGTTAAGGGCGATAAGAAGATTCTTAAAAAAATGCTCGGTAAGGATTTAGAACATACGAAATACAAGCGGCCCCTGGACTATGTAGATATCCCAGATGCTCATTACGTAGTTCTTGCAACATATGTCACTACCGAAGATGGAACTGGATTAGTTCATCAATCCCCCGCCTTTGGCGCCGATGACTTAGCAGTATGTCGGGCTTATGGTCTCCCTGTCGTAAATCCCATCGCACCTAATGGAACCTTCTTGACAGAGCTACCCATTATTGGCGGTATGTTCTTTAAAGATGCCGATAAAATTTTAGTTAAGGAGTTAAAGTCCAGTGGTGCTTTATATAAGCATCAGCCGTACGAGCACTCCTATCCACATTGCTGGCGTTGTCACACCGCGCTGATGTATTACGCACAGCCCTCTTGGTATATTCGCACGACTGCGATTAAAGATTCGCTTCTGCGTGAGAACTCTGCGACCGATTGGCACCCAGAAACTATTAAAGATGGGCGCTACGGTGATTGGCTCAACAACAATATCGATTGGGCACTCTCGCGCAACCGCTACTGGGGAACTCCACTTCCAATTTGGCGCTGTGAAAATAAACATGAAATCTGTGTTGACTCACTCAAAGAGCTCGGGGCCTTAGCTGGACAAGAGCTATCGAATTTAGATCCACACCGCCCATTTGTCGATGACATTACCTTTACATGCACTCAATGTTCGGAACCGATGGTTCGGGTACCTGAAGTAATTGACTGTTGGTATGACTCCGGAGCAATGCCCTTTGCACAGTGGGGCTATCCACACAAGGACGGATCTGTAGAGAAGTTTGAGTCCTCCTACCCTGCCGATTTTATCTGCGAGGCTATCGATCAAACCCGTGGTTGGTTCTATACATTAATGACTATTGGGACTTTGGTCTTTGATAAATCCTCATATAAGACGGTTCTCTGTCTGGGCCATATCTTGGATAAAGATGGCCGCAAGATGAGTAAGCATGTTGGAAACGTCCTTGAGCCGATGGCGCTTATGGATCAACATGGCGCCGATGCCGTGCGTTGGTACATGTTGGCCGCCGGATCTCCTTGGGCAGCCCGCCGTGTTGGCCATGATGCAATTAATGAAGTTGTACGAAAAACACTTTTAACTTACTGGAACACGGTCTCCTTCCATGCACTGTATGCAAAGGCATCGAATTTTGAGTTGAGTCAGAGCCCAGTACTTGCAGAACGTCCATTAATGGATCGTTGGATAATCTCTGAACTCAACACGTTGATTACCGAAGTCGATGATGCCCTCACCGGCTTTGATTCTCAGATTGCAGGGCGAGCACTCGCCCGCTTCATCGATGATTTATCCAACTGGTATGTACGACGCTCTCGTCGACGCTTCTGGGATGGTGATCTGGCGGCGATGGCAACACTTCACGAGTGTTTAGTAACTCTCACTCAATTAATGGCACCGATGGTTCCATTTATTACTGAGCAGGTATGGCAAGAGCTTGTTCGCCCAACTAATTCTGAGGCAGCTACATCTGTGCACTTAACGGATTTCCCCGTCGCACATACTTCATCGATACATAATGAGTTAAGCCAACAAGTCGCACTCACCCGTCGCATCGTCGAGCTAGGGCGTGCATCGCGTGCAGAGTCAGGAATTAAGATCCGTCAGCCATTAGGACGTGCACTTATTGCAGCAAGTGGTTGGGCGGCTTTGCCACCACAAATGCGCGAGCAGATCGCCGATGAGCTAAACGTCATTACTCTGGAAGATATTGCCAGCGCCGATGGTGATTTAGTTGATATTTCGATTAAAGCAAACTTTAAGACGCTGGGTGCCAAGTTTGGCGGGGCGGTCCAAGTGATTGCCAAGGCGATTGCATCTAGTGATGCCACGGCCTTAGTTAAAACTCTACGGGCATCAGGAGTAATAACTCTTGATACATGGGAGATCACTCTTGAGGATTTAGTAATCACAGAGGTTCCAAAGAGCGGCTGGATGGTTGCATCTCACGATGGTGAGAGTGTGGCACTTGATTTAGAGCTCACGCCAACGCTTATCTTGGCCGGCCATGCCCGCGAAGTAATTCGATTTATTCAGGAGCGGCGCAAGAGTGATGGCTTTGAAATATCTGATCGCATTAACGTGACATGGAATGCAACGGCCGAAATCGCTGATGCTATTAAAGGACACACGGGACATATTCAGGATGAAATCTTGGCTTTATCAATGGAGCAAGACTTAACTATGAGTATTGATGCTAGCGAGTTTGGTCTGGCAGTTGTACTTACTAAAGCCCTCTAACTAGGCCCATCAATAGTTGTATTCCAAAAAAGAGAACGATAAAACTCATATCTAAGCTCACTGCGCCTAAGCGAAGAGGCGGGATAAAACGTCCTACAAAGCGCATTGGTTGATCAGTTACCGCGTAAATCGCTTCGACAAAATAGAGAGAGATTCCGCTGGGTTTCCAGTTGCGCGCAAACATCCGTATGTAATCAAGAATTAGACGACCCAAGAGTGCAAATAAAAACAACTGCAAAAAGCCTGCAAGAACCGAGCCTACCCGCATCGAAAATCAGCTCTGATTAAAGAAACTTGCTTGCGCTGCAGCTGACTTATCTTCAGTACTGACTTGAAGATTAGCTGGAGAGATTAGAAATACCTTTTTAGTAACACGTTCTATTGTTCCGTGTAAACCAAATGCGAGTCCGCTAGCAAAATCAACAAGACGTTTATGCTCTGATTCATCCATGTCGGTTAGGTTAATGATGACTGGATTTCCTTGGCGAAAGTGCTCACCAATTGTGCGTGCCTCGTTGTAAAAACGTGGATGCAAAGTGATGATGCGATCTAATACTGGAAGATCTAACTGTGGAGCAGATTCAGTAGTTGATGTAATCACAGAAGAGACAGTGCGTGCACTGCGCGGCTTGATACGAACATCGCCTGAAGTTGGAACTGCCGGAACATTTGAACCCACTGGAGTATCAAACTCTGGGTCATCCATCAACCCTAAATAATTTGCGACGCGCTTGATTGCATTAGCCATGACTAAAAGATACCTGCCCGACTACCGAGAACCCATGATTTGACTGCCTATTCGCAGATGTGTCGCTCCATGGGAGATCGCGATTTCAAAGTCTTGGCTCATGCCGGCCGAGAGGCTTTTAGCCGATGGAAAATCATGTAGAAAACCTCTCTGAATTTCTTGGAGATTGCCAAAGGCTATCTCTGGGTCGATCCCAAGAGGTGCCACTGCCATCAACCCTGCCAAGCTATGAACCGGGTGTGCCTGAATAATGCTTGCGAGTGGGTAGAGAGATTCGATCGCTGCTCCCCCGCGCTCTGCAACTCCATCGAGATTTACTTGAAGAAAGATCTCCAATGGATGCGCTGCAAATCTCTCTATAACCTCAAAATGTCGCAGCTCATCGAGTGAGTGGATCACATGTGCCCACGAACAGATTGACTTTAACTTATTGCTCTGAATCTGACCCTGAAAATGCCACTTTCCAGGTACGGCCGCTGCCTTTGGTGCAGCATCACCATCGCGATTTTCGCCAAACTCTTGAACTCCGAGCTGACTGAGAATTTCGATATCACTGATTGGAAAAGTCTTAGTCACTGCAATCAATGTAATTTCCGAAGGATCTCGCTGAGCTTTTTTAGCTGCCGCAGCGATTCGCTCCTGTACATCCAGTAAACGTTCGGATATCTCAGTTTGGCGTGTCATAGCCAGATTACTCCAGCATTTCGACCCGTAATGTTGTGGCGGCGATATGAAAAATACTCATTGTTTTCGAGAGTGCATTGGGTCGATGCCTCATACGTAACTGCCTGGCTCACTAACTCGGCGATGAGTGCCTTTGGTAAATCCAGGGCAGATGTGCCACCACGAGTTAGCGCATGGGCTGCAGGGTGAGTACGCGCTACTTCATCGGCCATGGCCTCTGGAACCTCATAACATCGACCGCAGATGGATGCACCTAACTGCGCGTGAATTGTAGTTGCTCCTAAACGCCGCATCTCGTGAATAACTTTGCGAGCTATGGAGTTAACCAAACCTTTTCGACCAACGTGCACTGCAGCGATAACTGTTTTAGACGATAGAAGTAACGGGATGCAATCAGCAACTAAAACTGCCAGGCCAATACCTGCAGTTGTAGTGATTAAGGCATCACACGTGGGATCGATATCAGTGAGTTGATTTACAATGACAAAATCATCGCCATGTATCTGATTCATGAACTGAACCTGTCCCACCAAATGTGAAAGAGATTCACGGTTGCGCGCTACAGCTATCGGATCATCTCCCACGTGCAGAGCGAGATTTAATGACTCATACGGCGCAAGGCTTGAGCCACCGCGCCTATCGGTAAAGATCGCTGGCAAAGCTCTTACTTCATGAAGTCAGGGACGTCGATCTCATCCTCGGCGACAAGCTCTTCAAATGTCACACGGCGCCTTGGGGTTGGGTCATCACCGAGCTCGAGAGCTACAGAGAGAGGGTCATTTGATGCAATGGGATTTGCATGACCATTCAATGTTGAAGCATCGATGACAGGAGTTGAGACCCGCTTAGGTTCGCCACCTTCAAAGCCAGCGGCTACAACTGTAATACGAACCTCATCACCGAGTGCATCATCGATAGTTGTTCCAAAGATGAACTTTGCATTGGGATGAACTGCCGATTGCACAAGTTCGCATGCCTCGTTAACTTCAAAGAGACCCAAGTCAGAGCCACCAGAAATTGAGAGCAAAACTCCCATAGCGCCATCGATTGATGCCTCAAGTAGTGGTGATGAGATTGCAAGTTCGGCCGCGCGAAGTGCACGATTCTCTCCACGCGCAGAGCCAATTCCCATGAGCGCAGAGCCAGCACCCGACATAACTGCTTGCACATCGGCAAAGTCAAGGTTAATTAAACCTGGCTGCGTAATGATTTCGGTAATGCCTTGAACACCTGAGAGTAAAACTTGATCCGCACTTTTGAATGCATCTGCCAAAGTAATTGTGCGATCTGAGATCGCTAACAATCGATCATTTGGAATAACAATTAACGTATCAACTTCTCCGCGTAGCGCTTCGATTCCAACATCGGCCTGGGTAGAGCGCAGCTTTGCTTCAAAGGAAAATGGACGTGTAACAACACCGATTGTTAGTGCACCCAGGTCACGGGCGATCTTTGCAACAATTGGTGCAGCACCTGTTCCGGTACCGCCACCTTCACCTGCAGTTACGAAGACCATGTCGGCTCCACGCAAAATCTCTTCAATATCATCGGCGTGATCGAGTGCTGCTGCGCGTCCCTTTTCAGGATCCATTCCTGCACCAAGTCCACGAGTTGTCTTGCGACCGATATCTAATTTAACATCGGCATCACTCATTAATAAGTGTTGTGCATCGGTGTTAATTGCAATGAACTCAACGCCCTTAAGTCCGACATCGATCATGCGATTAATTGCATTTACTCCACCGCCACCAATTCCTACGACTTTGATGACTGCTAAATAATTCTGCGGTGAAGCCACGTTTCTCCTCCTTGTGAACCATAAACCTCAACTTGAGCCTTATAATTCAATGCTTTTCGATAGGGCGAACGTAAAGTGCGCGCGCTCCTTAAGCAAACACCGACTCGAATTATTTTTCCTCGTGTCGAATTAATTATTTAACGATAGGTGCATGTGGTGCAGTCAGATCTATCCGAAATATTTTCGAATTCTCGGGTTGTGCGATTAAAGCCTTATAAACCTTTGCTTTTAGAGCACTCTCTCCCTCTTGTCCCCACAAAAGTTCAATCGATCTTTGGCCATCCACGATCTGCACGACATATGACTGACCGCTCCGCACCTTCACTGATAGCACCTTCTCGGCAATCTCTGCCGGTAGAGCCATGAAGAAGGCAGTGGCCTCCACTGCCGATTCCGTCGTAGGTGCGAGAATCCGTGGCAAGCCTTCTACAGAATCGTTGTGAGTTGGAAAGCTGACTCCGTCGGCATCTATTGCCTGATCATTAAAAAGAGTTATAGGGATTCTTTTAATAAGAGTAATCGTAACTTTTCCACTAATCCAATTTCTTGATACGTCGGCCTTCTTAACCCAGAGATTTTTTTCAAAATTTGCTGCGACGCTTCGAGGCTCTACTCGCGCTAACTTCTCTCCAGGAACAATTGCTTCACCAGGCACAACTTCTGAGCTCACAAGTGCGGTGGCCCCTTTAATCTCTACAGAGCTGACAGTGAATAAGCTCGACCACCCTAAAAT
>Ga0114977_10002423_pt1 | contig 11993 bp, 6 predicted proteins | sample S_130805_MF_Meta_FD_87026 | JGI IMG/M metagenome (GOLD analysis project Ga0114977, IMG submission 87026) | Freshwater microbial communities from Lake Simoncouche, Canada to study carbon cycling - S_130805_MF_MetaG | ecosystem: Environmental > Aquatic > Freshwater > Lake | place: Lake...
AACGCTCGCACCAAGCGACTGGGTAACCCCAATGATCAAATCATGAGTCAATGGCCTATCAGGACGCTCCATCGCCGTGACTCTGAGATTGATATTCGTGGCCTCAAAAAAACCAATCACAATCGGAAATTGTCGCTCCCCATCGGTCTCTTTCAAGAAAATAACATCATGGTTCATCAGATCGTTCATGACGATCCGTGCAAGCTGCATTGGTACAAGTTCTGTCATTGCATCGACAACGGTGGGTAGGAAAGGCTGGACTGAGGGCATTGAGAGTATTCTCATCGAAGTATACCCGAAATTCCGGACCTGTCCGTATCGTGGGCAACGAAACGCCATACTCCGAGAATTATTGCCACTTACCACTTGTCTCTTAATCGCAAAGTCCGACAGAAATGCCACGCACCGGCGAAAGGATCTACAGCCGACAAAAAAGGTTCACCCCCGCCTATGCATCTGCCATGGAACAAAAGTGCTTTGCAGGCCTGCCTTAAACACTGCTAACCAGCCGCAAGAACGATTGGAATCTAAGCCAACGAGTAGATCGCAAAGTCCTTCGAATTCGGCCGTTCTTAGTAGACGCTGTACCGGCGGTGTAACCCACGCCAGAATGCTTCCCAAGCTTCGAACTCGGCAGCCTTCAGTTTCAAAGGCCCATTCTCTTTTCGGGTCCAAGCCAATAATGGATCACTCGCCCAATGCTCAAGAACATTGCGATATATCGTATCCGGATGGTCTGGCACAAGCGGCCAGCGTTCAACGTGTGCATGCAACCAGTCAAAAGCTACTTTTCGATGCTTTTGTGCATTTTCCGGATCACGCAATGCTGCACGCAAGGCTTGTTGTGCAGCCGTGGCCACAACAGGTGGTAGCAATGCATCCGCCGGTAAATCAGTCCGACGAAAAGCCTCTTGGAAAAATGTATACGATAGCTCATGACAACGCAGACTCTCAGATTCCATCCCAAATGCGATCAAATCCTTAATGGGAATCGACTCACACTCTTTCGATCGCATCTCAAGCCGTAAAACCGCCGATTCCATCTCCTTGGTTCTAGTTCTTTCCACCCAAAAATTGGCCTGTGACGTTCGCCCCAATGCATCAAGAACCAAAGTGTAGCCAGATGTAACAGGGGTGATAAAAGGTGCAATCCACTCCTCGACCGGGGTGGCAAGTTTAAAGTCAGGATGAGTTTTCGAAATCACATCTTGGCAACGCGAAAACAATTCTTCAGCAAACGGCAAATCAGCCTTCAATATTGCTTGCTCTCCAACAAGTACCGATGCTTCGATCATCCTTCGAGTCCAAGATTCGAATTCTCGCTGTTTCTCAGCGTCTACTTCGTGATTCGTGTCAACGCTCCGGTTGTACATTTCATCTTGAAAGCTCTCATAGCGTTTCACAAGCAATGGCAAAGCGAGCTCAAGGGCTTTCACCCCCTCATACCGCTTGTTCAAATTCATTGCGATCAAACCTTTTTGATGCAATGTGTTTGCAAAATCCCAAGCAGTCTTCTCGTCTTCTAGGTTCTGCGAGTGCAGTTTGCTGACCAAGTCGGATGCTTCCGAAACCAATTCCCACGCCCTTGGGAAATTCCCTCGCCTCGCTTCTGCATCGGCTGTCGCACACAAACAGTACCTCAGGGATGACAAGCTATAACGACTCTTCGGTGCGCGTTTAACCATCTCCCGGCTAACCAGCAACCCCTTCGTATTCCAATCCGCATTCTCATTGCCGCCCTTATCACTCATAGCGCAACTCGCTCGGTTCTGATACGCAGATCCCAACATCGCAAGCTGATCTGTGTTCATCGACTCAATTCCGTCTGACTCCCCTTCCATCCTTCGGATCGTCTCGTCGAGAAGCGTTACCCCTTGGCTGGTCTCTCCAATACCAAGACTAAAAATGGAGTAGTCTAGCTGTATCCGCCACAGGTTACGTTTGCTAACCTCACTCTCTCCACCTTCCTGGATTTGCTTTTCCGAGAATTCGATCGCTTTACCAAAAGCCTCCTTCGCCTCCTCATTTTTCTTTGAAAGCGCAAGGGAAATCGCGTGATTGCGGTGTAAATCCATCAACGTAAGTTTGACTCGCTCGTTGTCCTTCGATAGCGTGGTAAGAAGAGGCACCCAAGATTTCGCCTCCTGATACTCCTGCAATCCCTTTTGATAATCCCCGGCAGCTTGAAACGTTGTCATCAACGCATTCACGTTCCCAACAAACCTCGCAGCATTCATCGCTTGCTTATCGGTAATCCACCAATCCTTTTTTCCATCTCGAGGAGCTTGATGAGGCAACATCGGCCTTAGTAACGACGATGCTTCTTGAAGACATTCAATACTCTGGGAGTAATCACCAAGCTCGCGATACAGACTTGCAATGGCTTGATTCATTCCAACCAGCTTATCGCGATTGACATCAGCCAACTCTGTCTCGGTATCGATGTCATATAGTGTTCGTTGGTAAAACTCCAATGCTTTCGACAAGAACAACTTGCGAAACTGCTGGGACTCAGGAGTCTCTGCGTACTTCAACGCATCATCATCAAGCAGCACTTCGGGAAAGGTTGCCAACGCATCGATCGCCAACGATTCCCTCGCTATCGATCGACGATTCAAACGATCCGCTTCCTTGATCGCACGCTCCTTTTGAACGATCTCATCTTCAAGCTCTTCCTGTTTCGCTTGCAATTCACCGTTGTACATCGATTGCCTAGCACCGATAATCAACAAAGCAATCAACGCGACGAAGATAGTTGCAAGCAGCGAATAGAAAGCCGTACGGTGATGCCGAAACCAGCGAGTGACCGAGGATATCGCGGAATCGGGACTCGCAATGATCGGCAAATCTTCGATAAAGAATTGAAGGTCTGTAGCAAACTCGGACGCTGATGCATATCGATCGTCGGGATCGACCGACATCGCTTTCAAACAAATAGCCTCAAGTCCAGCCGGAACCGACCTTCGTACCGCTCGGGGTGCAGGAAAATCTCCCGTGGAAACCGCTTTGGCCAAATCACCGATGGATGAGAATCGGTCTCTTGAGTAGGCCGGCCTTCCAGTGAGAATATGATACAAAACCGCCCCTAAAGAATAGATGTCACAAGCCGCTGTTGCCCAAGCACCCGTGCAAAGTTGTTCTGGTGCGGAGTATCCAAGCGTCCCTAGAGTTGCGGCTGTTGCATCCCCTTTGGGCCTACTGAACTCACGTTGAATATGGCCCCCAGATCCATCCTGGATCGTGTGAGCCAACCCCCAGTCAACTACCAATGTCTCTCCGAACTGCCCAGTCAAAACATTCGCGGGTTTGATATCTCGATGCGCAACACCCTGGTTGTGTGCGTACGCAATCGTGCTGCTGACATTGATCAACCTTTCGATCAACTGATCCATCGAATGCTCGGCTTCCCAAGACGATACGAAAACCTTGTTATGGTGTTCGTTGATCAAATCCAGAAGCGTGCCGGAATCCTCGCCGGCAATCAGCCGCATCGTGTAATAAGGGGTCCCGTCCCGATGATGCCCCTTGCTGTAAATCGGTACGATTCCCGGATGATTTAAACGAGCTGTGATCTCCGCTTCATGAAGAAACCTGTTGCGTTTCTCCATCGTCTCTTTACCACCAACAAGCGGCTCCTTTAACGCCACTCGACGTCCAAACTGCGTATCGACAGCAACCCATACTTGCCCCATCCCGCCACTCTGAAGATTCTCTTTCAGCTCATAGCGCTCCACCTCAGTTCCAAGACTCCCGGAACCTTGATACTTCTCTGGTGTGTATCCAAGCTCTAATGCTAACTCTTCTAACTCAATGCGCACCCGTTCCCGTTCGTTCTCGTCTACATCTTGAACAAACGCATCAAGATCAACAGCTTGCCCTTGGCCAAGCAAAGCCTCAAACTCAGCGCACTTGTCGGCTATCCTAGCTAGTAACTTGGTACTCATGACTCAAGTAGGGCTTCCACAAATTCCGAATCAAAGCCAATCTCACTGCCACAGTCTTCCTTGCACACCCGAGATCTTTCGCAATCTCGCTATTCGAAAATCCCTCTAACCGTAACATCGCAACCCGTCGCAGCGATCCCGAAGAGTCCGAACGATCAAGTACATCAAGCAGAACTTTACACTGCTCCGTTACCAACGCAACCTCCTCCGGCCCCGGATCTCTCCCGACAGCTTGATCCCCTCCCGAGGGGTCCCCTATCCAGTCGAACATCCGACCAGGATTGCGTTTCTGCGTCATCGATCGCTTGGCGGCAGTCCGAGCGTGATTGCGGGAAATACTCACCAGCAGACGCCAAAGCTCATTTCGATTACGGACCGTTTCAAAACGCCCCCGGTCCACGCCACTATGTAGCTCATACATCGTGGTAGACGCTAAATCCTCAGCATCGGACACACGGTCAACAACCCCCGAAAGTTGACACGAAGCCATCTTTACAAGCTGGTTGTAGTACCGATTCCAAAGCCAATGCAAGGCTTCGCGATCACCACTGATAAGCGCAAAATAATTTTTCGTTACGGATCCGGGTGGAGAGATTGTCACCTTCGTCGCTCCTAAAAACAAACGCTCCGAATAAACATTCAAAACGACCCCCAGCAGGTCAAGGCATTGTAGCGACAGGTAAACCACTTTCTACGTGCAAAAATCGTAACGAATTGTATCCAGCATTCCGCAATGAGGTTCTTCGATTTGCCCAATAAACACCCCTTCGACACGTAACGAAATCGTTAGTGATTATCAACAACATCCGACAAAAACCGCATTTTTGATGTTGCCTGTAATCAGAATTCACTCGGAAGACACGACACAGACGGTCGTTTTTCAGTAAACTAGTTCCGTTGCATAAATCCCTACCAAATCACATCGCAACCGACTCGAATTTCCCCCGAATCCGGCAGGATCCATTGTAATTCGACTTTTTTGCCTGGGTTTGATAACGGACAAAAAAATAACTGCGAATTTCCTTTCTCTTTCCCTCCCGCCTCGTTCGAATCTTTCGTATCCATCGATTCTCTCACCTCCAAACCACCCCCCTATGAAATCTCACCTTCGCAACCCATTGAAATCCTCCCCACTCCACGACCTGCTTAACTGCCTTATGGCAATTGCAATTGTATTTATTGCAAACATTGCACAAGCAGTTGAGCCTCTACAACTGCGCAAAGGGGACCAAGTCGCAATCATCGGTAACACCATGGCCGATCGAATGCAACACGCCGGTTGGCTCGATACCTACCTGCACGCAACCTTCCCCGACTACGACCTGGTCTGCCGGAACCTCGGCTACCCAGGCGATGAATTGAAAATTCGCAACCGGGAAGAAAACTTCGGAAGCCCCGATGAATGGCTCACCAAAGTACGAGCAAACGTGGTCTTTTGCTTCTTCGGCTACAACGAAGCCCTCAAGGGGCCCGCTGCTCTAGACGGATTCAAAAAAGATCTCGCGGAAACCATCGACTCGATGCTGGCTCAAAAATACGACGGACAATCCCCACCACGGCTTGTCTTCTTCTCCCCGATCGCTCACGAAGATCTTCAAGATCCAAATCTTCCAAACGGAGAAGCCAACAACAAGAACCTCGCTCTCTACACCCAAGCCATGCGAGAAGTGTGCGAGTCGAAAAAAGTATCCTTCGTCGATCTTTTCGAACCCTCGAAGAATCTCTACACGAAGTCCTCGAAGCCGCTGACAATGAACGGAATCCACTTGCTCGAAGAAGGCGAGAAAGCCATCGCAGAAGTCATTCTCAAATCCTTGTTCCCAAACGAAAAACCAAAAGCCAACGCAACACAACTCGATAAACTTCAACGCGCAGTTGCGGATCGAAACTACCACTGGTTCAGCCGATACCGCGTTGTCGATGGATACAACGTCTTCGGCGGACGTTCTAAACTCGCTTGGTTCGGCCAAAGCAACGCAGACGTGATGATGCGCGAAATGGAAATCTTCGACGTCAAAACAGCGAACCGCGATAAACAAGTATGGGCCATCTCTAAAGGTTCCGACCTCGTCGACAACGACGATAACCTACCACCCGAACTCGAAGTCAAAACAAATATTCCTGGAGCCCTACCCGACGGAAAACACCTATACCTCGGCGGCGAGGAAGCGATCTCCAAAATGAAAGTCGCTCAAGGAATGAAGGTCAATCTCTTTGCAAGCGAAGAGATGTTCCCCGAATTGATCAACCCAGTTCAAATGGCCGTCGATCCCGATGGACGACTCTTCGCCTCGGTTTGGCCTTCCTACCCTCACTGGAACCCAACCCAACCACGTAAAGACCGCATCATCTGCTTGCCCGATGATAACGGTGATGGCGTGGCCGACCGCTGCGTGACGTTCGCCGATGAACTCAACAGTGTCACCGGTTTTGAATTCTGGAACGGGGGAATGCTCGTGGCCGCTCTTCCAGAAATCTGGTTCCTTAAAGATACCGATGGCGATGATAAAGCCGACCTTAAAATTCGTATGCTCCAAGGTGTCTGCAGCGCAGACTCCCACCACTCCGCAAATGCAATGCTCATCGGCCCAGACGGTTGGCTCTACTGGTCGCGAGGTATCTTCAACATCGCTGCCATGGAAACACCAACGAAAACCGTTCGATCCGGCGAAAGCGGCGTGCACCGATTCAACCCCCGAACCTTCGAGATGGAATTCCACTTCCCAATCGGACCCAACCCGCACGGAGATGTCTTCGACCAATGGGGTTACCAATTTGCAAACGATGGCACCAGCGGTACCGGTTCGTACGTGAACATCGGTAAAGGTATCGGCAACAAACAATGGTTCAAAATGCGAGTCCGACCCGTGGCCGCCACCGGAATCCTCTCCAGCAGCATCTTCCCGGAAAAAAACCAAGGCAACTTCTTGATCTGTAACTGCATCGGTTTCCTCGGTGTCCTACAACACGAAGTCAAATACAACGGCGCTGATATCACCTGCGAAGAAATCGAACCGATCCTCGTTTCAAGTGACCCGAACTTCCGACCAAGCGACGTCGAAGTCGGTGGCGATGGAGCCCTGTATGTTGCCGACTGGCAAAATGCCATCATCGGACACATGCAACACAACATGCGAGATCCAAATCGCGATGATCAACACGGTCGTATCTACCGCGTCATGCCCGAAGGAAAAGACCCGGTCACCCCTGCGAAGCTTCGCGGCAAACCTATCTCGGATGTTCTCGCTGCTTTCCTCGCAATAGATAACGGCACCCGATACCGCGCCCGACTCGAGCTCTCTAGCCGAAATGCTAAAGATGTCGTCGAATCTCTGAACAGTTGGACCAAATCGCTTGATCCTTCCAACCCCTCGCACGCCCAAGCCCTCCTCGAAGGTCTCTGGGTTCTCGAAGAACACCGCAAACCAGACCTGAAATGGATCGAGAAAACCTTCAAAGCCGCAGAACCCCGCGTTCGCGCAGCCGCGATCCGATCCCTAGGACACTGGGCCGGAAAATCCGAAGGCTGGGAACCAATCCTACTAGCTGCAGCTAAAGACGAATCCCCATTGGTCCGCGCCGAAGCGGTCAAAACCGCCGTGGAATTCGACGGCTACGCCGCCATCGAAGCGATCTTCGAAGTCGCCTTGCGTCCAACCGACCCAGAACTCGACAACGTGATCCGCTACGCAAAACAACGAGCGAAAATCGATCAAGGCCTCCAAAATGCGATCGCTGATAATAAGTCGATCTCCGAAGCCGCTATGGAGTACGCACTGAAAAACGCAGATCCTGAGTCTCTCCTAAAATTACCCAAGTCTGAACGAGTCTTCCAAGCAATCCTAGATCGCTCCAACGCCTCGACTCAGTCTCTCCGTGAAGCCCTCAAAGGCCTCTCCGACCTTCGCAAAGAAAGCTCCGTCCCTACGATCCTCAAGCTCGTTAGCGACCGAGATAACGGCGGCCAAACCGATGCTCTAAAAGGTCTAAAGGAACTTCTCCTCGAACAACCGAACGGTGAACTACGAAAACTTCGAGGTGCTCTGCAAAACCTTGCTACCAAAGCCAAACAACCCGAATCGCGCCAACTCGGTTACGCTGCTTGGATCACCGCCGAAGGAAACGGTGATGCCGCGTTCGCTACCGCTTCGGCTACCAAGGAATCACTCCGGGATCTTCTCAGCGCTATCCCAGGCATCAGTAGCCCTGAACTGAAACAAAACCTCTTCCCTTCAGCTCGCTCGCTGATGTTTGAACTACCAAGCGCACTGGGACAAGAACCTAACGCAGCGAACCTTCAACAACCTGGAATCCAAGTCGATTACTTCTATCCAGCTCGCGGAAACGTCGCTGCTGAAACGCTCGCTGAAATGAATCCTGCCGAAAGTGGCATCGTTCCTCAAATCGTGATGAACGTGCCGCAACGAAAACAAGCGGATAACTTCGCCCTACGGTTCACCGGGAATGTTCTGATTCCGAAACCAGGCAAGTACACTTTCTACGTCGCTTCCGACGACGGATCACGCATCTACCTCGATGACAAACTACTGGTCAATAACGATCGCCTCCAAGGCATGACCGAACAATCGGCTTCCGCCGATCTGACCGCCGGCCCACATAAACTGATGGTCTGCTACTTCGATAACGGTGGTGGAGACGGACTAAGCGTCGCGTGGAGCGGCCCTGATTTGCAAAAGCAACCTATCGCAACGGAGAATCTTAGCGTCGGTGGAGCAGGCGATACCCTGCACGACCTCGCCGTTCGCGCCGTTAACTCAATCCCCGGTTTCAACAATGAAAAATTCGCCGACCTGACGAAACTGATCAAGTCCGATCGGCAACGATCCACCGCTATCTCCGCCCTGAGATCCCTACCGGACTCCAGCTGGGATTCCAAAGAACTTCCAAGCTTGGTTGATAACCTCGTAGGTTACCTAAGCGGCATTCCTGCGAAATTGAGAACCAGCGGCTCGGCTGTCGAAGCTACCGAATTGGTGAAATCGCTCGCTGCGAAACTTCCAGCCGAACTCGCAAAAGCCGTCGGCGAACGACTGCAAAATCTCGATGTGCGAACCATCGCTGTGGGTACCGTCGTCGAACGGATGATCTACGACAAAGAACGCATCGTTCTCGAAGCAGGTAAACCAGTAGAATTCCGATTCTCAAACACCGATAACATGCCACACAACTTCGTGATCATCCAACCAGGTGCTCTTGAAGAAGTCGGCCTCAAAGCTGAAGCCAGCGCACAAGACGCGGATGCACGCGAACGAAACTTCGTTCCGAAATCAGACAAGATTCTCGCAGCAAGCAAATTGCTAGGCCCTGGAGAATCCCAAGCTATCAGCTTCGATGTTCCAAAAGAACCAGGCATGTACCCATACGTGTGTACCTATCCAGGTCACTGGAGACGAATGTTCGGTGTGTTGGTCGTGGTTGCGAACCTAGAGCAATACAACAGTGATCCAACGGCGTACCTCGCCGCAAATCCACTTGAAATCCGCGATGAACTCCTCAACACCGTCGGTCGAAACACCGAGTGGAAACTCGACGATCTAACCGCTGATCTCGATGCACTCAAACACGGTCGCTCCTACGAAGTGGGCAAGAGTCTCTTTGCAGCCGCAAGCTGCATCGGATGCCACAAGATCGGAGGTGAAGGCAAAGAATTCGGACCAGACCTGAGCAAACTCGACGATAAGAAGATGAATGCTCAATACGTGCTGAAGTCTATCCTTCATCCGTCCGAGGATATCGAAGACAAGTACCGCGCAAGAATTTTCCAAATGGATTCTGATGCCATCATCACTGGAATGGTCATCGAAGAAAATGACGATGTCGTCAAAGTCATGGTCGATCCACTCGCAAAGGGTGAACCTACCATCCTAGAAAAGGACGAGATCGCCGGTCAAAAAGTCTCCGCCGTTTCCACCATGCCTCAAGGTCTATTGAACAAATTGACCAAAGAAGAGATCCTCGATCTGCTCGCCTATGTGATGGCAAAGGGTGATAAAAAACACCCGGCCTTCCTAGGTCACGAGCACGGCGATCACTAATGGCGATCACTAACGAGGATTCCTAACGCGAATCGCTTATACGGCTTCCTCATGCGAATCACTTATACGGGTTCCTCACGCGAATCACTAACACCGATTCCCTGTATCTAGGTTCTTCGTAAAATTTAGTGACTAAAGTCCTCTGTCCGTCCGAAATCATACTGGCCCTTGCATCCGCTCGGGCCAGTACAAACACCCCTGCCCCTCTCTTTTGTCTCTCCCCTCTCTGTGCCTCTGTGCCTCTGTGTTTCAAACCCCTCTCCTCCAAAACCCTGTCTTCCGCCATCATCAACGTAGGACGTTAAATGAAGCCTGGATTGCAAGTCGGTAGCATCGGCGATTTGTTTTGGACTGTTGACGCCACCATGGTCATTACCCTCGGTGGTGACCCAAGAGCCACTGTCTTCTCTACCCCCAATATGATCATGCTCATGGAACGAGCAGCCAGGGAAGCGCTCCGCCCATATCTGGAACCAGGCGAAGAATCAGTCGGTACCGATGTGAATATCCAGCACGTCTCGGGTGCCGGGATCGGAGCCGCTGTACGCGGAGAAGCCCGCGTGCGTGAAATCGATGGAAAACGCATCCACTTCGACATAACAGCTTGGTGTGGAGAACGACAAATCGGATTCGGAACCCACACCCGTGCGCTGGTGAAGCTCGAACGCCTCATCGAGAATCTGGATAAGCTAACCCGAGAACCAACCACTTCGACATCGTCGACATCACCAACGAGCTCTTTTGCGGGTCAATCCATCATGCGTATCGCTCCAACTTCAGGGGACTTACCACGATTTCAGACGCTCGAAGTTGAAATCAAAGGCCCCGTTGCGACAGTGAGCCTCAACCGGCCTAAATCACTCAACGCGGTCAATGCAGAGATGACCTCCGACCTTGAGAAACTTGTTGGTTGGCTATTGGGGCATCCCGACCAAGTGCGAATTGTGTTGCTTCGCGGAAACGGCGAATCTTTCTGCTCCGGAGATGATGTCAAGGAACTCCCGGGCTTCAACCCTGAGTTCGCTCGAGAACTGAGCCTACGCCAAGCGGAGATGTATCTTGCTTGGGAGCAGTTACCGCAGATCGTTATCGCTTTGGTGCATGGTGATGCGATGGGTGGTGGTTGCGTTGCAGCATACTCGACCGATTTCCGAATCGCATCTCATGATGCTCGCTTTGGAATGCCTGAGATAAAACTAGGCTGGCCGCCTGGATACGGCATAGCTCAACTAACCGCACTTGTCGGAAAAGCTCGCGCACTGGAATTGTGTTTGCTCGGTGAACCGATCCCTGCGCAGAAAGCACTCGAATGGGGACTGGTTCACGAGCTAGTTCCGAGAAGTCAACTGCAAGCGCGTGGAATACATCTTGCAGAACGACTCCTTCGTATGCCAGTCGATGCATTGCGTGCCACTAAACGATTAGTTCATCTAGACGAAGGCTCACAGCCGAAGGTCGCCTACCGCGCCGATACCGACGCTTATATTCGCTGCCTGCAACTTGACGATGCAAAGGAAGGTATTCGCGCCTTCGTTGAAAAACGGCCCGCGAACTTCCCTTCTACGAAACGATCTTAAAATCGATCATGCCCAATCGCTTGTCCCCAATCGCGCGCATCCACGCCCTTCGATTGATATCCTTGTGCAACCCGGACGACATCTGGTCGATCGATGATTGCGCAAACTCCCGGGTACCGACCGACTGGATCGACGCATTTCGCGAGACTTACGAAAGCAATTTTGAGGATCCTTCAAGCACCATCCAGCAAGATGGCAGGAAGCTCAATCAGTACCACGGAGTACGCGCGATCGATATCGCCGTGCAAGCGGCCGTTGGTTTAGGGCTGCGGTTAGATCCGAGTGTTCTGGCAAGCAATCATCGAGGGCTGATCCTCCAATCGATCCGCGAGAGCATCGAAGAAGCCTGATCGCTCCCCCGCCCCAGCGCGCACGCTTCTCCCCCTCGCCCGCTGGCGGGAGAGGGGGCCGGGGGG
>Ga0114977_10002428_pt1 | contig 11984 bp, 8 predicted proteins | sample S_130805_MF_Meta_FD_87026 | JGI IMG/M metagenome (GOLD analysis project Ga0114977, IMG submission 87026) | Freshwater microbial communities from Lake Simoncouche, Canada to study carbon cycling - S_130805_MF_MetaG | ecosystem: Environmental > Aquatic > Freshwater > Lake | place: Lake...
AGGCGCGCCTTGGGCCGGAACCAGACGACAGGGCGCGGTTCATGGGCTGTGGCCGTTGCGGCGAACCGTCCCGCACACAGGGTGCAGGCGCGAATTTCGGCAACAAGACTGTCTGCTCCGGTCAAGATGAGTCCCTGCTTCGGCTTGTCCGCCCCCAAAGACTGGCGTTGCATGTGGCATTCCCCATCGTCTCGCGTCATATAGGGCGCTGTTTGGGTGAACACAGGCCGGGGCGCTGGGATGATGAAAGACGTTGATATCGGCGGATTGACCGTCGGCAATACCCGCCCCCTGCTGGTGATTGCCGGGCCGTGCCAGCTGGAAAGCCTGGACCACGCCCAGATGATCGCCGGAACACTGCACCAGGCCTGTGCGGCCGCAGGCGCGCAATTCGTGTTCAAGGCCAGCTATGACAAGGCCAACCGCACCTCGCTGAAGGGCCGCCGGGGCCTGGGGATCGACGCCGGGCTCAAGGTTCTGGAAGCGGTCCGCGCGACGGGCGTGCCGGTGCTGACAGATGTGCATGATGCCGGTCAGGCGCGCCTTGCGGCAAAGGTGGTGAACGTCATCCAGATCCCTGCCTTTCTTTGTCGTCAGACCGACCTGCTGCTGGCCGCCGGCGAAACCGGGGCGGTGGTGAACATCAAGAAGGGGCAATTCCTTGCCCCCTGGGATATGGCAAATGTCGCCGAAAAGGTCGCCTCGACCGGCAACGACCGCATCCTTCTGACGGAACGCGGTGTCAGCTTTGGCTACAACGCGCTGGTGGCGGATATGCGCGCCCTGCCGATCATGGCGCGCACCGGGTATCCGGTGATCATGGACGCCACCCATGCGGTGCAGCAGCCGGGCGGTCAGGGCGGTTCCACCGGCGGGCAGCGCGAATTTGCGCCGGTCATGGCGCGGGCCGCCGTATCGCTGGGCATTGCCGGGGTCTTCATCGAAACCCATGAGGACCCTGACAGCGCCCCGTCCGACGGGCCGAACATGATCCCGCTGCACCGCATGCCCGCGCTGATTGCCAGCCTGATGGCTTTTGACCGGCTGGCCAAGGCCGACCCGCTGCACGTTTAGGGTGACGCTTGGCGGGGCACGGAAGAACGCCAGCCCCGCCCGTTCTGGCCGGGGCCATCGCCCCGGCCATGCGGTGCGCGTGCCACAGGCCAGCCGGGGGCCAAAGCCCCCGGCCAGCGCCCGCCCCGCCCCATGGCGGGCGCTTCGCACCCGCCGGGCCGGGCGCTGGCCTCTCGTGGTGCTCGTGGATATGATCCTTTGGGGAACGTGGACGCTCACCGGGCGGGGAAACGCGGTGCGTTTCCTTGTCCGCCCGCCCCGACGACCGCGTCTTGCCGGATCAGCAGGATTATTCCGGCCCACAGTCACCGGGGCTGTCTTGACCTAAACCCGGTCACGGCGTCAGCGGATGCTCCTGCTCAATCGGGGCCAGCGTGCGCCCCTCAAAAGCCGCCTCGAAGGCGGCAAGGCGTTTGTGGATCGACAGCAGCTCGATGATCGTCGACCAGGAATTCACCAGATACTGGAACGAGCTGGAGACCTGATTGAACGCCGTCAGGATCTGCTGGAGAACGCCGAAGGTGATCTTTCCCGCAGCAATCGTGGGGATCAGGATCAGATAGCCGAAGACATTGTCCGCCTGCAGATACATGCCCCGGAACACGTTGAAATAGGCATAGTTGAAATACAGGCGGAAGTAATTGGTCCGCACCTGGCGGAACAGATCGTGTGTGGTCATCGGCCCGGCGCGTTCAGCGTCATCCTCGCCATAGACCAGTTCCTTGCGATAGGCCGCTTCGACCCGCTGATTGCGGAAGTTCAGGCCCGGCAGCCGGATACCCGCCACAGCCAGCAGCAGCGTGCCGAAGGCCGACCAGAACAGGGCGGCATAAAGCAGCGGGCTGGCAATTGCGCCGACAAGAGGCAGCTCGGTGACATGAACCGACAGCGCCGCCAGCACATCGTCAAAGAAGGGCCGCCGCCAGTTGTTGATCGCGACCGAAACCTGCACGTTGAAATAGGTGGAAAACAGGATGACTGCCGTCCCGACGACGGACCACCATTGATAGGGATGCGGCGACAGGATGAACCAGGCGGCGGTGAAGACCGCCAGGAAGGCGGCGCAATAAAGATAGAACCACAGGAACTGCGGCGTTACGAAATGCCCCAGGCCCAGCACCGGTTCCGCCGCAGGATCGGTCGGGGGAAACCCGAACCAGGCCCCCATTGCCCCGCCCTGCGTGTACCACAGCGCCACCGCCACAGCGACCCAGCCAAGGGCCGACAGCAGGAACAGTTTCGGGCGCGGGAAAAAGGACTGAAACACCTCGGCTGACCCCTCACCGTTGCGGTTGCAGGACCTTTATCCAAAGCTTGCCCGAGTGCCACAGCAGATTTTCGTGAACAGCGCATTGCCTGCGGCTGCGCCCTGCGACCCGATTCAGTGCGACCCACTTCAGGATGTACCCCGCCGGTCCCTGCTGCCAGGCAGGCGCAAACTGCGCCTGTTTTCGTTAAAAGATCGTGAAGATGGCCCCGCAACACCTTGTTTTTAAACAAGTGGCTGGATGTCCCACAGTGGGCAGCTGCGCCCCGTCACGCCACCTGCCCCGCCGCCCAGCCCGATGACCAGGCCCATTGAAAATTGTAGCCGCCCAGCCAGCCGGTGACATCCACCACCTCGCCGATGAAAAACAGGCCCGGCACGCCTTTGGCCTGCAGGGTGCGGGCGTCCAGATCATCGGTTTCCACCCCGCCCAGGGTCACCTCGGCGGTGCGGTAGCCTTCGGTGCCCACCGGACGCAGGGTCCAGCCATGCACCAGCCTGGCGGTGCGGGCGATCATCGCGTTGGATTGGTCCGCCATCACGCCGGCAAGGCCCGCCTCGGCCTCGACAAACCGGGCCAGACGCTCTGGCAGCAGACGGGCCAGCGCCGTGCGGGGCGCGATGCGGCCGTCGCTGGCGCGCGCCGCCCGCAGGCTTGCCTCAGCATCGGCCCCCCGCGCCAGATCAACCACAATCGCCTCGCCCTCATGCCAGTAGCTCGAGGCCTGCAGCACCGCCGGGCCGGACAGGCCGCGATGGGTAAACAGCACCGCCTCGTCAAAGCTGGCACGCCCGGCGGCCACGCGCCCCTCTACCGCCACGCCGGCCAGCGGCTTGAAACGTTCCAGCTCCTGCTCGGCAAAGGACAGCGGCACCAGACCGGGCCGCGTTTCGGTCACATGCAGGCCAAACTCTTCGGCCAGCCGGTAGCCAAAGGCGCTGGCCCCCATCTTCGGAATCGACTTGCCCCCGGTCGCCACGACCACCGAAGTCGCCCGCACCAAACCGCGCGAGGTTTCCACGACAAACCCCGCGCCCTCGCGCCGGACCGCGCCGGGCGTGCAGCCCAGCCACAGGGTGACCCCGGCCCGCTCCATGTCGCGGCGCAGCATGGCGATGATCCCGGTGGCAGAGCCGTCACAGAACAGCTGCCCCAGCGTCTTTTCGTGCCAGGCGATTCCGGCCGCATCGACCCGCGCGATGAAATCCCATTGGGTAAAGCGTTTGAGCGCCGACAAGGCAAACCGGGGATTGCGCGACAAAAACCGCTCCGGCGCGATCCCCAGATTGGTAAAGTTGCACCGCCCCCCGCCCGAGATGCGGATTTTCTCGCCCGCCGCCTTGGCATGGTCGATCAGCAGCACCCGCCGCCCGCGCCGCCCGGCCTCGATCGCGCACATCATGCCCGCCGCCCCGGCCCCCAGAATGATGACGTCTGCCTGATCCATGCCCCCTGCTACCCGCTGCATCCCGGGGCCGCAACTGTCTGCAGAACCGTCGAATTGCCTCTTGCGGCCAAGGAATGGCTTCGCTAAACACCCGCGCAGTTGGGGCGTCGCCAAGTGGTAAGGCATCGGTTTTTGGTACCGACATACCTAGGTTCGAATCCTAGCGCCCCAGCCAACTTCCTGCCTGAGCTATACAACTCGAGCCGGCATGGGCACACGGCCCGGCCGCATTGAGTGCTTGCCTGTGCGGGATGCGCGGCACCCCGGATCCGTCGGAACCGGGGAGTCCGGATTGACCTTGTCGCAGCCTTGGAACGCGGGTTGCTGGCATCACAGCGGGCCGTTTTGCCCGACCGTCCTGCAGGCTGCGGTCCGGAACCGGCACCCGGGCCACCGCATGTTCCGCATATCGGCCAGGCTATTCCCCCAACCGCTCGATATCATTAAGCTGCCAAGACTTGTCAAAATAGGCCTCGGTCGGGCCGTAGAACCGGAAGTAGGGAAACCAGCCCTGCCCTGCGTTGGTCTTGATGAAGTTTGCGGCCCCGTCGGGTCGGCTGGGGCCGAAATAGACATCGACCGAACCGTCCGCATTGGTGACAAGATCAGGCTTGCGCGACGACAGGTCAGAAGACCCTGCGTCCGTGATGACCGGGCCGCGCGTCAGATTGTCGTAAAGCGTGACCGACCAGAACTGCTTGACAGGCGGATTGGGTTCGACGCGCAGGCGATAGGTCTGGCCCCCGTCAAGCCAGTTGCCGGTGCTGTCCTTTGACGTCTCCAGATAGACCTGGCCGAAGCCAAGGATGCGGCCCTGCATTCCGGCCGAATTGCCGATGGCTTCGTAGAACCAGGATCCGCGTTCATCAAGCTGGGTATAGCCCGTCGCCTCTTGATCAAGTTCGACAAGATTGGCGTATTCCCATTGCTTGCCCTCATAGACCTGTCCGTTCCCGAACCTTTTGTCATAGGCGATGGTGCGGGCCATGACGTCACCCATCTGCGCCGCTTCGGTCAGGATCGCGGCCTGCCGGTCATCGGGCGCAAAGGGAAGACCGGGCACAACGCCCAGCGGGCGGAGCATGGCAAACATCATGCGGTCGCGGTCTTCGATTGGTTCATTGGCGTAAAGGTCGGACAGGTACCGCCAATAGGTCAGATCGGTCGGCTGCGCTGAGGCCCAGGCGCGGCCACCGACCGGGATGAAGGCGGTTTCCTGCGGGGCTTCGCGGTCGGCCCAGGCGTAGAGGCGATGCTTGCGCAGGGTCGCCTCGGCCACAGCCTTGTCGGGATCAAGGCCGCGGCTGCCGAACCAGACCTGATTGGTGGGCGACTGGACGACGATATAGCCTTCGGGGTTCATGTCCTGCGACCCGGGCGGAAGGATCAGGTACCTTGCCCCCTGCCCCTGATCCGGCCCGGTCTGGCCCATGTCGGTCATCGGGCGCTGCCAGATGTCAAGCACGCCCCCGGCGGTCAGGCCAGCGGGCACCTCGATCACCAGCGGCCCCTGCGCGGCAAGATCCCAGAAGCTGAACGCATAAAGCGTCGTGATGTTGGGGGTCAGCATGCCGGCCTTGTCGGCCAGGTCTTTGTACAGCACCACCGCGCCATTGGGGGCGTCGAAGGCGTTCAGATGCGCAAGGTGCAGCGCACGGAACCCCACTGCGGGCAGTGCCCAGATATAGGCCTGTGTCGCGCGCTGAAAATCCATCTCGTTATAAAGGCGTTCTGCCGTTTCGGCGGTGGGATATCCGACGTCGAAGGACAGCTCTCCGATCCGGGTGGTTACCGGTTCGGCCTGGGCCGAAACCGCAAACACGGCCAGAAGAGCAGCGCCAGCCAGGCGATGGGTGAGGTGTGTCATGCACATGTCCCTTTTACTCGGGGTGAAGAGGTCACTGGTTTTCGATCAGGCGGGGCAAGCTCCATTTGCCCTCCAGGATCGCCGGTCCGGGTCCATAGAAGCGGCCAACGAAAAAGAACGGCCCCTCCGGCGCGGGCAGCCAGTTTGACCGCCTGTCTGGCCCGGGATCCTCGTGCTGGATATAGATCTCGAGCGAGCCGTCTGCGCCAAGGGTCAGCCCGTCGGTCCGGTCGCCGATGGAGTAGCGGTTGATCGGGTTGTCGACGAGAAAACGTTCGGGCAGGCTGTACATGGTGATCGACCAGAACTCGGTCACCGGGGGCAATTGACCCGGCTCGAACCGCAAGACCCAGCGCCGGCTGCCATCCAGAACCTGACCGGCATCGTCGGTCTGCTGGCTTGCATAGAACGCCTCGGCCTCGGAATTTGCGTAGATGCCCAGCATCGCTCCATAATTGCGCTTCGTGATGTAGGTGGCCCCCAGCTCGTCTCTCGAGCCGAACATGCCGCGCGAGCCGGTCTGTGCCTGCGCCTCGGACCTGAGCGCCGCCGAGGCGTCAGCGACGCCCTGTTCGATAGCAGCGCGGATTTCGGGGGTTAGCGCCTCTGGGTCGAAAGCCTTGCCGGGGGCAACGCCGATCCGGGCAAAGCGGGCGAACATTTCCTCTTCCGACGCGACTGTCGGCATGAAGGGCAGAAGCGCGTTGAAATAGGTGATGAAGCCGATGCCTTCCGCCTTGGCACTATCCCAGACCGGCCAGTCGACGGCAGGCGCGGGCGCGGGCGCCGGCGTGCCGGCGAAGGCCGAAAGCGGCCTCAGGACATAATCCGCCTGCACCGCCTGCAGTGCGGCGATATCGTCAGGCCCGAACAGCTGTGTCCGGGTGAGGGTGCCCACGAAATCTGTCTCGGCGCGGAAGACCTGCGTGATGCCCTCGGGCACGGTGCCGTCCCAGTGCGGACCGGCGAAGAGGTAGTTCCCCGCCTCGCGACCGGTGGTGCGCGCGCCGGTATAGGCGAAGTTGTGGGTATAGAGGTCGAACCACTGGTTGACATAGTAGCGCGGCGCCGGGACGGCCGGAAGCGAGAGGACCATAGGTTCGGCCCGCAGATCAAGCCAGGCCCAGGAATAGGGCGTGTCGTTATTGGGCGACACGATATCGGTATCGGCCGGCGTGGCAGCGCGGGAGTAGTGACGGAACCGGTTTACCCCGCCGACATAGCCGGGAAATGCCGTGTTGATCGTCTGGTTGTACATGGTCTGGTAGCCTTGGATCGGCGCATAGGCATAAAGCCAGGCCTCGGCCGCGATGCTGCGGGCTTCGTCCGGGGTCAGGTCCTGCGCGCGGGCCAATTGGGTCAGCCCCACGGTGGTTGCAAGAACGAGGAAGAGCAGGCGGATGAGTGTCAGCATGGGGGAGCCTTTGCCGATTTGTGCTGATTTGGTGAAAATGCCAGAGACGTGCCGCCGCGTTTATCATGGCATTCGCGGCACATTTGACCAAAACTGTGCAAAGATCATCTTCGGCAAATAAAGATCATCTGCGGGAAACAAGGCCGGAGGAAGCTGCATGAACAGGGACGAGGGACTGCGGATTCTGGCGAGTCAGGGCTGGCTTGCCGGAACGTCGGAAGAGTTTCGCGGGTTGCTTCTGCCGATGGCGCGGTGGCGGCGGTTCGAGTGCGGGGCTTTGGTGACGCTGGGTGGGGATGAGGCGGATGACATCATCGCCATGGCCTCGGGGGTGATGGCCTTCACATCGGCGCTTGGCCCGCCGGATACGCCGATCATGCATCTGGCGCGCGCCGTGTTCTGGATGGGGTATGGGCCGGTCCTTTTGGGCGGCACGCGGGTGGTTTCGGCCGAAGCGCGATCCGAAGTTTGGGCTGCCAGCTTTCCCAAGTCGCGGATCCAGCCCTTGCTGGATGGCAGTTCCCGCTGGTGGCGCTACTTCGCGCGGCTGTTGGGAGAGTACGGACATCTGAGCGCAATGATTGCGTCGGATCTGCTGATCGCGGACTCGGAACGCCGTCTGGCGGCTGTCCTGCGCAGGTTTGGCGGCCTGCAGGGCCTGACAAACGTTGGTGAAAATCCTGTTGCCGCAAGGACAACGGTTCATGTTCCGGTCACGCAGGCAGAGCTGGCAGCGGCCGCAAACCTGTCACGAAACTCTGCCGGGACAATCCTGAAACGCTTTGCCGCGCGCGGGATTATCGACACGGGATACCGCGACATCCTGATCACGGACCCGGCGCGTCTGATTGCGGTGGTGAATGCGGGCGGGGCGGGCTGATCGGTGCTGCGGTCATGGAAACCGGGCATCCCCCTGTCTGGCCGTGCCGGCTGATCTCAGCCGACCGTGACGACCGGGACAGGACCGGTCCAAACACCGTCCGAGCCTGACCACAGGCCGTACTTGGCGCAAACGTTGGCACCCCCCTGCCGGGCAGGGTTCTGCCTTGGACGTTACCCGTCTTGATCACTGACGCAGGTCTTGATTGCCGGGTCTTGCGCCCGACACCCCGGGCTGACAGGGTCTGGGCTGCCCGAAATCTGCGCCGCAGGCGGTGTGCTGCAGCGTCCGATCCGGCGAAAGGCCGGTTGCCACAGCAGGATGCACTCATGCCGAAGATGCGCAAGAAATCAGACCTGCCCACCAGAACCTGCGTGGTTTGCAAGCTGCCCTTCACCTGGCGCAAGAAATGGGAGCGGGACTGGGCGGAGGTCAGCCATTGCTCTGACCGCTGCAGGAAAGCCGGCAAAGCCGGCGGTCGGACTGCTGCCGAAGGCTGAAGGCACGACACACGCCCCCCAATGTAGGCCCGGACTGGAACAGGGGCCGGCCCCGCAGGACCGGCCCCCTTTGTTGTGCAAGCTCAATCAGCAGCCTTCTTCATCGCCGCTTCCAGCTTTGCCTTGTCGGCATCGCTCAGCACCGGGCGGTCGATGACCAGTTTCAGGCTGTCGATGGTGCCGGTAAAGGCAAAGGGCACCTGATAGACCTTGTCATTCACCGGGGTTCCGGTATCTGAGCCGATGTCCATGTTTTCATCCCAGGCAAGGATGATTGGAATCGTGCGTTCCATCTTCTGGGTATCGACGACTTTGCCATCAACTGAAAGCGTTCCGGTGCCGGGGCGGCCGATACCGCTGAGGTCGTTGAAGGCCAGCGTGGCAATGCCCAGACCGTCATATTTGAAGTCATAGACGATGGTGTGCTTGCCGGGTGTCAGAACGTCCTTGCCCTGCCAGGTCTGGTTTTTCAGGCCGACAAGGTTCCAGTCAAAGGTTGGCTTGCCCTTGTCGATATACAGGCCGTAACCGGCAAAGCGGCCGCCCTGCGTGATGATCATGCCGTCGCCGCCGCCTTCGGGCACAGTCACCTCGGCGGTAAAGGTATAAGAAGACGACAGGATCGTCGGCGCGACACCGTTCGAAATGCCGGTCATCTTCGGCGGGAAGGAAAACTCTGTCCGCCCTGCGGTGACAGAAGGACGCGGCGTCACAATCCGCGATGTGACAGAGGCATCAAGCGGCAGAACCTGATACTTTTCCGCTTCACGCCACCAGATCGCCTCCAGCTCTTTCACCTTTTCGGGGTTGGCCGCAGCCAGATCGGTATTCTGCGTCCAGTCCTTGGTCAGGTCATACAACTCCCATTCGGGGGTTGCCGGGTCGGGCTGTGCCGGGCCAAAGGTGACCCAGGACGGGCGTTGCACCTTGTCCACCAGTGACCAGCCTTCATGATACAGGGCATAGTTGCCGAACATCTCGAAATACTGGGTGCGGTGGCGCGACGGCTCATCGGCATTCGCCTTGTCGAAAGTATAAGCAAGGCTGGTGCCTTCGATCGGGCTTTGGGGGATGCCATCCACGACGGAGGGCTGGCGGATATCGGACGCCTCCAGAATGGTCGGCACTATGTCGATCACATGGGCGAACTGGTTGCGGATGCCGCCCTTGTCGGTGATGACCTTTGGCCAGGCAATCGCCATGCCCTGCCGGGTGCCGCCGAAGTAGGACGCTATCTGCTTGGTCCATTTGAACGGCGTGTCAAACGCCCAGGACCACGGAACCGCCATGTGGTTGTAGGTGTATTCCGACCCCCAGAGGTCGTAGAAGTCCTTCAGCTGCGCATCCACCGGCACCTCGACGCCATTGAACATCGCCACCTCGTTCGGGGTGCCGTTCAGCGTGCCTTCGGCGGATGATCCGTTGTCACCCGAGATGTAGATGATCAGCGTGTTGTCCAGATCGCCGTTCGATTCGACCGCGTCGATCACCCGGCCAATCTCGGCATCGGTATAGGCCAGATAGGCGGCATAGACATTGGCCTGGCGGATGAACATTTTCTGCTCATCCGCTGTCAGCTTGTCCCAGTCCTTGAGCAGGTCCGAGGGCCAGGCGGTCAGGTCTGCCGTTTCCGGAATCACGCCAAGGCGCTTCTGGTTGGCGAAGATCGTGTCGCGCAGCTTGTTCCAGCCTTCGTCGAACAGCTTCATGTCTGTGATCTTCGTGATCCACTCTGGCGTCGGGTGGTGCGGCGCATGGGTGCCGCCGGGCGCATAGTAGACGAACCATGGGGTTTCGGGCGACAGCGTGTTCAGCTGCGACATGTAGCCAATGGCCTCGTCCGCCATTGCGGTGATCAGGTTGAACCCCTTTTCGTTTTCGTAGGGGTAAATCTGGGTCGTGTTGCGGAACAGGTTGCCGGGGGTCCACTGGCTGGTATCGCCGCCCATGAAGCCATAGAAATACTGGAACCCCATCCCGGTCGGCCACTGGTCAAAAGGACCCATCGTGCTGATCTGGAAGCCCGGCGTGTTGTGGTTCTTGCCGAACCAGGATGTGTTGTAGCCATTGTCTTTCAGGATGCGGCCAAGTGTGGCCTTGTCCTTTGTGATGATGGAATCGTAGCCCGGAAACCCGGTGGCCTGTTCCGAAATCACCCCGAAGCCCACCGAATGATGGTTGCGCCCGGTGATCAGGGCCGCGCGGGTGGGCGAGCACAGCGATGTGGAATGCATGTTGGTATAGCGCAGGCCCATTTCCGCAATCCGGTCCAGCGCCGGGGTGGGAATGACACCGCCAAAGGTTGACGGCGCGCCAAAGCCCACGTCATCGGTCAGAATCAGCAACACGTTCGGTGCGCCTTCAGGCGGGGCGATGCGCGGCTGCCAGAAGGGCGTGGACTGCAGCGCGTTCCTTTCGATCTTGCCACCGAACGGCACGCCGGGTGCAGGCAGTTGCAAACCGTCGATTACCCGGGTTGCAGCAGGCGAGCCAAGAGGCGCCTGCGACTGCTGGGCTGCAACGCCACCGGCTGCGGCAAGGGCCAGGCCCGCCGCCAGCAGTCCGGGCCGGATCAGGCGCTGTCTGAACCTGTCAAAGAAGATCATGCACGTCTCCCTGTTTCTGGAAATACATCCTAAATACGTGCCTTGGCGATCGGCGCCTGAAGATCGCAGCGACCGGTCTCGCCGATGCCGGTTACCCCCGACCCCGACGCGGACCCCCCGAAGCACCCCTGCCCCTTCAAGCTGAAGGAAGGGGCATCACCTGGCAGAATAGGGTGCAGGCATGCCTGCGTGCTTCTCTTTTCGTGCCAATCCGTTCCCGTGCTCAAGGGCTGCTCTGCAAGGCAGGGGGGAGCCCCTTGTCCGCATCTTCACAGAAGAAACAACGAACGTAGCCGGAAATCTGATACCTTTGGCCTGTCGCCGCTGACCTGCCGCCAGTGGGATTGCCTGCAAAGGGGATGTGGAGTGAGAAAGACGATACCTGTGATCCGGGCGGCGGCGATTATTCCGCTGTTGAAGTTCCTGATCGGGCGCAAACATCCTGTGGAACAGATCCTGAGGGATGCCGGCATCGGTTATGTCTGGATCGAAGATCCCTATGCACCGATCCCGATAAAGGCGCTGGAGAAGGTAACCGCCCGGGCCGCGCAACTGGAGGGCCCGGAAGTTGGCTGCCGGGCAGTGACGGAAAACAGCCTGCGCGACATCGCGGCCCTGGGGGCGATTGCCCTGGGGGCACGCAGCCCGCGCGAGGCGCTGCAGCGGGTGTCCGCAGCGATGCCGTTTCACTGTTCGCACGAGTTGATCTCGCTGAAGCGCGGCGATGCGCGGTCTGTCCTGCAAGACGCCTGGATGCTGCCGATCCAGCCCGAGTCGCTGCACGTCATTCAGCAATTCGTCGCCGCTTTGGTCCAGATGTTGCTGCAGCGGGCTGTCGCAGACGAGCCGGTGATCCAGCGAATGTCCATTGTCCCGCATCCGGAGCTTGGGCTGGATCATCTCAGGGGCTGGTTTCCCGGCACCATCG
>Ga0114977_10002429_pt1 | contig 11984 bp, 10 predicted proteins | sample S_130805_MF_Meta_FD_87026 | JGI IMG/M metagenome (GOLD analysis project Ga0114977, IMG submission 87026) | Freshwater microbial communities from Lake Simoncouche, Canada to study carbon cycling - S_130805_MF_MetaG | ecosystem: Environmental > Aquatic > Freshwater > Lake | place: Lake...
GATGGTACTGGAAAAGGAAAAGACATTTTATTTTTCGTTGATAATATATTCCGTTTCACACAAGCAGGTTCTGAGGTATCGGCTTTATTAGGTCGTATGCCATCAGCGGTGGGTTATCAACCAACTTTGGCCACTGAGATGGGATTAATGCAAGAGCGTATCACCTCCACTAAAAATGGTTCTATCACTTCTGTACAAGCGGTGTATGTTCCTGCGGATGATTTGACCGATCCTGCACCAGCGACTACTTTTGCGCACTTAGATGCAACGACAGTATTGTCTCGTAAAATTGCCGATTTAGGTATTTATCCTGCGGTGGATCCTTTGGATTCAACTTCAAGAATTTTAACACCAGCTATTGTGGGTGATGCACATTATGACACTGCACAAAAAGTAAAAATGATTTTACAACGTTACAAAGAGTTGCAAGATATTATCGCCATCTTAGGTATGGATGAATTAAGCGATGAAGATAAATTGATTGTGTCTCGTGCCCGTCGTGTACAACGTTTCTTATCACAACCTTTCCATGTAGCAGAACAATTCACAGGATTGAAAGGTGTATTCGTATCTATCGAAGAAACCATTCGCGGCTTCAATGCAATTATGGATGGAGATGTAGATGCTTATCCGGAAGCAGCGTTTAACTTGGTAGGCACCATCGATGATGCCATTGAGAAAGGAAAGAAAATGATGGCCACCGCTTAATTATAAACTTCGATTACTTAAAACAGCTTTCATGTTATTGGAAATATTAACACCAGAAAAAAAACTATTCAGTGGCGATGTACAAGGCGTTCAACTGCCAGGCATTGATGGTTTATTTGAAGTCTTAGACAAGCACGCTCCATTAGTGAGTGCCTTGGGTATAGGGCAGGTAAAAGTGTTAAAGAAAGGAATGGCTTCAGAAACCTACGCTATCCAAGGTGGATTTGTAGAAGTCATCAACAACAAAGCCACGGTATTGGTGGAGGGTGTTTTGTAGTTGCACTATCAGATAAATACAGGTCTAAAATCTAAATAATTGTCCCGGTTGCCTCAGGTAGCCGGGATTTTTTTTATATTCACCTACCAAAACGAGGTAGCTATTGCTTCTATGAAAAAAACATTCCCAGTCATATTTACCCTCATCGGCCTTTCTATTTTGGGCATCTTGTTTATTCAAGTCACTTGGTTGCAAGGCTTGATGATACTTTCTAAGAATCAATTGTCCGACAGGTTGAATCAGTCGGGTGTTATCGTATCCAATGAAATTGCAAAAAAAATGAATAGTGGGATGTCTTTTCATTTGCCTAAAAAAGCATTGGGCTTAAACGACGATTATCATTTACATAATTTTGGAGAAACTACCATCTCAGATATCTATACCTATCAGGAAGTTTATCAGAAAATAAAAATTGCTTTAGAGAAATACGGATTAGGGGATGTTAAATTTGAGTTTGCTGTGGCAGACAAAAAAGGCAATGTTGAATTTAAGAGTAAAAAATTTGAAGATGTTTTTTCGGATGAATTAAACACATTGCAAAGCAGAGTCTCAGTGATTCCTCAAGACATTATAGAGCCCTCTGGGCCTTTTGAGTCTATTATTATTGTGATGCCTAATGTGCGCATGTATCTCTTGCATTCATTGCAGTGGGTGATTGTAGGGGTAGCATTATTTATATTGGTGGTATTAGCGGCCTTCTTTATTACCATTAGATCTTTGATTTACCAAAGGAAGTTGGTGGAGATTAAAAGAGATTTCATTAACAACATGACCCATGAATTAAAAACACCCTTGGCTACTATTTCATTGGCAGTGGACGCATTGAAAAGTTCAAAAGTAAATACAGATGCAAAATCGGTAGAATATTTTAGCAATATTATCAAGGAAGAAAATGTGCGCATGAACAAGCATGTGGAAACTATTTTACAAGCAGCACAATTAGACAAAAAAGAAAATGAATTAAATAAGCAGCCTACCGATATCCATGATTTAATACAAGGGGTAGTAGATAGTTTTAAATTACAATTAGAGGGGAAGCCATCAGAAGTAGAAACTATATTAGAAGCCAATCCTTCGGTGATTGCAGTGGATGAAGAGCATTTATTGCATGTGCTGTCTAATTTAATTGACAATGCTATAAAGTATTCCAAAGCCTCCATCCATATCCTTATAAAAACCAAGTCGCAAAATAATAAAATGTCTATCTTAATTGAAGACAAGGGTATTGGCATGAATGCGGATGCCATCAAGCATATATTTGAAAAATTTTATCGTGCCCAGTCGGGCAATGTACATGATGTAAAGGGCTATGGCTTAGGCATGAGTTATGTGAAGTGGGTCTTAGATGCCCATAAAGGCAATATTCAAGTAAAAAGCGAAGTAGACAAAGGCACTAGCATAGAAATTGTATTACCCATTAGCTAGTTGATCCAAAACAAAGAACCATCTCCATAACTTAAAAAACGGTAATGCTGCTCGATGGCATACTTATAAATCTTTTTCCATTGAGCTCCAGTAATGGCTGCAATAATTAACAATAGGGTGGATTTAGGTTGATGGAAATTGGTGACCAATCCATTGCAAAGTCTAAAAGTATACCCTGGAACAATCATCAGTTGAGTACTTGTAATTAATGTTTCCATTTTATTGGATGCCATCCAAGTGAGTAAAGCATTAAGTGCTTCTTTATTGCTAATTTCTGATGGGTTCAATTCATAGGCATCCCATTGCAATAATTTTAGATCCATCGCTGGGATGGTAGTTTCTCCTTGGCTATTTTTTATTTGAATTAATTTCACGCCCAACCAGTAAAGCGATTCAATGGTTCTGAGCGAAGTAGTACCCACTGCAATCACTGGTCCAGATTTTTCTTGTTGTGCTGTTTCAGCTGCTTTGTTTAATAAAAATTCAATCACTGTTTTAGGCACTTCAAAAAATTCTGCATGCATGGGATGATCATCAATATGCGCAGTTTTTACTGGCAAAAAAGTACCGGCACCTACATGTAAACTCAGAAATTGACAATCAATATTTTTAGCGGCTAAGGATTGAAATATTTTTTCATTAAAATGTAAGCCCGCAGTGGGTGCTGCTACGGAGCCTTCTTCTTTGGCATAAGTAGTTTGGTATCTTTCTTTGTCTTGGGAATTGGCGGCTCTTTGAATATAGGGAGGAAGTGGAATGTTTCCAATATGTTCAATAATTTCAGAAAAATGAAAATCTTCTTCCCAAGAAAATTCAATTAAAAATTTGCCATCATTGGCTGCTAGTTTTTTTGCATATACTGAAATATTTTTTCCTTGTAAGATTATTTTTTTTTCGAGCAAACCTTCTTTCCATTTCTTTGCACCACCCACCAAACAAATCCATTCCACTTTTTTAGTAGTTTGCATGGCCATCGCCACAGGACTATAAGCAGTGCTTGGTTCTAAGCAAAATATTTCTATCGATGTTTCATTATCATTGGTTTTGTTTGAAGCCGCTGAATCATTGTTTTTATTTTTTTCAAAAAATATTCTCGCTGCAATTACTTTACTGTTATTAAACAGGAGCGTTGAATTTTCAGGAATAAAATTTGCTATTTGTGCATAGTTGCTTTCTGCAATAATCTCCTTATCCCAAACCAATAGCTTGCTTTCGGCCCTATCCTTGGCCGGTGTGTAGGCGATAAGGTCATCAGGCAAATTGTAGTCAAATGCTTCAATGGGAAGCTTTTCGCGTTTCATCATGCCCCAAAGGTACATATTGCCTTGATTTTCATGCTAATTCACCTGTTTTTCACATAAAATATGGGGTTTTCCACAGGTTTCCACAATTAAAAACAATAGAACTTAGAAATTATGCTATGGATTCCCTTACTGCATTGATTTTCAGCTTGGTTTATTACTTGTGGAAAACTAGAACCCCTGTTTTAGCCTATGAAAGTGGTAAAATGTGTTAATTTGTGTGAACAAGTGGTAAAAATCACTTCAATTATTAACAATGACAGGCTTTCACGGAGAATATCAATCAACCATCGACGCAAAAGGGCGTTTTCACTTACCTGGCGGTCTTAAAAAACAGCTAGCGGAAGGGGAGAATCACTTTATTGTAAGTAGAGGGTTTGAGAAATGCTTGACGCTTTATCCAATGAAAAGCTGGCAAGGGATATTAGATCGTATTAGTCAATTGAATGATTTTGATCCAAAAGTGCGTCAGTTTAGACGACAATTTCTAGGGGGAGCGACAGAAGTTGAATTAGATGGAGCTGGCCGTATTTTATTGCCACCCACTTTAAGAGAATTTGCTTTACCTGGAAAAGAAATTGTTTTAGCTGCAGCATTGGATCGTTTCGAAATATGGGATGCAAGTAAGTACAAACAGCTCTTTGAGGATTTCTCTGCAGATGAATTTAGCAATTTGGCTCAGGAAGTAATGGCAGGAATTAAAAAACAAGATTAAGTAAACAAGATGCCAAATCAACCGATTGATTCTACCGCATCTCAAGCATTTGCTTCTTCTTACCACATCCCCGTCTTATTTCATGAAACCATGGAATACTTAAACATTCAACCAGAAGGCATTTATGTGGATGCCACTTTTGGTGGAGGTGGTCATAGCAAGGGCATCTTAGCACAATTGGGACCGAAGGGTCGATTGATTGCTTTTGATCAGGATGCGGATGCAAAAAATAATTTACCCAAGGACGAGCGTTTATTATTTATTCCAGAAAATTTCAAATACTTGCAACGTTTTTTACGCTTACATCAAATTACACAAGTAGATGGTGTACTCGCAGACTTAGGCGTAAGTAGTCATCAGTTTGATGAAGGCAGTAGAGGCTTTTCAACTAGATATGATGGCCCTTTTGATATGCGCATGGATCAACGTGGTGCCACCACTGCTTCGCATGTGATTGAAAGTTTTAGTGAAGCCGAATTGCATAAAATGTTTGAACAATATGGCGAAGTAACCAATTCTAAAACTTTAGCCAAACACATTGCTACTCAACGTAAGCATGTAAAATTAAATACTGTTCAAGATTTTAAAACATTCATAGCCCCTGTAGTTAAAGGAAATCCCAACAAATATTGGGCACAAGTTTTTCAAGCCATAAGAATAGTCGTAAATGAAGAAATGGAAGTGTTAAAAGAATTTTTGGTGCAGTTGCCTTTGGTCATTAAACCAGGAGGCAGAGCGGTAATTATCACTTTCCATTCTATAGAAGATCGTTTAGTAAAAAACGCTTTTCGTGTGTCGCAAGAAGAAGAAAAAGATGCCCATCCTTTTCTTTCACCAGAAAGAGAAGTCTTTTGGAAAATCATTACAAAAAAACCTGTAATGGCTTCTGAAAAGGAAATGAATCAAAACAATCGAAGCAGGAGTGCAAAATTGCGCGCTGCGGAAAGATTATAAGTTGTATGACCGAATCTATTAACCCTACCACTAAGACTACTTTAAAAAGTATGCTTAACTATCAGTGGATTGTCATGAACATTAGTTTCTTTTTGTTCATGGCGCTGATCGCTATCTTATACATAGCGAATGGGCATTTGACCGACAAAACCATTCGAAAAATAAATACCACACAACGAGAGCTTAAAGAATTGCAATTCGAATACAAAACTTTAAAATCAGATTTAATGCGTCGTAGTAGAGCAGTGGAAATTCAGGACAAGGTGGCACCTTATGGTTTAGTGGTGTCCAAGGAAATGCCAATACGTTTGACCAAAGAAAATAAAATTCAAAATCAATCTCAAAATAAATAATGGACGTAAAACGCGACATATTATGGAGGGTTTATTTGAGTTACATCATGATGGTGCTGGTTTGTATACTCATCTTGGGCAAGGCTTTTTACATTCAACAAGTACAAGGCAAATATTGGAGAGGGCTTAGTGACAGTTTGCATCAAAGAATTGTGGACATCCCAGCAGCTAGAGGAACCATCTATAGTGAAGATGGCCAAATGTTAAGTACCAATATACCTCAATTTGATATTTCGATTGATTTTAGAGTGACCCCCTTACATGAAAAATCTGGTTTATTGTTTAGGACTAATATCGATTCTTTAAGTATTTGTTTGGCCAATTTGTTTAAAGATCAATCTGCAGAAAAATATAAAAATGATTTGACAGCAGCCTATGAAGCCAGCTTAGGAAATTATGAGTTAAGAAAAAAAATATCTTATCGTCAATATTTGTCTTTGGCCAAATTTCCTTTATTTAAATTAGGCAGATACAAAAGCGGATTGATTGCTGAGGAAAAAAATATTCGCTTAAATCCTTATGAAAATATTGGCTATAGAACTATTGGATTGGCCAGGGATGAAAATAAAGTAGGCCTAGAAAAATCCTATGATACGGTTTTAAATGGGCGCAATGGCCGTCAATTGGTGCGTGCTATTGCGGGTGGGGTTACAGTTCCTGTGGAAGAAGGCTTGTTTGAAATTGCGCCTGAAACGGGTAAGGATATTGTAAGTACAATAGATGTTTTCATACAAGAAGTAACAGAAAACGCTTTGAAAAAAATGATGATCCAAAATGATGCGCGTACAGGGGTCGCCATGGTGATGGAAGTAAAAACAGGAAAAATAAAAGCCATTGCCAATCTAGGAAAAGTGGGAGAGGGGCTGTATACTGAAGATTTAAATTATGCGACAAGGGTCACTGAGCCAGGTTCCACTTTTAAATTAGTCACTTTAATGTCGGCCTTAGAGGATAAAAAAGTAACCTTAAATTCAAAAGTGAATTTAGAAGGGGGTACTTGGAATTATGCAGGCCGTGTGGTAAGAGATGCGGAGAATCATGGCAAACATGAGGCTACAGTTTTAGAAGCTTTTGAGGAAAGCTCAAACGTAGGCATGGCTAAATTAGCTGTTACCTATTTCAATGACAATCCTCAAGCCTATTTTAAACATATTACTAAATTAAGAATAGATAGTTCCTCAGGCATTGATCTAATGGGAGAAGGGTATCCCTTATTAATTAAACCTAACAGTAAAAGATGGGGACCTACCACACTTCCTTGGATGGCTTTTGGCTATAATATTGCGATTGCACCCATCCAAACTTTAACCATGTACAATAGTATTGCTAATAATGGTGTGATGATGCGTCCTTATTTAGTCAATGCAATTAAAGAAGAAGGAAGAGTATTAAAAACGATGAGTCCTAAAGCTTATGAAGGAATGGTTTGTTCAGCTTCCACTATTAGAGACTTGCATATTGCTTTAGAGGGGGTATGTACCAATGGGACGGCTAAAAAATTATTTGCAGGTAGTTTATACAAAGTGGGAGGCAAAACAGGTACCGCCTTGGTCGCTGATGGAAATAGAGGGTACGCAGATAATATTTTTCAGTCTTCCTTTGTCGGTTATTTTCCAGCAGACAATCCGCAATACACCATTGCGGTTATCATCATCAATCATCCACATGCGGCCAATCATTTTGGCGCATCGGTAGCAGGTCCTGTATTCAAAGAAATTTCAGACCGCTTGTATTCCACCTACATACAAAATAAAAGAGGAGTACTACCTAGTTTTTCTGTTAAAGACAGCCAAGTATTTAATTATAGTCTATCTAAAATATCCTTAGCCACCATTGCTAAAAATTTAGCCCTTCCTTATCAAGATTCTAGTGAAGCACGCAATGAATGGGTGCAATTAAAAGGTAAAGGGAAAAACTTGAAATCCGCACAAGCTATTGTATCTGACAGTACCATGCCCGATATCAGTGGGATGAAATTAAAAGATGCTTTATGGATTTGTGAAAAGAAGGGCTTGTTGGTAAAATTTATGGGCAAAGGCAAAGTAATTAAACAAAGCATTGCACAAGGAGAATACATTGTTAAAGGCCAACAAATTCAAATAGATCTAAATTAATGAAAGCACTACAAAATATATTATTTGGTGTTAAGTTAAGAGAAGTGGTAGGCACCACGCAGAAAACTATTGCTGAGATCCAAATTGATTCAAGAAAAGTGGGTAAGGAAGGGGTATTTGTTGCCATCAAAGGAGTGAAGTCTGATGGCCATGCTTTTATTGAAACCGCCATTGAAAAAGGAGCAACGGTGATTGTTTGTGAGCAAATGCCCACTGTTTTAAACAAGGCGATTACTTATATTATTGTAGAAAATGCACAAGAAGCAGTGGCGGTGATGGCACATCAATTTTACGACGAGCCTTCTACCAAATTAAAATTAGTAGGGGTGACTGGAACCAATGGAAAAACAACCGTGGCTACTTTGTTGTTTAAATTATTTAATGAATTGGGCTATACCTGCGGTTTAATCAGTACCATCGAAAATCATATTGGAAAAAATATTGTTCCTGCTACACATACCACCCCCGATCCTATTCAGTTGAATGCTTTATTGCAGCAGATGGTTTTAGCGGGTTGTACCCATGTATTTATGGAAGTAAGTAGCCATGCCATTCATCAACACCGAATTACTGGTTTACAATTTGTGGGTGGGGCTTTTACCAATATCACCCATGATCATTTAGATTACCACCAAACTTTTGAAGCTTATTTGGAAGTTAAAAAAACTTTCTTTGATCAATTGCCAAGTGCAGCTTTTGCCTTAAGCAATTTGGATGACAAGAATGGGGCAAAAATGTTGCTGCATACCAAGGCCAAAAAACTAAGCTACGCTTTACATGCACCTGCGAATTACAAAGGAAAAATCTTAGAAAATATTTTGAGTGGCTTGGTGATGAATATTAATGATATCGAAGTGCATTGTCGTTTGATTGGAACATTCAATGCGTATAATTTATTGGCCGTTTATGGTATTGCGATTGAATTGGGCGAAAAACCACAAGAGGTATTGGTGGTATTAAGTGCATTAACTGGTGCAGAAGGCAGATTTGATTATATCGTAAGTAAAGAAAATATCATTGGTATTGTTGATTATGCGCATACACCAGACGCCTTAGAGAATGTATTAACCACTATTGCCAAATTAAGAAAAGGCAATGAGACAGTGATTACGGTGGTGGGTTGTGGAGGAGACAGAGATAAAACTAAAAGGCCTATCATGGCGCAAGTAGCCTGTGATTTAAGCAATAAAGTATTTTTTACCAGTGACAATCCTCGTTCTGAAGATCCGAATGAAATTATTAAAGATATGGAACAAGGATTAACCAGTGCCGCTAAAAGAAAGTACATCAATATTGTAGATCGTAAAGAAGCCATTAAAGCAGCCATCAGTTTTGCCAAAGCAGGGGACATTATTTTAATCGCAGGAAAGGGGCATGAGAAATACCAAGACATTCAAGGTGTAAAGCATGATTTTGATGACAAGCAAATTTTAGAAAACCTATTCAACGACTTAGCTAAATAATTTAATTATGTTGTATCAATTATTTTCATGGGTAGACAAGCAATTTCATATTCCAGGCTTAGGCGTATTCCAGTTCTTAACTTCTAGAATTGCCATGGCCATTTTGTTGTCACTTTTTATTGCTACAGTCTATGGTAAAAAAATGATCTTGTTTTTACAGAAAAAACAAATAGGTGAATCGGTAAGAGATTTAGGATTAGCGGGAGAACAACAAAAAAAGGGGACACCTACCATGGGTGGGATCATTATCTTATTAAGTATTTTAATTCCTACACTATTGTTTGCCAATTTAGATAAAGTGTATATCCGTTTAATGATACTATGTACTGTTTGGTTGGGCTTGATTGGATTTTTAGATGATTATTTTAAAATTAAAGCCAGAAAGCAGGCACTCGCACAGGGGGCAAATTATAAAAAACAAAATAGCGATGGATTGGCAGGAATTTCAAAAATCATCGGTCAAGTTGGTTTAGGTATTATCATTGGAGTCACCCTCTATTTTAGTAATGCAGTAACGGTAGAAAGAGAAATCGTTGCTTCATCCGTTAGTGCTAGTTTACAAAAAGGAGAAAAAATTGCCAAAGGTGCAGATATTGTAGTGAGAAAAATTAATGGAGAAGAAAGACGTTTTGTAAAAGTTAAGACACCCATCACGACGATCCCATTTGTAAAAAATCATGAATTTAACTACAGTAAAATAATAAGTTGGATAGGTCCTGGCGCGGAAAAATATACTTGGATTGTATATATCCTTATTGTCACTTTTATTATCACTGCGGTTTCTAACGGTGCTAATTTAACCGATGGCTTAGATGGATTAGCAGCGGGCGTAAGTGCCATCATTGGTGCGGCATTAGGCATCTTTATCTATGTAAGTGGTAACTATGTATTTGCCGATTACTTGAATGTGATGTACATTCCTAATTTAGGGGAGTTGTCCATTTTTGTGGGTGCCTTTGTAGGTGCCTGTATTGGGTTTTTATGGTACAATGCTTATCCAGCGCAGGTATTTATGGGCGATACAGGTAGTTTGGCCTTGGGAGGAATTATTGCCTCATTAGCCATCATTGTTAGAAAAGAATTATTAATCCCAATTTTCTGCGGTGTGTTTTTAATTGAAAACTTATCTGTGATTATACAAGTAAGTTATTTCAAATACACCAAGAAAAAATTTGGAGAAGGGAAAAGAGTGTTTTTAATGAGCCCATTGCATCATCATTATCAAAAGAAAGGATTTCATGAAAGTAAGATAGCCGTTCGTTTTTGGATCATCACCATCTTACTAGTAGTGGTTTCTATTTTAACCTTAAAGACAAGATAAACATTGGCAAAAAAATTAGTCATATTAGGTGCAGGTGAAAGCGGAATAGGTACTGCTTTGTTGGCCAAGCAAAAAGGCTACGATGTATTCGTATCTGATGGTGGCGCAATCAAGGCTAATTTCCAAAAAGAATTAGAGGACAATCATATTGAATTTGAAGCAGGAACGCACAGTGTGGAAAGAATATTAGCCGCAGATGAAGTCATGAAAAGTCCGGGCATACCAGAAAAAAATGAAATGGTCAAAGCCATACGTGCCAAAGGTATTCCTGTGATTAGCGAAATTGAATTTGGTTACAGATACAAAGGCAATAGTAAGATTGCGGCGATTACAGGCAGCAATGGCAAGAGCACTACGACTGCTTTGTTATACCATATTTGCCAATTGGTGAATGATGATGTGGCCATGGTAGGGAACATTGGTTTTTCATTTGCACGTCAAATTGCGATGGCCCCTAAGGCCTTGTACATTATTGAAGTAAGTTCATTTCAATTGGATGATATACAATATTTCAAACCAGAGATTGCCATTTTATTAAATATTACAGAAGATCATTTAGACAGATATAATTATCAATTCGAAAACTATATCAAAAGTAAGTTTCGCGTTATTGAAAATCAAACCCAAGAAGATTATTTCATCTATTGTATAGATGATGAAACCATCGTAAAACATCTAGAACTACTAACTACTAATACTAACCCACTACCATTTTCTATGAAACAAGAAGTAAAAAAAGGAGGCTACATCAAGAACGATCAAATGATGTTAAAAATCCAAGAAGAACGTGTGACCATGAGCATTTATGATTTTGCCTTAAAAGGGAAACACAATGCTTACAACACCATGGCCGCAAGTATTGCAGCCACCACCTTAGGTATCCGAAAAGAAAAAATTCGTGAAGCGGTGAGCAATTTCCATAGCCTAGAACACAGAATGGAATTTGTAGCTACTGTCAGAGGTGTTGATTTTGTCAATGACAGCAAAGCCACCAATGTCAACAGTACTTGGTATGCTTTAGAGAGCATGCAAAAGAAAACTGTTTTAATCTTAGGCGGTGTGGACAAAGGCAATGACTATGAATTGATTGCAGAATTAGTTAAAGAAAAAGTCAAGGCTATTGTATGCATGGGTACTGATAATAAAAAAATTATTGATTTTTTTAAAGGCATAGTACCTATCATTATAGAAACAGATACTGCTAAAAAAGCAGTGAATGCTTCTTTTAAATTAGCAGAGAAAGGCGAGTTGGTGCTGATGAGTCCTGCATGTGCTAGTTTTGATTTGTTTAAAAATTACGAAGACAGAGGTTGTCAATTTAAAGAGTCAGTTAAAGAATTGTAATTATGTTTA